>Ga0209467_1001934_pt1 | contig 16020 bp, 16 predicted proteins | sample Higcelwee11metaG_FD_187175 | JGI IMG/M metagenome (GOLD analysis project Ga0209467, IMG submission 187175) | Freshwater pond sediment microbial communities from the University of Edinburgh, under environmental carbon perturbations - High... | ecosystem: Environmental > Aquatic > Freshwater >...
CGACTGCGCCATAAAAGCCCTATCCCCTAAACCCCAGCGCGACGATGAAGCTTTCGGCGCTGTCGGCGCGGCTGGAGGCGGGCTTGGCGTGGCGGACTTTGGTGAAGTTCTTTTTGAGCTGGTCGAGCAAGGTTTTCTCGGCCCCGCCTTGGAAGTATTTGCACACAAACGCGCCATTCGGGGCGAGAATCTCCATCGCGAAATGCGCGGCGTTTTCGGCAAGCCCCATAATGCGGATATGGTCCGTTGCCGTGTGGCCTGTGGTCGAGGGCGCCATGTCGCTCAGCACAAGGTCTGCCTGCCCGCCCAGAACCTCTTTGAGCTTGTCGGGTGCCTCATCGGCCAGAAAATCCATGTTCAAAATCTCCGCCCCGTCCAGCGGCTCCATCGGCAGGATGTCGAGCGACACCAGCTTACCCTTCGCGCCAATCCGTTTGGCCACGATTTGCGACCAACCACCGGGAGCCGCGCCCAGATCAACCACGCGGGCTCCCGTTTTGATAAAATGAAATTGCTCGTCCAGCTGAATGATTTTAAACGCCGCCCGCGAGCGATAGCCCCGCTCCTTCGCCTCGGCGACATAGGGATCGTTAAGCTGCCGCTTCAGCCAATTGGCCGAGGAGACAGACCGCTTCTTGGCCGTCTTGACGCGCACCGCCTCCCGCCTTTTGGACGAGATGCCAACGCCGCTTGATCCTGTTTTCTTATCAGCCATACTGTTAACCCTATACTTTTTATGCAGATCATAATTCAAAAATTGAGTCATTCCCGCGAAAGCGGGAATCTACCTGTTGACGTTATCCCTTGGGATCAACGTGGATCCCCGCTTTCGCGGGGATGACGCAGTTTTTTAGACCTTGCCTCCAACTCTTCATGTCCGAGCAGGTTAATCCAAAACTTTTTCATATAAACTCTACACAAACGGGAATGAATATGATAGGAAAACCTCCTCTTTGGCCGATTGGGAGATCGTCTAGCGGTAGGACAGCAGACTCTGACTCTGCTTACCGTGGTTCGAATCCACGTCTCCCAGCCAAAGGAAAGTGCCCCCGCGGGGGGTATTTTCCTTTGGATAGAAGATTAGAGAGAACCACAGGTTCGACCAAACAGTCCGGTGGACTGTTTGGCGCGCAGGGCCGAAGGCCCGCAGGGCGATTTTCCATTTGGATAGAAGAAATATTCTTAATAACACTTAAAGAAATGACTGGTAAATTTCAGGCTGTTCTGCCGCAATTCTATTCGGGTGATTCATGCAAAAGAACTTCATTCTCGTTGTTGCTTCCTTTTTTTTGGCTTTGATTGCCTCACCAGCACAGGCCGGAACGCATAGTTCTGGAGATTCTTGTGTGGCGGCACAGGTTGGTGCCACAGAGATGAGCGCTGATCAAACAGGGATCATTGGTTGTTTCAAGACAGCTGCAGGAAGCACAAGCTATATCTGGAAAAACACTTCGGGGGGCGGAATCGGGCAGTGTTATTCAGCAAGGGCTAATTTTTCTGACGGGCCTGTTACCCTTTATCCTACAGGAGGCTTTTCGACGAGCCCATCTGTGTCCGATGTTGTTGGTGCTGGATTTTACGCGACAACATCTTCGGACTTTACGTCAATATTTGGCTCAACTGCGGGGACACCATTCGGGATCTCTGGAACGGGAGCCGCAGGGGTATACTGTAAGACGGGTTATACACGAACGGGATGTTCCGGATATGGAAGCCAGACCGTTACAGTTGGCGCAGATGCCTCAATCCCGGCCTATGAAGCAGATCGTTTTTATATAGGAAAAATGGGGTGCTATATGGCCGGTGCTCCCGGCCCATCGACGGGGACTTGGGAAACGACTTATAACGGTTATATGGATATTGTCTGTTGCAAGTCTGAGTGACTGATAAGTGAAATCGTCCCCTTTTCGTTAGCCCATGTGCTGACCTTCTTCGACAATACCCCCTCCTCAATACAACGATTCTGACAGCCACAACCGAACACAACGGCAAGTCGGCCCAACACTCGACCTTGGTAAAGCCAATAACGAACTGCATCGTGGCCTGCACGCCACTCCTTGAGTTTGAGACAAATGCGAGACGCTGCCTTTTCCACAACCTTCAACAACCTCTTTTTCAAACACTGATCGAAAACTACCGACAATCTTCCGAACAAAGACGGCCAAGATTTTACCCCACTGCCCCTATCGGGGTTGAAGAGCTCCTCATGCCCAACGTCCATAATTGGTATGACTATTACCGAAACCCTATGCCCACACGCTACGCCATAGCAGACGGCGATCTTAATTTCGGCAGATGTCCCATCCGTATCGCACAGGTTTTTAAGTCCCTATTGCAACACGGAACCATCAAAGCAACGTCAGAGTTTTCGAAACGCTGAAAACGAGGCTAGAGCCCTTTCCAACAACAAACCAAATGAGATGCCAGCCTTCGCTGGCATGACATGGTTTCTTGCTTATTTTCACCCTTTAAAAACAGAAATCTCTTTATCCTACACGCTCCATATAAAGTGTCATGCCAGCGAAGGCTGGCATCCCATTTATTCTTCTTTCACTCCATGATGTGTCTCCTCCCCTCGCCCCATGGCGATGGCGCGGCGGAGGGCGGCTTCGGCTTCGCGGACATGGGGGATATAGTCAAAGCCGCGCGTGAAGGGGTCGCTGTTGGCTCCGTCCTCTTGCGAACGTGCGCGTGTGAACAGGAGGCTGCCGCTTCCGTCCGCTTCTTCTGTAAAAGTCATCTTTTCATCAAGGCCCGCTAGCGGAAAGCTACGCAGCTCTTGCTTGGCTCCTTGAGCAAAGATAAGGGCGCGGCGCGTCGTGATGGCAAAAAGCGTTTGCGCGGCCTGTCGCCGGATTGCGAACGGTTTTTTCAGCATCCAGATACCGATCGCAATGAAAGGCAGTCCGAAAAGGGGAAAGACAATGGCCAGAATAATCCCTATCCCCGATGGCATTTTGTCAAGATTGCCAAAGATGCCCGCCACGGCCATGAACTCCCAAAAACAGGCAAACGCCGTCCACGGAATGGCAAAGAAAAAAATGGGCATCGCCGCCCGCATGACACGCGCAGGAATGGGTTGCCCCGTCCACAGCAACCGCTCGTCCCCATCAAGACGCGCGCGCAGCGCGGCGGTCAGGTCTGGCGCGGACACAGCCTTCCTTGATGCGCTTTCCTTGGTCGTCTGTTGCCCTTTCTGGCTCTCTTTCTTTCGGTTCTCGTCGGGATCAAAAACGCTCATGACTGTCAGCCTTTCTTGAACAAAAAAAAGGGCACCGCAAACGCGATGCCCCTTTATGGCAAAACAAGAAGGCTCTTGTCTATTCCCGATCGGTCTGCGGACGCATTTCGGGGACCGTGGACTCGATGTTCGCATTGGCGCGTGAGCGACGCGAAATCGTTTGATAAGCAATCCGCGCATGGTGCGTGCAATAAGGCAAGCCTTCCTGCGTCTGACACCCACAGAAACGGAAATCAGGCGAACGAGGATCGCCGATGGGCCAGCGGCAGTGATGCTCGCCAGCCTTGGTGACAGGGATCCCTTCGCTGCGGCGGGCCGTTTCGATCGGGCGCAAAACCGGACGACGGACGATCGTCGTTGCCACTGAAGCGGGCTTGTCAACCGCCTGAACCGGCGGCATGGCCCGCAACATCGAGCGACGTTTACTGCTGACTTTATTGATCTTGGTCACGACGACACCGACCGTTTTGGACGGATGATCGACGCAGGCACGCGAAGCCGCCGCACAGGCGGACAGTTTCAGGCGGTGGGCTTTGCCGATCACCGCGTTGCGCGTGACGCCACCGCCGAGGTTCTTGGCGATGTCATTGGCACTGTACCCGTTGCCCCACATCTTCTTTAAGGTTTCAATTTGTTGCTCTGTCCAACCCATGGTGTGCAAGCTCCCTTGACGTAAGGTTTAAATCCCCTGAATGCCGCCTTCATCCTGTTACGTTTCCGAAAAAAGGCCGACAAATGTTAACCAAAAGCCCACGAACAGGGCACTAGATGTTGTGGCTAACGAGGGAAAGAGATACCAGATACGCTAAAATCTTTCTACCCTTTCGGTGTTTTTGTGGATAACCGCCCCCGCAGAAGGGCTCCCAAATTAACTAACTTCCTGATATATCCGCTCGTTTTCAGGCTGTTCACATGTGGACAAGGGTTAAAAAAAGGTTACCAGAAGGGGCCGACTGATTCGCTTATCCACAACTTTTTTGATCGCTCTAGCCCGTACACCCCTCGCCCGCGCCCGTTTTATCCGGTTTCAAGTGACCTTCGGGGCCCGCTGTGCTATGCTCCGGCCACTTTCAGGTTAGGACTGGTTCTTCACAACAACAAAAAGGTTGCGTGATGGTCTGTACTGCCCTTGATCTGGCTTGCCTTGAAGCTTCGGGCCAGATCCCGCCTCTCCCGCCCGAGGCCTATACCCCTTCCACCCTCCGCTTGCTTAAAAACCCGCGCATTGCGCTGGCGAACGGGCAGTCTCTTCTTGTGCCGCATTGTGACCATAACTGGATGGTCGATCCCAGCATCATCGCGGCCATGCACTATATTTGCCAATGTTTTCTTATCGCCGAGAAAAAGGACCCCAAGGTTGCATGGCGCAAATACGGCAATATCCGAAGCGAAACGCACTATGTCGAAACGGCGGATCTGGCGGTCAATCTGCATATCACCAATCAATATCCGTTCAATGTAAAAGCCTATATCGCGCTCACCCATGACCTGTTTGAAGATTTAGGCCCCCTGATCCCCGAACTCACGCCCGCACGTTTTGTTCATGCGACATGGAAGGGCGATCCCAAATACAAGCCAGTCCTGATCAAGGCCCTGTCGCTTTTGACAGACGATAAATCGCTCAAAGGCTGGGATCGCCACCGCGAACAAGTACGGATTGCGAATACCGACCCGACGGGGCTTGTCGCGCCCGTGCGTTTCCCCGACAAGCTCACTTCCCTGAACCGTGATGTCTGGACGCTTTTGTCCGGTATTATCCCCTTTGGCGACAGAGAACGCTTTTTGACGCATCATTACGAACGCCGCGAAGTTGTCCAAGGCATGAAGGGGATCTCGCCACGCCTGATGCGCTGGTTCGACCGCCTGATGGTCAAAGCAGACTGTGTGATCGACGCGATGCAGAACGGCGTTAACCTTGAGGGAGCGCGCAACGATTTCCTTGACCCGCTTTATTCCGTTTTTCCGGCGACGCCAGAGCTGCGCATGACCCGCCGGACGCTGGCCGCCCTTGCTCCGCAGGCCGCAACGCTCTAAACTCGGCCCGATTCGCCGCCTTGTCACCCATTGGCAGGAGCGGCTTGATATTTTTTCACTTCTCATACAAGTGCCGAGAACAATGTCCGATCTTTTTCCGTCTTCTTCCACTGCCCGCAAGGCCGACTCCTATGACGCCAATGATATCGAGGTCCTTGAGGGGCTGGAGCCTGTGCGCCGCCGTCCGGGTATGTATATCGGCGGCACGGACGAAGCCGCCCTGCACCATCTTGTCGCTGAGGTTCTGGATAACGGCATGGATGAAGCCGTCGCGGGCTATGCCAACCGGATCGAGATCAAGCTTTCCGACAATAACACGGTAACGATCTCGGATAATGGACGCGGCATTCCGGTGGACAATCACCCGAAGTTCCCCGGTAAGTCTGCGCTGGAAGTCATTTTGACGACGCTGCATTCGGGCGGAAAATTCTCCGACAAAGTCTATCAAACCTCCGGCGGGTTGCACGGGGTCGGCATTTCGGTCGTCAACGCGCTGGCCGAAGAGTTGATCGTCGAGGTCGCCCGCGACAAGCAGCTTTTCGTGCAGACTTATTGCCGTGGCGTGCCGCAGGGCAAATTGAAGAAAATGGGTGCGGTCAACCGGCGCGGCACAACCGTCACCTTCCGTCCCGATCCCGAGATTTTTGGCACCAAGCTGCGCTTCAAGCCCGCGACGCTTTTCCGCATGGCGCGGTCCAAGGCCTATCTGTTTCGCGGGGTGGAAATCCGCTGGTCGTGCGATCCGGCCCTGATCAAGACGGACGACCTGACTCCGGTGGAAGCAACCTTGCATTTTCCGGGAGGTCTCGCCGACTATCTGACCTCTGCGCTGGATGGTCGAGAGACGATCACGCCGCAACTCTTCAGCGGCATGGCCGAGCTGCCCGATGGCAAGGGCAAGGTCGAATGGGCTGTGGCGTGGCCGATGGACGGACAGGGTTTCTGTCACTCCTATTGCAACACCATCCCGACACCGCAAGGCGGGACGCATGAAAGCGGTTTGCGCTCGGCCTTGCTGCGCGGTCTGCGCGGGCATGGCGAACTTTTGGGCAACCGCCGCGCCGCTGCCATCACAGGAGATGAGGCGTTCGGCGATTGCTGCGCCCTGCTCTCGCTTTTTATCCGCGAGCCGCAATTCCAAGGCCAGACCAAGGACAAGCTGGCGACCATCGAGGCCCTGCGCCTTGTCGATCAAGTGGTCAAAGACCATTTCGATCACTGGCTGTCCGGCGATCCGGTCAACAGCAAAGCCCTGCTGGACTACCTTGTCCTCAAGGCCGAAGAGCGCGTGCGCCTGACTCAAGCCAAGGACATGGCGCGCAAGACCGCCACGCGCAAGCTGCGCCTGCCCGGCAAATTGTCGGATTGCTCTCAGACCGCTGCCGAGAATACCGAGCTGTTCCTTGTGGAAGGTGACTCGGCGGGCGGCTCGGCCAAACAGGCCCGCAACCGCGACACGCAAGCCATTCTGCCGCTGCGCGGCAAGATCCTCAATGTGGCCAGCGCCAGCACGGACAAACTCCGCGCCAATCAGGAAATCTCTGACCTTGGCCTTGCTCTGGGCTGCGGGATGGGCAGCGCGTTTGACACCTCCAAGCTGCGCTATGAGCGTATCATCATCATGACCGATGCTGATGTAGACGGAGCGCATATTGCCTCGCTGCTCATGACCTTTTTCTATCGCGAGATGCCGGGCCTGATTAATGCGGGCAAACTCTATCTTGCCCAACCGCCGCTTTACCGCCTGACCCAAGGCACCAAGACGGCCTATGCCCGCGACGATGCACATAAGGAAGAGCTTCTGGACGCGGTCTTCGCCTCACGCGGCAAGGTCGAGATCAGCCGCTTTAAAGGTCTTGGCGAAATGATGCCCGCCCAGCTTCGCGAAACGACAATGGACCCACGCACGCGCTCACTCCTGCGCGTCGTGATCACCGAGGCGGATTCGCCCGACAAAGCCACCGACATCAAGGAAACCGAAATGCTGGTCGAGAAACTGATGGGCCGCAAGGCAGAAAGCCGATTCCAGTTCATTCAGGAAAACGCCAAGTTCGTTCAAGAAGTGGATATCTGATCCGCTTCCTACCCCTTGGCCCAAAAAGAAAAAGGGGTTGCCCTTCGCAGGCAAATCCTTAATAATCCCCGCATCTTTTCCAGCCCCCATGGAGGACCTCATGTTCCGTCGCGCAACCCTGCTTGCCTTTTCCTTTATGCTCCTACAGGCAGGAACGCCTGCTTTCGCTTATGGTATTGACAGCGCGCCGACCTTTGGCCGGGCTTCCTGTTCGCCAACTTTTCCATGCGCTCTCGTCGATTCCCATGATGCGGACCGGACAATCGTCGGCCAGCTTATCGACAATGCCAATAAGTGCGTAGCGTCTAGACTGGCCTTGCGCGATCCCGATGGCTATTTCGTTGTGTCCCGTGGCCTTGACTCCCACCTATGCCTGACAACCAAGCCCCTGCCGACTGCTACAGCCGGTTTGACCATGACGCCCCGTTGCTGCGTCGAGCCGACGGCCAAAAATCCTGAAACTTGCCAGATCGTTTGCATCCAATACGGCGTGAAGTAAAAAACTGAAAAAGAAAAGCCCGCCCTTCTAATCAAGGGCGGGCTTTTTTTATGAAGAGATAGAGGGGGAAACCTCCCCCTCTGTCCCTCATTTCGCAGTTTTAGGGGACGGCGCAGGCTTTGCCTTTAACGCCATTTCCTTTTTCAACTGCTCAATCGCCTTTTCCTGTGCTTCCAGCTTCGCCGCCAAGGCATCGTTGCGCTCCTTCAGGACATTGACCGATTCAACCAGAGGGCCAACAAGCTGAAGATAGTCAACGCCTTTATACCCGCGCCCGATCTCCATCACGGCTTCTGGGAAGACTTTCTCGACCTCCTGAGCGATAACACCGAGTTTCCGGCCACCGCCTTCATTCAGATAGAACGAATAGCCTTTCATCTGCGCCATTTTATCCAGAACCTTGTCCAGTTCGACGACATCGTGTTTCAAGCGGATATCAGACGTGTTGTAAACAAACTGTCCCGCATAAAGGGTGTCTGCCTTTAACAGCCCTTTAATACCGACGCGGCCCTGAATTGACAAAACGTCATGACCACTGCCACCACACGTTCCCGCCGCAGGTGCCAATTCAGTCGATGTACAGGAAACGAGATTGATCAGCGTTTCACCTTCAGCCGATGCCGCAGGACTTGTCAAATCCACAAGGCCGCCTTCGCCCGTGGGACCATTCCCCCAAAGCGTATTACCGCCAAGCGACATATCAACGCTCATCGTGTTGAACTCGCCAGTGCCGTTCGTTTCCGTATCACCAGGGACGTCCTGACGAGCCAACCACGGCGTATTAAGCGAAGCATTCAGCCCGACAAAGGTCCGTGACGCGATTTGTCCGCCGCCAACACCACCAAAGTTGTAATCTGCAACCGGAGCCGCCGACCACGAACCATAGGCACCGCAGGCCCGCACGCCACCGCCACCGCCACAAACGTCAGAGGTGTAAACAAAGCCGCCGTCATTACCGATCATGCTTGAAATACGCCCACCCGATGTGTCGGGAATAACGTCGCCCGCCGTCGTCTTGATCATGAAGGAATAGCCGACAAGCGTAGCCCCGCTCATCGCAGGCAAGACCTGAACTTCATAGGTCTGGTTATAAGAATTTTGCGTCCCCGAAGAAAAACCGGTCGGAAGATAATTACACAAATCGGCATAAGGGGCACCGCACACACCGGCAACGGCTGGCAAGGGCAAGTTGAATGTAGCCGCACCCGCTGCGAGAATGTTGTTATAGCCCTCCGTGCTGGCCAAATACCCGCGCACGGCGTTGAGCAGTCCTTTATGCTGATCGGCGGCGGCCTGATCGCGCAACTGGGAATTACCCGTCGCCATCATGCGCCATAATCCGGCAGCCAGAAGGGATGTAATGGCCAAAACAATCGCCAACTCGATCAGCGTAAAACCGCCACGGTTTTTTCTGTCGCTGCGCAGACTTTGTAGAAACTTGCCCATGTCGGCTCTCCTTCACATCCCTTTAATCATGAAATATTCGAAATGATGCCAATACTGCCATCATTGACCGTAAGCGGAACAGGATAACAAACTTGCACCCCGTTCAGAAACTCGTTTGTCACCAGATGGTGCTCAACGCCCGCGCCGCCAAGACATGTACCGGTATCAATGCGCCCGTAAGATATTTTGGGCACCGACGCGTTTTGAAGCTGCGAAAACACATCTTCAACCGAATAACCGAACCTGCGGGAGTTGTTGGCAGCGGATGGGTCCATGAAGGTCAGGATATATTTGTATCCGGCATTCGTAAAAAACATTGTGTACCATTGGATCGCGTAATTGTACCCGACTGGCAGGTAATTACGCGAACCATACACAGCCAGAGGTGCCAACGTATAATCGGGAAGCTGGTAAATCGTGCCCCCGTCGGTACATTCGTTCCCGACATCAAAGGTCGGCGACAAGGAACAGCCGGACAGGAAACTGTCTGTCGGAATGACGCTGTTCTTGGCAAACTCGTACTCAGCCCCGTGCCAAAGCATCATCGTCTCGGCAATCGCGGCTTGCCCCAGCGAGGTTTGCGCAAAGCGCGCAGATACGATCTCCGTATAAATGCTCATAACGGAGATGACCAAGGAAACAAAAACAAAGAGATAAACGCCGCTCATCTGAGCCTTTCCCTCTCTAATAGGACTCCAGCCTATCAGGAAAAGCCTTAACGATGCTTAATTTTTCAACGAAAAGGCCGTCTGAATGTCATAAAGAAAAAGTTAACGAGACAACAACATCTCCCGAAATCCCGCAGCCACTGTAGATGGCCGCCTCGGGAATGACCGCCTGACCTCCGTCGCGGGCTTCATAAATCTTGCGCCACAAAACGACACCGCCACTGGAGCGCACATCAACCCGTTGCACCCCCAAGTCGGAAACGTCCTTCTTGTACAAGGAAATCAATCGGCGGCAAATGGAGGCCGAGAGCGGGCTTTCAATCCTGAGCGCGTGATAGGACGGATAAAAAACAATCCGGATCGGATCTCCCCACGGATTTTCCATACCGCGCGAGGCAGACTGGCCAATCCCGTCAGCGGGCAACATGACGACGTTGTCCTGCCCATACCGTCTGATCCGGTCGATGAAGGTATCTTGAGCCCTTTGGGGCGTGTCTTCCTTGCTGATGCGCAACTCACGGGACAACTCGACAATACGAATAACCTGATCCGCCAAGGAACCAAGCCGATAATTTTCGTAAGAAGACATGACCGTCAGCCAAAACGCAAAAAGGACCAACCCGACCACAAGCGGTGCGGCGATGTAAAATGTCAAATCTGCGATCCAGCGTTGCTTCATAGCCAAAAACAACCCCCTTCTGCCCTAACCTAAAACAAAAGGCGGAGTCGTGAAACCCCGCCTTTCGCAAGAACTCAACGCTTCAACTTACGTCTTAAGCGCAAAGGTGAAGGTCAGTGTATTCTGGTCATTGGCACCGTTGCAATAGCCGATGGCCTGCGTGACCGTGATCGGGAATTGGGTACCACCTTCAGCCGGTGAGGTCGAGCTGCCGCCATCAGCACCAGCACGCAGCAGACCGCTGTCACGACCAGCCCCCGTGTTGCGAACCAGGATATCCGTGCAAGCCCCACGGGGAACGTTCGGCAGGGTGATCGTGAAGGAGTCGCCCAGCACACCACCGGCGGAAGTTGCCGCATCAAAGGTCACATCGCCATTCCACACATCGCGGACAGCTGCGGGATTGATAGGATCGTCAACCATGTCCTTGGGGATCGCACCGGCTTGCGCCATCGTGATGGCACCACCGGTGCCAGTGAGCGTCGTGTCCATCGTTTGCTGGGTCGCGTGCATGGAACGAACGTTCTGCACCAACTGAAGCATCTGGTTCGATGTCGTGGACACACGAAGATTATTATAGACAGCCGCTGCGGCAACCCAGATCGCGCCCAAAATCAGGCCAACGATGCCGAGAACAATCGCAGCTTCCGTCAACGTAAAGCCGCGCAGTTTGCGAGGCATCATTCTCTCCACAAGCATTGTCTTCTCCTTCTTTCGGTTTAAATCGCCCTCATTTCAAGGGACACCCAATGCACCCCCGAAAAATATCCCACAAGATTTAAGGGAAGTTCATTAAATAAAGATTAAAGCCCTTTATTCCTTCACCTTAAAGCCACTTTTTCGCCCGGAAGTACCAGAACGGGATCACAGCAGACAACACCATCAAAAGCAAGGCCAAAGGATAGCCATAATGCCATGAAAGCTCGGGAAGAACCCTGAAATTCATGCCGTAAATGCTGGCGATCAGGGTTGGTGGCAAAAAAGCCACGGCGGCAACGGAAAACATCTTGATAATGTTGTTCTGTTCCAGATTGATAAGCCCTAACGTCGCATCCAGCAAAAAGCTGACCTTGGCCGACAGAAAACGGGCATGCTCGTCAATAGAATTGGCATCCTGCATGAGGGTTTTCATGCGCCCTTTGGCCTCCTTCTCCGCTTCCGCCTGCGCGGCGAGGAAAAGAAGCAGACGGGTCAGGTTCAGCAAACTTCCCTTGGCCTTGGTGGCAATGTCCCCGACATGCCCGATGCGCCTGAGGGCCTCTTGATAATCCGTCCCCTGAATACGCTTGGTTTCGCTGGAGGTAAAAATAGCGTTTGAAAGCCCCTCAAGATCGGCGGTCGCGGCCTCAAGGATATCGGCAAGGCTGCCCGCAATCTGTTCAAGCAGCCCCAAAAGGGCCTGTTCCCCCGAAGCGGCCAGAAACGGTTGTTTGTGAATGCGCTGGGTAAACAGGCCAAAAGGCAGCGGATCGACATAGCGGACCGTCAGCAGCCTGTTCTTGACCAGAATAAACGTCACAGAGGCCGCTTCTGGCTCGTCGCTGGTCGGCTTGTTGAGAACAGCCATCGTCATGACCAACGCATCATCGTCAACATAAAGACGACTTGAGGCCTCAATTTCCTGCATCTCGTCACGCGTCGGGATATCGATCCCCAAAAGGGCTTCGATGGCCCGCTCTTCGCCATGCTCGGGATTAAACAAATCGATCCAGACGGTACTTTCAGGCAGGACGCCAGCGGCAACGGCGGCGGACGAACTAACGACGCGACCTTGATCGAGATGATAGAGCGTGATCATGGGGGGGGAACCTAAAGAAAACCTCGGCAGAGCCGAGGTTATAGAAAAATTTGATTCCCGGCAATGCCGCTGAAAACGCAGCACCGCCGGAAATCAAAGAAACCGAAAATGAGCTCGGTTAGATGTTGGTAGCCACTTTACCGAATGTCGTGCTCAGGTTGGTTCCCAGCGTTTTGACAACAGCGATAATCGCAACAGCGATCAAAGAGGCGAGCAAACCGTATTCAATGGCCGTTGCCCCAGATTCTTCTCTCAAAAACCGTGTAAACATCTCATTTCTCCTTGAGTTGTGCGCATGGAATCCACATTCCACCTTTAAGCAGTATAAAGGAACGTCTTTAAAAAATGATGAATACGCCATTATTTTATGGGGGACTTCGTTTTAAATATAAATTTCAAAGTGTTATGAAACCTGTCCGTCACGGTCCAAACGATAGATTTCCTGCCGGATCTGGCCGATGATGGACCTTGTCTGATCGGTATCGAACCCGAGCGTCTGAAGGGCGTAATACGTCATGCCAAAGGCGATTTCCCGTTCGCCCATCACGGCCAGCCCTACCCCCAATTTAGTCAGGGCCCGGGACTCCTCATCCGAATGCGTCCGCACAACAATGCCGACAGAGGGATAGTTCTTGCGCACCAACCGAACGATCTGTTTGGTCAGGAAGGGATCTGGCACGGAAATGATTATCAGCTTGGCCCGCTCTGGGCTGGCTGCGCTCATGACCGCTTCGCGTGACGCATCACCAAAAATCACGAGCTCGCCATCACGGCGCAGCTTCTCGGTCAAGCGACGGTTGGCCTCGATCGAGATATGCCGCAGGCCATGTTCGCGTAACGCGCTGGCAACAATCGCGCCGACACGCCCATGACCGATCAAAATCGTATGATCCTGCAACCCGCCAGACTCGGGCGGCAACATCTCGATATCGTGCGAACGCAACCGGGTAAAAAAGGCGGTCCCTTCCACCCATCGCGCAAGCCGCGTGGCCGCGCCCAACACAAGCGGATTGATCAAGATAGAAAGAAGGGCGACGGCAATGATCAGATCACGTTCATCCGAACCATAAAAACCGCTTTGGAATCCAAGCTCGGCCAGAATGAAGGAAAACTCGCCGATCTGCGCGAAGGTCGCGCCGACAAGAGCGGCGGAGCGCAGGGGAACATGCAAGGCCAGCAAGGCCAGAAAGGAAACACCCCCCATCCCCAAAATGATAACCAGAAGGAACGTGATGATCTGGGGGGCCATCGCAGGCACGTTGTGCGGATCGAACAGCATCCCGACGGAAACGAAGAACAGGATCGTAAACACCTGCTGCATCGACAAAGCTTCGGAAGCGGCATGGTGATTAAGATCGCTTTCGCCAATGACAACACCGGCAAAAAAAGCCCCAAGGGCAAGGGAAACCCCGAAGATCATCGCAGAGCCGTAAGCGATGCCAAGCGCAATGACGATCACGGAGAGGGTAAAAAGTTCACGCGACCCGCTCCGCGCCACATAGCCCAGCAAGGAAGGAATCCCGCGCCGTCCCCCCAAAACCATAACCGCGACAAAACCAGCAACCTGAAGCAACGTCTGCCCCAGCATTGACAAGACCATCGGTACACTGACATCCGAAGCTTTCCCCAGAACGGGCAAAAGAACCAGCGCGATAATCACGACAAGGTCCTGAACAACAAGCCACCCCAAGGCCAGCCGCCCCGCCAGCGAAGTCAGTTGCCGCCGCTCGGCCAAAATACGCGTCACGACAGCGGTACTGGCAATTGCCATAGACATGCCGATAACCAGACTTGTGGCCCACGGCGTATGCAGGACGAAGAACGCCAAAACGCTGCCGAGACTCGTTGTAACCACAATCTGGCCCAAGGCCCCGGGGACAACAATTTTCTGAACGGCCAAAAGGTCTTTGAAGGAAAAATGCAGGCCAATATTGAAAAGGAGCAAGGCGACGCCGACTTCGGCCAATTCGTTGGCCAAAGACTGGTTGGCGACGAATCCCGGCGAAAACGGCCCAATCGCAAATCCGGCCAATATGTAGCCAAGCAACGGCGGCAGCCGCAAAGACCGCGCCAGAAGGCCGCCGCAAAAAGCCGCCACGAGGCTGATCACCAAGGTTGATAAAAGGCCGACCTCATGAACAGGCATTAAAGCAACCCTTAAGGAAAGAATAGGAGATGCGAACGACCCACAATGCCTGACACGTCGTTATGGCGAATCGTTACGAGGCTTCCTCGTCGCCATTCAGGCGGTCCCGAAGCTGTTTACCCGTCTTGAAAAAAGGAACGAACTTTTCATCAACGGAAACCGCATCACCTGTGCGGGGGTTACGACCCTGGCGGGCTTCACGACGCTTGATCGAAAAGGCCCCAAATCCGCGAAGTTCCACACGATTACCGCGCGCCAAAGCATTCGATATCTCATCGAAAACGGTACCGACAATCTTTTCAATATCCCTTTGCAAAAGATGAGGATACAACTCGGCCAAACGCAAGATCAAATCTGATTTAGTCATCGGTTGGGGTCTCCACGAACCGTTAAAGGAATGAGTCGCTTTGGCAAGGGTGCCAAAGACGCCGCCACAAGTCAAGCGAGGTTTAAGCATAACCCTTTGGGTCCACACTATATTTTGAGTTTACCCCTGACGAACGGTTGAAACGAAGGTTTTGATCTCGATCGACAGTTGTTCGGATTGCTTCGACAGTTCTTCCGAGGCCCTCAAGACAGCCTCAGCCGCCTGACGCGACCCGTCCGCCGCATCGGTCACGCTGATGATATTCGTCGAGATTTCCGAGGTTCCGGCAGAAACCTGCTGGACATTGTTCGATATCTCGCGCGTAGCCCCTTCCTGCTGCCTGATCGCTTCGGCAATCATTCGCGTAATCTCGTCGATATGCTCAATGATCGTGCCGATGGAACGAATGGCCTTGACTGCATCGTTGGTCACATTTTGGACCGTCGCAATCTTGCTTGAAATCTCTTCCGTCGCCCGTCCGGTCTGGTTGGCCAGATTCTTGACCTCGCTGGCCACAACGGCAAACCCCTTCCCCGCTTCCCCGGCGCGTGCCGCTTCAATCGTCGCATTAAGCGCGAGCAGATTGGTTTGTTCGGCAATATCCTGAATCAGTTTGACAACCTCGCCGATCTGGCCCGCCGCTTCCGACAGGGTCGAGACCGTCTTGTCCGTCCGGCGAACTTCATCAACGGCCTGTCCGGCTACCTCGGACGATTGCTTGATCTGCCGGTTAATCTCGTTGATCGACGCGGCCAGTTCCTCGGCCGCCGAAGCCACCGTACTCACATTGCCAGAGGCTTCCTCGGTCGCTGCGGCGACAATGGCGGTCTGGTTGCTCGTCTGGTCCGCCATCCCCGAAAGATCCTTGGCACTTGTCTCAAGTTCGTGCGCCGCAGTGCCGACGGCCTGTACAACCTTCCCAACGCTTTCCTCGAACTCGTCAGCCATCGCGGCCAGCAAAGCCTTGCGGTCCTTTTCGGCCTCAAGTTTTTGCCGTTCGGATTCACCGCGCATTTTTATCTTCTCGATCGTGCTTTCCTTGAAAGCCTGAACCGCCCGCGCCATTTG
>Ga0209467_1001942_pt1 | contig 15970 bp, 14 predicted proteins | sample Higcelwee11metaG_FD_187175 | JGI IMG/M metagenome (GOLD analysis project Ga0209467, IMG submission 187175) | Freshwater pond sediment microbial communities from the University of Edinburgh, under environmental carbon perturbations - High... | ecosystem: Environmental > Aquatic > Freshwater >...
CAGGCGGGTAATGGATTCGAGGGTCTCGATGATCATGTCCGGCGGCTCGTTATAGATGGGCAGGTGAATCGACACCATGGGCAGCTTGTCTTCATCCATATGCACCGGCTTGAATGCCCGTCGCCGCTCGGATACCCAGATGGTTTCCGCCCACTCATGGGCCTCGGTGAGCAGAACGATGATCACCCCGATCATGCCGAATATGATGAGAATGCCCACAATAATCGTTTGGATGGTCAGGTACTGGTGGATATAGTCATAGGTGGCCCAGACCGCCACCGTGGCCAGGGAAAATGCCACCACCGCGATAAAGCTGCGGCCCCGTACATTTAAAGTGGCGCTGGTCATCATGATCATGCTCATGACCATGATGGCCACCATAATGGAGATGCCGGCCAGGATACGCCACTCCGGAATTTTGATGATGGGTTGAGAAAAAACGAATTTGGGCTGGCGCTCCAGATCGTAAACGCCCCAGTAAGCGCCAACGCCGCTTTCATCCTTACGTTTCCAGGGCTGGTCGAAGGCTTCCATGACATAATAAATATGGCCCTCTTTGGTGGCTCGGTCCAGAAACCGTCGAAGAAATTTGGCCTCATTGGCGGCGGTGGCCATGGCCCCGTATCGGGTGCGGCCCTGGCTCGGCCATCCCACTTCACCAATCACAATGGGTTTATCCGGATATTTTTTTTTCACTTCATTTAATCGCTCAAAACAGTAATCCACCGCCGCATCCACGGGAATTCCCTCCCAGAATGGCAGTAGATGCACCCCGATAAAATCCACACTTTTTGCCAGCTCCGGATATTTCAGCCAGATATGCCAAGGCTCGGCGGTGCCAATGGGGATTTCCAGCCTTCTCTGGACGTAGTTAATGTATTTAATCAGATCGGATACCGGCAGTTCGTTGCGGAGGATGACTTCGTTGCCGATAAAGGCCCGCACGATATTGCTGTTTTCCAGCGTGTTTTTCAGAAGCAGATCGACTTCGAGTTGGTTCCGAAACAGGTCTTCCCCGATCCATGCGCCGATGGCCACGTTGATGCCGTATGGCTTTGCCAGCCTGGGAATGTCGGCCAGGGTCTTTTCCTGGGAATAGGTTCGAATGGCGTGGGTGGTGCCTGCCAGCAACTCCAGATCATTTTCAATCTGTTTCGGCGTGGGAAAGGTCTGTTTCGCCGGGTCCTGATTTTGCTGGAAAGGGGAAAAACAAAATCCCATGATGGTATCCGGCCACGGCGGCTCGCTTTCCGGACGGTTGAAAAAAGCCCACATACTGACCGAAAGAATCGAAACCGTTATAATAATAACGATATTTGTTTTGTTCATGACGCTGTTTACTCACGCTTTCATTATTAAATAAATAAGTTCAGTGCGTGATTATGATAAAGCCGCCAATATTGTCAATTTATTTGTCATGAAAGCGGAAAAAGCAGGATGTTGTCAGGCAACTTCCCTGACTCATTTTAAAACCTGAAAATCACAGGCCTGTAAACCTTAGGCCGGGTTTCTTTTCCGGCAACCGGTCCACAAGCAACCCCTTCAGTCCGGGGCTGGCGAGTCGATTAATTTGGTATGGCGTCCCATGAATTCGATCCTTGATTGCTGTCCGGCTGACCTGTTGTTAGCTATTATTTTTTAATGATTCTATTGCGTTAATACACTCTCTGGGTCCGAAAACCGGTAATTTTGAATTTTTAAAATCAGCCGTATTTCTTGTCACAATATATTTCGCTCCCGCATGGCACGCAGCCTCATGCAGCACTGCATCTTCAAAATCTTCAAATTTTGATGCAGCGGCATTTTTAAGCACCACGCTATTGACAGGGGCGATAGTGAAAAGCGAGAGCAGCGATTGGATATGGCGTGAAGCAGCCTGAGCCCCAAGCGCTTTGCGGATGATATAATGGATGGTGGTAATGGTTGTCGCGCATATGAATCCAATAATTTCAAGTTGTTCAACTTTGGAAAGCAAGAATGCCGCATCGTTTGAAAAGGGTTCTCTGTCCAGGAGAACATCCAAAATGATATTGGTGTCAAATAAGACTTTCATAAATATTTTTCTTCTAAATATTTTTTATAATCTGTTTCTTCCGTTTGTTTCCCTTTAAGAATGCCCTTCAATGACCGGACCGTCGGTGTGAGGGCATCTTCTTTGTTTATCTTTTCGTTTTTAATAATTTCAAATAAATCCGAAACGATACGTGATACAGACTTTCCGGTTTGCGCGGAATATGTTTTTGCCGATTCAATCAAATCAGCGTCCATCCGCAATGTCAGTTTCGTTGCCATGGCAACCTCCTGTAAGTTTGACGTATATTAATATGAGTATTTATACGTCATAATTTTAGCGGCGTCAACTTGGAAAAAATGGGATGTTAGATAATCCCCCACCTCATTTTAAAATCTGAAAATCGCAAACTTGAAAATTGCAGGCCGTGATTCTTTCCCGGCAACCGGTCCGCAAGAAACCCCTCTGGTCGGGATTGGGGAGCCCATTGCGATGCGGCCCTGAACCGGATGGTTTCCGTGGATCACGCGGGGAAACTGTTTGAGCGGATCGAAATCGGCACACTTGACGGGTGCGGAAAGCCATATTGAATCAACACTACCGGCATACCACCGGATTCAGCGAGTTTTTGCCCGCGCCACGGCAACCATCCGGTTCAGGGAGCTGTCCGCAGCGCTGGGCGGGTTTCTTTTGTTACTTTTCTTTGGCCGTCAAAGAAAAGTAAGGGGGGAAAGCCGGTTGATTGTGTATGCTGCCCCTATAATTCTCTGGACTTGTGCATGAGGGTGTGGCGCAGGATGTCTTCTTCTCTCTGTCTTTCGACAGGCACGCCGCAAGGCGGTGTCGCTTTCCATAAAGCAATTCAAATCAGATGTCCGGCAACAGGGGGCATGCGATGGCCTACAGCGCCACCTGACCCTTGACGTCAGAGACTAATCTGCCCCATGCCATGTTTTGCAAAATCTTATAATCAAAATATGTTATCTGCAACCCATTGTCATCCCAGCCTGCCGAGGCTGTTTGCAGATCAAATTTTGACGGCACTAACCCTAAACTTACTGTTGATAATCTTTCCTGTGAAAAGAAATAGGCCGGAATTTTTGATTCCGGCCTATTTCTTTTTTTTGCATTTGGGCGGTTGGCCGCAGAACTTCAGTGTTTTTTTATACCGTTTTTTTTGCCTTCAAATACACCGTTATTCCGGTCTCCGGATAATCCCATTGAATAGACATAGTTTTTGCTATGCCATCTTTATCGATTGTCGAAACCATTTCTTGATAAAGTGTAATTTCTCCAAATTCGTCAAGTGAGGTCATCATCGTAACCACATCCGCCTTGCTGCTGTCCGCTTCATTTTTTTCAAGAGACCAATTACCTGACATGCTCGTTCCATCTTCACAGGCCCAGGACGTTAAAGGCCCGAACTCGCCAATCTTAGCAGTTTGCGGGGGAATCGCGATACTTAAAGGAAGATACGTTTTTTCCGGATCTCCGGTGATCATCATAATCGGATTTTTATTCTCATCATAAAACGTGGTTGAAGATACACTGACAAATACACCTTGGGCGTTATTTTTTAAATTAAACAGGGATTTAATTGGTGTCACCTGTTTGTTGTCTATGTTTATTTTGTTTTCTGTCTTCATAGACATCGTGCCTTCAAATTTTGCCCCGGCATTACTCGAACCTGTCACTGAGTAGGACGCAAGATATCCTGGTTGATAAAGATTTGAAGGCGATGTTGCAAAAACGCCATCCGCCGCTGATGAATCACCTCCACCGCCGCCCCCGCCACAACTTGAAACCAATCCAACAATAAAAAACATCAAGAAAACCAAAAATAAATCTTTCTTCATTTCAAATCCTTTCTTATCTGTTTGAATTTCCATTAAAAAAATGAAACAACAATGACAGCCCATCTAACAGAAATAATTGGTTTTATCTATATACACGCCATCTATTGTTTCCAATAGAGATAGTTTAAGTGATTAAATTAAAGCGATGGGCAAATTAGTATACCCATTGGTTTAATTATTCAATAAATATTTATTGTATTGGTTTATTCAAAATTCCCCTGCTTCAATGAGATGATTACGCAGGAGGAAGACATGATTATCAAGGAACTTTTCGGCAGGAGAATTCAAGAAATAAGAAAGCAGAGAAAACTTTCTCAGGAACAGGTTGCCGAAAAGGCGGGCATAAGCTCAAATTATTTGAGTCGAATCGAATGCGGAAAAGAGAACCCGACTTTTGATATGCTGGCAAAACTGAGCGAAGCATTAACGGCGGACATGGGGGAGATGTTTGATTTCGGGCATACCGTCAGTAAAAAAGAATTGAAAGAAGCCATCCAGAAGTTTTCTCAAAAAGCCGACGAAAACACCCTCCGGGCCATCGTAAAAATCATCAAAATTTATAATTGATTAATATCTCAAACACTATTGATTCCATCCCACCGCCTTTTCCTGTTACTTTTCTTTGCCGTCCAAAGAAAAGTAACAAAAGAAATCCGCCCTGCGCTCCGGAAAGCCCCCTGAGCGTTCGGGTTTGCGTGGCGTGGGCAAAAACTCGCTGGCTAAAGTGGGGTGCCAATATCTCTTGTGCCGATAACTTTTTGAATAGTCGAAAAGATATCGGCATTTATCCGCTCAAACAGTTTGCCCACGTGATCCACGGAAACCCGAACACCCAGGGCCGCACCGCAATGGGCTCCCCTTCGCCGAACGGTATTTGTTCATCCGGCAAAAAGGTGCCTCCACAAAACAAGCTTTCTCCCGTCGCCCCAAAAGTGATACTTGCATTCCCGCATAATAAGGCTTAAATTCGCTTCGCCTTAAATGAGAGCCTTTTTTTTAAAAATTTTTATCAATATCCCGATTGTTTTCCATGCTCATATCCATGCGTCACCTTCTTCATGCTGTCAGGCTCCATATTATCAAGCCTATGGCCAACCGCTACATCGGTTTCCTGCTGTTTTTGTTTGCCTATACGATGATCATGCATCAATGCGGCGGCCTGCCTTCGGTGATGAATGCCTGGCGGTTGGAAATTCCCCTGCTTCTCTATCTTTACGGTTATTTTAACCTGGTCACCCGCAAATCCCGCTTCCAGTTCCTGGTGGCTGCCCTGCCTATCCTGCTGGTGTACGGCACCTTTGATGTCTACCATCTGCTTTTGGGCAGACTGCTGCGCATTACCGAAGTGACCGAAATGCCTGAGCTGGTCCTGGCAATGCCCATGGGAACAAAAATATCCATTGTCCTGCTGCTGGGCCTGCCATTACTTGTCTTTTTGGGAAACGTCTCATTAAGAAGGTTTCGTCCGCTTATTTTGGGAGCAGTGCCGCTTTTGGCATTGGGGGTCGCGGTGGAGCGGTATCCCGATTTTTTCATCAATGCATTTAAAACGACCCAAAAAAATATTTCCTGGTATTCGGATACGGAGAGCGTCGGCAGCAGCGGCCGCATCAGCATCGCCCTCTATAACGAGGCCCGCCGGAAAAGCGCCTTGAAAAAAATCGCGGCTTATCGCGGTGACCCGTCCTTTAAACGGGCATTTGACGACAAGGTCGCAACCGTCCGCACCGTCAGGGAAAAGCGCAATGTCCATCTGATCGTGCTGGAGAGTTTTTTTGATCCCGGCCTGTTTTATGGGGCCCGATTTTCCCGCAACCCGGTGCATCCTTCTTTTGACGCAATCTTCAAAGACAAAGCAGGCTTTTCGATCTCTCCGGTATTTGGCGGCGCCACCGCCCAGGCTGAGTTTGAAGTGCTTTGCGGGGTGCCTGCCCTGCGCGAGATTTCGGGGATTGAATTCAATGTGTTTACCGGTGCAAAAACCTTGGGCCTGCCGAATCTCCTGGCTCAAGGCGGGTATCATACCATCGCATCCAACGCCTTTCTGCCGGATTTTTTTAATTCCACCAGCGCCTACGAAGGGCTGGGGTTTAAGAATATTTACTATGCCAGCGAATATGCGCCGGGACGGGACACCTATTTCAGCACCGGGGATATTGCCAATGAGATGTATATGTTTGACGGGGAGCTGTTTGCCCAGAATCTATCGTTTGTTGAAAAATGGATCACAACCACCCCTGATAAGCCTTTATTTAACTATATCAATAGTATATATGGTCATTTGCCCCACCTTCTCAACCCCGGCAAACGGCCGGAGGTCGTCAAGCTGCTGGGCAAGTTCCGGGACAATCAATTCGAACGCGCGGCCAACCAGTACTATTATCGGACTCAGGCTATTGCCGCATTTGTAAATGGGCTTATCCGAATTGACCCCGCAAGCATCATCATACTGGTGAGCGACCACCTGCCTGCGTTCACTTTTGGCCCCAAAACCTACCGCAGCCTCAATTATCACGGAAAATCGAAAGACTTTATGCACCTGAACCGCATATATATTGTGGCGAACGGCCGGCCGGTTCGTCATGGCACCATGCATCATTACGATATCCCCCGGCTTATCCTGAGTTATGTGACCCATACAGAATTCGATCAAACAGTTGCCGAGGGCGCCAAATCCCGGAATCCCGGTTTTGACAAAACCCGCTTCCGTGAGCAATACATGTCGGTTATGGCAGATGCCATGAATGACGCACCCGCTCTTCCGCCCATCGCCATGAGGCTGAATGAAGAAAAAGTGGGCCGCCCTTAAACAAACTCATTCACGGGATATTGACATCGACCGTAAGCATTATTTAGAAAATTGGAGTAAATATGATGCAAAAGCAACTGCCTGACACAACGATCACCGTACCGGTTTCCAATCACGAGAAACTGCGTATGGGCACACTTCAGTCGATTATCCGCCAATCAGGTGTTCCCAAGAGAGAATTCGAATCATAATTACCGTTATCTTTGTTTCAGAATTTCAAAATCCCCGCCGCACGCATCCGGGCTTGTTCAAATGCATCCATGTTTACCTGTTCTTCATTTGACCCAAAATCCGTCATTGCAATAAAATACAGGGATTGAACCAGAAAGAACATCCAGATGCCGAGCGCCCAGGTCGCGGTTGAATATGGGCTGAAATAAGCCACCAGCGCCCCGCCGCCGATGCTGAAAAGAATTTCCCCGCCAAGTGGCCTTAAAAATCCATTTTGAAAACAAACCCCGCTTCTGATCCAGCTCAGCATTCCCAGGCTGAGCAGCAGAAAGGCGGCGGTGGAAGTCTGGCCGAAAATAAAGAGAAACACCAACAGCAGCGGAAAAATAATTGAAATCAGTCCCTTGCGGGTCCAGTTGGCAAGAATGAAAGCGTATGCCGCAAGGCAGGCGAATATCGCCAGCCGGAAGAATATCGACCAAAATGCTGTGCGCTCAAAAATCAGCCCCAGAGGTATAAACAATAGGGCGCAGATGAGTCCATAGAAAATGGTGGTCCGGACGGGCCGTTTGGAATCCGTCATTTTATTCACCTCCTTTTCTGGCGTCTTTGCATTTCATCAGCTCCAGTTCGACTTCTTCGTCAGAAATCGCATTCCAGACGCTTTGCGGCATGATCCCGGCAGCCCCTTCCGCCCATTTTTGAAGCCCAGCCCTCTGAAACCAGGATTCTGATCGAAGCTGCATTTCCGCATACTGGTGTTTCTGTGCTTCGATGTTTTCACCGAACACCCCCATCTGTTTTTCAAGAGATTCCGCCTGCCGCCCGGAAGCATCTATATGCTGGTCCGTTTTCATGCGTTTTTTGATGAGCAGGCGCGCAATATCGTCCTTTTCCTTTTCAATGGCGATATCGAGATCCTGTTCGATTTTTTCCTTTTCCCGCGCAAATTGCCGGATTTCCTCCCGGACCTGATCCAGGGAAGCCTTTTGCTGATTCAGTTTTCCCTGTTTTTGAGTCAGCGATTCCTCCATTTCCCGCAGGCACTGCTTTAAAATCAATTCTTTGTTTTCCATCTGGTCCATTACTCCGTGGATGTCCGCCTTAAACAGGCGGGAAAAGCGTGTCATGATTCCCATATCGACCTCCGTATATTGATGCCTAATTTTGTTTTCGGCCAGTATAGCCTTCAAATTGAAGCACCTTCGCGTTCTTTTTCTGTTTTTCCGCTACGGCCGAAGGGGCGCCGACAAATGTTTCGTCCACCGTTTCCCGGAGTTGTTTGAGGTCTTTTTCCAAATTATCCGCGATAGCCTGGGACTTGACGCTGGCGTTGATGGCCTGCTGCTCTGTATGATACTCTTTAATTTTTTCCAGGGCGTTTTGCCTGCGGCCGCTCCGGATCTCTCCGGCCACCGATTCCTTTAACCGGCTGAAATCTTCTTTCATCACCTTGTGTTCCCATTCCCCCTTATCAATAGAGGCCATAGCGGCCTTGGGATCTTCCACGCAGGCCAGTGTTAAGGGACTGGAAAGCGCCACTGCATAAAGATCATTGTTGTGGCGGTACTCAAGCGATATGCCGGAGATGTCAAATGTGGCGATCCGGTCCGTGGGTGTCTGAAGGCTCAAAAACAGTTTTTTGGTTTCACCGGACATCAGGTCGCCGGGGAAAAAAACAGCCGTGTTATTAACTATTTCAATGGGATAACCGCCGGCATTCACCAGCTTGATGCCGTCTTTTTCGTCAAAGCGGATTCTAACGGAAGTGGCGGCCGCCGTCCGGGTCTGGTCAAATTCATTATTGAAAACAGATGCAAACGCGGAAGGGTTTTCCAGAAAATAGTAGTTGCCGGTGCCGTGATCGGCGATGGCGGTCATGAGCTGCTCGTTGAAATCCGTTCCCACGCCTGCCGTTGATATGGAAAATTCATTTTTAACGGCAGTCGATGCCATATTGCCCAGGGAATTCAAATCCGTGACGCCTTGATTCGCCAGACCATCGGAAATCAGGATCAACCGGCCGGTATTGCCGGTTTTTGCCGAAGCGGTTAAAAGGTCGATCCCCATCTGAAGCCCCTGGCCCAGATTGGTGCCGCCGTCGGCGTATATGTTCCCAATCATGGCGTTTAATTGTTCTTTGGCATCCGGCGTGACATTCACCAGCCCGGAAATGCTCTGAGCCGCGTCCGAATACGTGACCAGGGCGAACCGGTCGGATGCCGTCAGCCGGGATACCAGTCCGATGGCGGCATTTTTGGCGTCGTTTAGTTTCTGGCCCTCCATGGAGCCGCTGCGGTCCAGCACAATCACCATGTCTACATGGTTGAGGGGATTGGTGCGTCCAGGTTTTTCCTCATCAATAAGATTGTCTGCCTTCATGGTCAGGGCAAGGGAAACCATGCCGTCTGCGCCTTTAACAATCTTGTCCTGGACCAGGTTTCCGGAAAGGGTGACGATCCCGTTTTTGCTGGTGACGGTCTGGGTCGGGTGTTTGGCCGGGTGGACGGTTGGCCGGATGATACTGCCGGAATTGGCCATACTGATGCAGGTGATGGCGATCAGGCAGCCGACAATAATGATGGGTTTTACGCGGTTTGTTTTCATAAATGCCTCCTTGGGTTAAAAAGTTGGTTAGGGGTTTTCAAACAGGCTCTGAAACCTGGCTTTAGTGTAACGGATTGAAACAAGGAGGCAATTCAAAGAAGTGTAAAAGAATCGGGATGTTTTTTTACATAACTTTTGCTTTTCTATGGGAGTGAAATCGCTTAGGATGGAAACGCCCGGAGGAAAATCGTCTTGCCAGATTCTCGAAATAGGAAATTTGTAGGTCGGGATTCTTTCCCGACAAATGGCGCATGACATCGCCGGGAAAGAAACCCGGCCTAGTGCGCCTGCAAGCGCAACCAAACAGAGAGGTGAGAGTCCTCTTCAGGCAGATGCCACAGCCTGTAACCGAATGCAACTGCGTTGCCGTGAGGCAGGGTGGAGAGCAGCAGGAGGTGAACGACCAGTCCGAAGGATAACGAACCTGATTCGGCCGGGTGATTTCGGCGAGTCTGATAGGTAAAGACGAAGCCCAGACCTGTGCTGGCGGTGGTGCAAATATAATTGTGCCTGAGCCAGGGAGCCTGTTCTGCTGAGAACAAAGTGGCACGTATAAAGCGAGGAACAGGGGAACACCGGGTGGTTGAGGTCGGAATGGTCTGGAAGTTTGGTTGACGTGAAGCAGGGAGACCTGAACGGTGGGAAGAATTGTTCAGGAGTCAGAGCCTCCGTAGTAGCGAGGAAGCGTCGTAATGGACGTGGAGCCAAGGGAGGCAGGAAGGAGGATGTGTGAAGGACAGACAAATGGAAGGAAAACCGGCTACAGTGCAGGAAACGGCTAAACGAGCGGGAGATATCTACGGGCGATGGACCTGGGTGGAACCTGAAGTCTGGACGGAGCGCATGTTGACGGCCCTGGAAAACGGGGTGAAAGGTGGCAAATGGTATAGTCTGATGGATAAAGTCTGGCCTTTTGGCAACCTTCAAATTGCCTTTGAGCAAGTAAAGGTGAATAATGGAGGGCCTGGGGTTGATCATGTCACCATCAAAATGTTTGAGGAACGATTGGAAGAAAACCTCAAGCGATTGTCGGAGCAGTTGAGAAAAGGGGAATACCGGCCGCAAGCCATCAAAAGGGTGCTGATACCAAAACCTGGAACCACAGAGACTCGACCCCTGGGCATACCCACGGTGCGCGACCGCGTGGTGCAGGCGGCGATGCGCAATGTGATGGAGCCGATATTTGAAATAGACTTTGCAGACCGGAGTTACGGGTTCCGTCCGGGCCGGGGATGCAAGGACGCCCTGCGGCAAGTGAATCAACTGCTGGATCAGGGATACACATATGTAGTGGATGCGGATTTGAAGTCATATTTTGATACGATACCACATGATATGCTCATGTCCCTGATACAAGAGAAGGTAGCTGACAACTCTTTTCTGGCGGTAGTGGAGCATTTTCTGAAGCAGAGGGTGATGGACACAGCGTCGGAATGGACGCCGGAAGCGGGGACACCGCAGGGAGCGGTTCTGAGTCCGCTGCTGTCCAATATTTATCTTAACCCTTTGGACCATAAAATGGCCGAAGCCGGAATGGAGATGGTGAGATATGCGGATGACTTTGTGCTGTTATTTAAGACGGAAGCGGACGCCCGAAAAGGCCTTGAGATAGTGGCTGAATGGACTGGTGCGGCGGGTCTTACGCTGCATCCGGCAAAGACACGGATAGTGGATGCCACCCATCGTGGCGGGTTTGATTTTCTGGGGTATCATTTTGAGAGGGGCATGAAGTGGCCGCGGAAAAAGAGCCTCAAGAAAATGCAAGACAGCATCCGGGGGAAAACGCGACGTTGTAACGGCAATAGCATATCGGAAATCATAGAGGACATAAATCTGACCTTGATAGGCTGGTTTGCGTATTTCAAACACAGCCATCGCACCACATTTCCGGTGTTGGATTCCTGGATACGAATGCGGCTGCGCAGTATTCTTCGGAAAAGGCACGGGGGACACGGACGAGGCAGAGGAAGCGATCATCAGCAATGGCCCAATGCCTACTTTGCTAAACATGGACTGTTCTTCCTGACCGCAGCCCATGCAAAGGCCTGTCAATCCGTTTAACGGTGAACCACCGACTGGAGAGCCGTGTGCGGGAGATCCGCAAGCACGGTTCGGAGGGAGGGGTGGCGCAAATCAATGCGTTATCCCTACCCCTATACTTTTTTGGGCGGCAACTTTGGAGAAGGTGTTTATGATGAGTGACCCCAAAGCCACCATCCTGATTGTGGAGGATGATCCGGCGATTTTAACCGGGCTTCTGGACGTGCTGGTGTTTAACGGCTATCAGCCGGAAGGATGCGCGGACGGCGGCGACGGCCTTGCCAAGGCTTTGGAAGGCCGGTTTGATTTAATCCTGCTGGATGTCATGCTGCCCACCCTGGACGGGTTCTCCATATGCCGGGAACTCCGCCGGAAAAAACCGGATCAGCCCATCATCATGCTCACCGCCAAGGGCGCGGAAACCGATATCGTGACCGGGTTTAAATCCGGGGCCGACGACTATATTAGCAAACCGTTTTCTTTAAGGGAACTGATGGTGCGCATTGAAGCTGTGCTGCGGCGGTCTGGGAAAAATCTGGGGGATGATCAGTTGACCATTCGGGGAATTTTCTTTGACGGCAAAAATCTGAGCGCCGCGTTTGGCGGGCAGATCATCGAGCTGACCCGCCGGGAAATGGATATTATCGTATATCTTCACCGGCACGGCAGCCGGATCGTATCCAGAAAAGAACTGCTTTCAAAAGTCTGGAATTACGGTGATGCGGAGATTGAAACCCGGACGGTGGACATTCATATCCAGAAACTCCGCAAAAAGATTTCGGATTTGATCGGCGAAACGCCGTTTCTCCTGACCATCCGGGGCGAAGGATATCGGTTGGATATGGGCGGGGCGGAATCATGAAACGCATTCAATTATTCATGACCATTTTTTTTATCGGTCTTTCAATTCCTCTGGGATACTTTATCGTCAGGACCCATCAGAGTCTGGACCAGGAGGAAAGGGCGGAGCTTCGCTATTTTGCCGACACCCTTTTTTATGAAATGGAAAAAGCGCTTTCCGACCTGGTTGTCAGGGAAGAGGGAAGGCGTATTGAGGAATATACCGAATCTTCAAAATTATCCGCCCTGCCGGAAGAACCGTATATTCTGGGCTATTTTCAGAACAATCCGGATGGTTCTTTCCAGACGCCGCTGGCATCGGATTTGGTTATGCAGTCCGATGCCAAAGTGCAGGAGCCCAAAAACGAAGCCATCACCGGGGTTGTCCGCCAGTTGGAGGATGTGAACCGGGTTTTTAACGCCCGCCGGGCGAATGTGGCGGAGCCTGTTGGACTTTCACCGCCGGAAAAGGTGTTGCCCGAAAAAGGAGTGATGGAAAAGGAAGAGAGTTCATCACTTGCCGGGCGATATCTGGACCTGTCCCGTTCCAAAGCCAAGAAAGAATATCTTGGCCAGGAAAAAAAACGGGTGGAAAATATTACTGCCGACCAGGCCATAAATATTTCAAAACAGGTGGCTGAGCCTGCGGCGGCTCCAAAGGCCGATGAAAGCCGGATGGCAGATGTGGAAACGGTCTTGGGAGAAAGCACCGAACAGATAATATTATCAAAAGACCTGAATGCCTCAACCTTCAGGGCGGAAGTCGATCCACTGCAATCGGTGTTTGTTTCCGAAGATAAGGTCGTTTTTTTCAGGCGTATTGTGATCGGCGGCCAGGTCTACCGTCAGGGGTTCGTGCTGCTGATTCAGCCGTTTTTGGACCATTTGTCTCAATCCCATTTTATCAGCCAGCCCATGTCAAAATTCGCCAGCCTGAATTTGTCGCTGCGGGATAACGGCAGCCAGCGGACCCTCATTGAAGCCGGGGCCTTGTCAACCAATTCAAAATTTTCCTTGATCCATCATTTTCCCCGGCCCTTCGCGTTTTTAAACGCCCGCCTCGCCTGCGACAATATTCCCCGGTCGCCGGGCCGCCAGACCCTTAATATCATGATGACCATCATGGCCGGGGTCATTTTCATGGGGCTTTTTGTCATTTACCGGAGTGTTTCCGCCATTGTCGGAGAGTCCTTTCGGCGTTCGCAGTTTGTCTCGGCCGTTACCCATGAACTCAAAACCCCGCTCACCAATATCCGGATGTATATCGAGATGCTGGAGCAGGGGATTGCCGCATCCCCGGAGCGGGAGCAGGATTATTTCCGGATTCTGGGCTCTGAAAGCAGCCGCCTGTCCCGGCTGATCAATAATGTTCTGGAATATTCCAAACTGGAGAAGAAAAACCGCCGGATGGAGTTGTCCGAAGGGAATTTTGAGGATGTGGTCAATGAGGTCAGGAGCATCATGCAGGAAAAATTACGCCAGGAGGGATTTGTGCTGAATGTGGAAAATCCCGGCAATCTCTCCTTTATGTATGACCGGGAGGCAATGGTCCAGGTGCTGATCAACCTGATTGAAAACAGCATGAAGTTCGGCAAAAACAACGCGGAAAAAAAGATTATTCTGCGTTTGGAGCCGGAAGACGGGCAGGTGAAAATCAGTCTTTCCGACACCGGTCCGGGCATTCCAAGGCATGCCTTGAAAAAGGTGTTTGACGATTTCTTCCGGGTGGACAATGAACTGACCCGCACCACCGGCGGTACCGGCATCGGCCTGGCACTTGTCAGCAAGTTTGTCAAAGCCATGGGGGGCAGGGTGGCGGCAAGGAATAATGATGGGCCGGGATGCACGATTTCAATTTTTCTGCCATCTACATCATTTGTTCCCAATTAATGCTTTCCACGTCGGTCGTTCCAGAAAGCTGCCTTCAACATTTTGTTCCATTTTTAAAAATAAGGAGTACGGGGCCGCAAAGCTCATCACATCATCCTTGAGCACCCGCTTGAGGGTCAGGCGGGCCGAAATGTCGTTTAAGCCCAGAACCGCGCGGGGAGTTTCGGAGGCTGCCTCGTGAAAGGCGTAGATGCCGATGGACTGGCATCCGGCGGCCCAGGGATAAATGACGTTGTCATTGGTTCCCTGATGATAGTTTGCCAGAATGGTCAGGGCGGCGATCTGGTTCATGTCGCCCAGGAAAACAATGACTTCCGGTTTTTCCAGGGCCGGGTCCACCAATTTTAAGGGTTTGAATATGACATATTCATAGGGGATATCCATGATGGGCAGGGAGTCGATAAATTTTTTCACCAGCGAGGGGGATTTGACATACCGCTCGCCATGGAGAAAATGGTCAAATGCTTCGGGCCGCAAATAGGGCTTGACGCTTTCCGCGGCCTTTCGGCCCTGCTCCCACTGGTCGTTTCCGGTGGACAAAAAATGGCAGAAGCAGTCTTCGCCGCCGGGAAAATTTTTGTACTGGTTGCCAAACCCCAACCCAGTGCCGCCGCCCTGGCATCCGAAGGTTTTCCGGTCAAACACGGCGACGTCGCCGTTTACGGCCACGCCCAGCATAAACATTATGCATCCCCATTTGCCTTCCTGAAACTGCCGGGCATTTTGGGGTTTGTCATTGGAAAACAGAATGGCCACCGGTTCGTGGAGAATACCGATGGATGAAGCGATTTTGCTTTTCATGGAACACCTACTTAAAAAAGGGAATGGGTTTGCCGGTGCGAAAGGCAATGGTGCGGCTGGTGGCAATGAGGTTGCCGTTATTGTCGGTGACGGAAATATCATAATGGGCGATTTTTTTGGTGCGGCTGATTTCTCTGGCTTCGGCAATAAGTCGGGCGCCTGGTTCCGGGCTGGCGGTGTAGGAGACGCTGACGTTTAAGGCCACCGCTACGGTGCCGTGGGTCTGGCAGGAAGTTTCAAACGCTTCGTCAATCAGGGCGTAGATGGCCCCGCCGTGGGCCCGGTCATAAATATTATTCATGGATTCCGGCAGGTAATCCATTTCCACCTTTGAGTACCCGAGTTTCAAATCCACCAGCCGCATTCCCATTTTTTGCGCGAACGGTTCTTCGGCCACTGCGGCAAATATGGCTGTTTTCAGTTTTTCATCCATTATCGCAAATGATCCCAGAAGTTTTTGGCTTGATCGGACATGTTTCCGCCGGCATTGAATGACGGGGGTGCATCGTCGGTGCGCGTGATTTTTGTGCCCCGAAGCCGGGCTACCCGTTCTTCAATGGGCGGGTGGGTGGAAAACAGGTTCATGAGACTGGAACCTGACAGCGGGTTCATAATAAACATGTGGGCCGTGGCCGGCTGGGCCTGCATGGGAATCTGGCGGGAATAGGCCCCAAGCTTTTCAAGGGCGCTGGCAAGTCCCTCGCTGTTTCCGGTGATTTTTGCCGCCGTGCTGTCCGCCAGATATTCCCGGGACCGGGAAATAGCCATTTGGATGAGCATGGCGGCAATGGGTGCGATAATGGCCATGACAATCAGCCAAATGGCCCCGCCGCCCCCGCCTTCCTCGTTACTGCCACGAAACCCGCCGAAAATCGCCGACCATTTGGCCATGTTGGCGATCATCATGATGGCCCCGGCCATGGTGGCGGCAATGGTGCCGATGAG
>Ga0209467_1001946_pt1 | contig 15949 bp, 12 predicted proteins | sample Higcelwee11metaG_FD_187175 | JGI IMG/M metagenome (GOLD analysis project Ga0209467, IMG submission 187175) | Freshwater pond sediment microbial communities from the University of Edinburgh, under environmental carbon perturbations - High... | ecosystem: Environmental > Aquatic > Freshwater >...
CCCCATCCCCTCCGGCGCCCGCCATGACCCTTGTGCTGCGCCGCGCGGCGCGGTAGAACCCCGGCCATGCGACCGACAGCCGACAGCTTCGAGGGGGCCCTTTCCGACGCCTCCGTGCGCCTCACGCGCCAGGACTTGATCGACCTGGAGCGCAGCCTCAAGGACGCGGTGCACGCCTTCGCGCCCTTCGCCTCGTACAGCCTGTACTTCCCCCGCGAGGACGCGCCCGCACCCGAGCTGCGCTACGACCGCGCGGCGAAAGAGCTGGTGCTGCCGCTCGCGCTTGCCGGCGAGACCCTGGCCGTGTTCGTGGCGCGCGGCGTCAGCCTGGCCGCGCCCAAGGCCGCGCCGCCGCTTCTGCAGCAGCTCGCCGCCGGCGTGCTGGAGAAGCTGCTGCTCTACAAGCGCTCCGTCACCGACCCGCTCACCGGGCTCATGAACCGCGAGCACTTCAGCGGCGCGCTGACCTGGCAGATTGAACTCATCCGCGAGTGCCTGGCCGCCACCAGCGGCGGCCGCTCCGACCCGGACATGCAGTGCTTCAGCGCTTCCCTGGGCGTGATCCTGCTCGACCTGGACTCCTTCCAGTGGATCAACGAGCGCTACGGCTACCTTTTGGGCGACCAGATGGTGGCCGAGGTGGGCCGCGCCATCGCCGCCACCTGCCCGCGCCACGTGAGCGCCGCGCGCCTGCACAACGACACCTTCGCGCTGCTCGCGCCCGACGCCAGCCCCAAGACCTGCTTCCAGCTCGCCGAACTGGTGCGCCAAGCCATCGGCAACCTGCACTTCCTGGACGAGGTCACGGGGGACCGCATCGGCGTGTCCGCGAGCCTGGGCTACGCCAACTATCCGCAGAGCCTGCGCGGCCCGCAACTGCAGCGCACCCCGCGCGAGCAGGCCCGCATGCTCCTGCGCGCGGCCTCCAAGGCCGTGGGCACGAGCAAGGACCACGGCCGCAACCGGGTCTTCGGCTTCCAGGACATCCTCAAGGGCGGCGGCCGCATCCTTGAGGTGCTGCCCATGCAGCGCCTGTCCGTGAGCCTGGGCCGGGGCATCGGCGCGCAGGAGGGCCAGCGCTTCCTGATCTGGTCGCCGCGCTTCCAGGAGCGCACCTTCGAGGCGCGGCTGTCCGGCGACGAGCGCCTGCTGGGCCGCTCGCCCGCGCTGTACAAGGGCGAGCTGGTGCTCAGCGAGGTGCAGGGCGACCTCTCCTTCGCCGAGCTCTTGCACGCCGGCGACCCGGCCTGGGCACCGGAGCCCGGCGACCGGCTCACGCTCATCCAGGAACGCGACAGCCTCTTCGCGGCCGAAACCGGCGCAGGGGCCGACGCCTCCAGCCAGCCGCAGCGCGACATGCTCACCGGGCTCTACGGCTACCGCGACTTTTTGGCCTACTTCGGCCGCGCGCGGCAGCGCGTGGAGCGCTTCGGCCTGGCGCTCACGCGGGTGCTGCCGGCGAGCGGCGAGCAGGGCGGCCCGGGGCTGGAGCGCCGCGGCGGCACGGTGAAGCGCCTGGACGCCGCGGTGACGCAGGTGGCGGCCCTGGCCGAGAGGCTTTTCCTGGGCGCGGCCCCTTCGGGCGCGGCCCCTTCGGGCGCGGCCCCTTCGGCCACAGGGGCGAAGCCCCCCCGGCCGGCCGGCGGGCGCTTCGGCCTGGGCGGGCTGGTGCACTTTTTGCCCGGCGAAGACGGCCCGGCGCTCTTCGAGCGCGCCCGCGAGCTCGTGGCCCAGGCCACGGCCGAGCTGGGCCTGGACCTGGCCGTGGGGCTCTACGCCCACCCCTTCCTCTCCTTCGCCCGCACCGACGCCCTGGACTGCGCGCGCAAGGCCCTGGAGCACGCGCTGCTTTTGCCCACGCCCCGCGTGGCCCTGTTCGACTCGGTGTCGCTCAACGTCGCGGCCGACCGGCTGTTCGTGGAGGGCGACCTCTACGCCGCGGTGGAGGAGTTCAAGCTCTCGCTTCTGGCCGACGCGGGCAACCTGCTGGCCCGCAACTCGCTGGGCATCTGCTACGCGCGGCTGGGCAAGGCCGACTTGGCGCGGCGCGAGTTCGAGCTGGTGGTGGCGGCCGAGCCGGACAACGTCATGGCCCACTACAACCTGGGCTGGGCCTGCCAGCGCCTGGGCGAGGACGCCTCCGCGCGCGCGGCCTACGAGCGCTGCCTGACGCTGGACCCCGGCCACGGCTTCAGCCTGCTGCGCCTGGGCTCGCTCGCCGAGCGCGCTGGAGACCTGGCCTCGGCCGAGGATCTCTACCAGAAGGCCCTGGCCACCCCGGGCGGCGAACACGCGGCGCTGAGGCCCCTGGCCCGGCTGTACATGACGCTGGGCGAGCGCGAGCGCGCGCGCGAGCACCTGCACCTGGCGCTTGCGGCCAACCACAACGACGCGTTCGCCCTGCACATGCTGGCGCGGCTGTACCTGGACGCCGGCGAGGATCCGCAGATCGCGGAGTCGCTGGCCCGGCAGGCCGCGGCGCTGATGTCCGACCGCCAGGAGTTCTGGGACTCGCTGGTGCTGGCCCTGGACCTGCAGGGCCGCCACGACGAGGCGAGAAAGGCCGCGGCCCGGGGCCGCCTCTAGGGTTCCGGCCATTTCCAACAAGGAGCGCGCATGGATTCCGGCGTCGTCCAGGTTCCCTTCACCACGCAGCTTCTGACCGCGTCCGTGGCCCTGCAGCTGGCGGCCATCGCGTTCCCGTTCTGGCGGGCCATCCTCGGCCGGCCGGAAAAATTCCGGCAGCGGCCGCGCTGGCCGCTCATCCCGCTGCTGCTCGGCACGGCCGCCGGGGTCTGGTACGCGGTGATCCAGCGCGACCTGGTCATGGGCGTGGCCCAGGCGCTGGCCCTGTTCGTCGGCTTCAAGCTGATCCTTGGCCACGGCGACTCCGGCCAGCCGCAGAAGGCCGCGGCGCAGGGCGCCCGCCGCGAGCGCCGGGCGGCCGAGCGCGAGGCCAAACGCGGGGCCAAGGGCAAGGGACAGGCCGGTGGCTGAGGCGCACACCTCCGCCGGCGGCCTGAAGTCCGTGCTCAAGGGACTGTCGCTGCTGGTGATCCTCGGCGGGCTGGTGTGGCTGGCCCGGGCCTTGGGCCTGGAGCGGCACCTGGCGGACCGGCAGTGGATCCTGGCCAACGTGGAGGGCCAGGGCGCGGCCGGCGTGCTCTTCTTCCTGGGCGTCACGGCGCTGACCACGGGCCTGGGCCTGCCCCGGCAGATCCTGGCCTTCCTCGGCGGCTACGCCTTCGGCTGGCACTGGGGCGCGCTTCTGGCCACGCTGGGCACGGCCATCGGCTGCGCCGCGGACTTCACCGCGGCCCGCACCCTGGGCCGCGACCTGGTGCTGCGCTACTTCGGCCGCCGCGTGGCCCGGCTCGACGCCTTCCTCTGCGCCGACCCCCTGCGCACCTCGCTGGCCATCCGGCTGTTCCCGGTGGGGCACAACCTGTCCACCAGCGTGGCCGCGGGCGTGACCAGCATCCCGGCCGGGCCGTTTTTCCTGGGCTCGGCCCTGGGCTACATCCCGCAGAACCTGGTGTTCGCCATCTTCGGCGCGGGCTTAAGCGCCGAGTCCGACGCCGGCCGCATCCTGTCCATCGGCCTCTCCCTGGTCCTGCTGGCCGGGTCCACCTGGCTCGGCCTGTCCATCTACCGCGCCTACAGGCGCAAGGGCGCGGTGCCCGGGGACGGGAACGGGGACGCGGACGGAGAAGCGGCGAAGAGTTAGGCCGGCGGCCTAGAATCGGGCGAGGCCCGCGTAGCCCGCGCTAGCGGCACTGTCCGGGCGGCGGCAGCAGGTAGGGCGCGTCGGACTCCTCGGGCAGGAGCGTGAGCCCGAAGCGGCCGGCCAGGCAACGCCACAGGAGCCAGCAGGCGTAGCCGATGGCCGCGCCGAGCAGCCAGCCCGCCAGCACGTCCGAGGGGAAGTGCTTGCCCAGGTACAGCCGCGACCAGCCCACCAGCACCGGCAGGGCCCAGAGCCCCTTGCGCACGCGCGGCCAGAGCATCATGGCCAGCACGGCGAGGGCGGCGGTGTTGGCGGCGTGGGCCGAGGGGAAGCTCGTGCCCTGCTCCTTCACGGGCTGGAAGTCCGCGGGCCGGCGCAGCCAGACGCCGGAGTCCTGGTAGTAGGCCCCGGCCACGGAGTGCTCGGGCCGCACGCGGCCCACGCCGTGCTTGACGGCGTTGCAGGAGAGGTCGGCCGCGCCCATGGCCAGCACCAGCAGCAGGAAGTAGAGCACCTGGCCCTTGCCCCGGCGCATGGAGCGCCAGACGATGAGCCCGGCCAGGATCACGAACAGCGCCGCGCGCGAGGAGAACAGCGGCAGCAGAAAGTCCAGCGCCGCCAGCCGCCACTCCTGGTTGAGCAGCAGCAGCAGGTCGAGGTCCAGGGCGGGGGTGGGCAGCATGCGTGGCCTCCTTGGCCTATGGGGAGCGGCCGGGGCGCGGTCCCGGCCCTTCCGGCTATGCCAAAGCCGCCACGACTTGTCAAAGCGCGGCGTTTCGGACAAGAATCCGCCACCGCGAACGCATTCGGAGTCCAGCACATGCCCCAGGCCAGAATCGTCCTCGTCATGCCGCGCCTCGGCCTCTACGGAGGGGCCGAGGGCTTCGCCTGGCGCCTGGCCGAGGCGCTGGCCGCCACCGGCCGTTACGAGGTCAGCTTCCTCTGCGGCCGCGCCGAGGGCGCGCTCCCGGCCGGGGTCACGCCCGTGGAGCTGGGCCGGCCGCCGCTGGGCCGCGCGCTGAAGAACCTCTGGTTCGCCCTGGCCGTGGAGCGGCATCTGGCCCGCGAGCGCTTCGACCTGACCATCGGGCTGTCGCGCACCTGGCGGCAGGACATCCTGCGCGTGGGCGGCGGGCCGCAGGAGATCTTCAACAGCCTCACCGAGGCGGCCTACGGCGACGGCCCGGCGCGGCTCATGAAGCGCCTGCGCCGCGCGGCCTCCCCGGCCTCGGCCGTGATCCGCTGGCTGGAGGCCCGGCAGTTCGACCGCCCGGCCAACCCAAGGCAGCGCATCGTCTGCGTCTCGCACCTGGTGCGCGACTGGCTGCTGACCGCGCATCCCGGCCTGGACCCGGCGCGCGTGGCCGTGGTCTACAACAGGCCGGACCTCTCGCGCTTCGCCCCGCCCCCGCCGGAGGAGCGGACGCGCCTGCGCGCGGCGCAGGGCATCGCGCCCGGCGAGGCGCTCGTGTGCACCGCCGGCACCAACTTCGCGCTCAAGGGCCTGGGCACGCTCATCCGCGCCCTGGCGCGCCTGCCGCAAAACTTCCGCCTGGCCGTGGCCGGCGGCCGCGGGCCGGAGCGCTGGCTGGACCTGGCGCGCGGGCTCGGCGTGGCGGAGCGCGTGCGCTTCCACGGCCGCGTGGCGGACATGCCCGCGTTCTACGGCGCGGCGGACGTCTTCGCCCTGCCCACGTTCTACGACGCCTGCTCCAACGCCGTGCCCGAGGCCCTGGCCTGCGGCCTTCCGGCCATATCGAGCAGCCGCAACGGCAGCGCGGTGTTCGTGCCCGAGCGCCACCTGCTCCAGGATCCCGGCGACGCCGAGGGCCTGGCCGCGCTCCTGAAGGCCGCCGCGGCCGAGCCGCGGCGCGAGACGCCCTTTGTCTGGCCCGAGGGCCTGGCCTGCGGCCTGGAGCCGTACCTCGCCCTGGTGGATGAACTGCTGGAGGAAAAGAGGCTGCGCTGATGGCTCCCGGTCTGCTCGACGTGCTCTTCCTCACGCCGCCGGACGCGCTCCGGCCGGGCGTGTGCGTCCGCATGCCGCCCCACTTCAGGCGCGGCCTGGCCGCCGGCCTGGCCGTGGAGCGGCTGGCCCCGCCGTGGTCCGCGCCGCGACGTCTGGCCTTCCTGCTCCGGCTGCCGCGTTCGCGCGTGGCGGTCATCGAACAGGGGCCCCTGGCCCCCTGGGAGCTGGCGCTCGTGCGCCGCCGCTGCGCGAAGCTCGTCCTGGACGTGGACCGCGCGCCCCGCGACCCCGCCTCCCCCGAGGGCCGCCGCTTCGCCGCCGCCTGCGCGGCCGCGGACCTGGCGCTCGCGGCTGATGACCGCCTGGCCGAACGGGTGCGGTCGCACCAGCCCAACGTCGTGACGCTGCCCACGCTGCTCGACGCCGGAGTCTACGCCCCGGCCCCGCCCGACGCGGCGGGCGTCGGCCCCCTGCGCGTGGGCTGGCTGGGCGCGGCGCATGATTTCGGGCTGCTGGCCGGGCCGCTGCGCGAGCTGGCCCCGCACCGCGAACGCCTGGAGCTGCGCGTGGTGGCGGAGAGGCCCTACGCCGGAGAGTTGTCGGACATGGCGCGCTCGGAGCGCTGGAGCGCGGCGCTGGAGCCGGTGCAGCTGCAGGGCTTCGACTGCGGGCTGCTGCCGGTCTCCGGCCAGGGCGAAGAGGACGGCGAGGCGGCGCGCTTCGCCCTGGCGCGGTGCATGGCCTGCGGCGTCGTGCCCATCGCCTCGGGCACGGCCGCGAGCCGCGCGGTGCTGACCCCCGGGACGGACGGCTTCCTGGTGGAGCGGCCCGGCGACTGGGCCGCGCACGTGCTGCGCCTGGCGGACGACCCCGGGCTGCGCGAGTCCATGGCCGCGGCCGCGCGGCGCGCCGCCGTGGAGCGCTTCGGCCTGGAGCGCCTGGGCGGACGGTTCTGGGAGGCCCTGGGCATCGCCCTTCCGGCCGGCGCGGACTGATTTCCCCGCTACAGCGCCCGCAGGGCCGCGTGCTCCCGAAGCACCGGAATGATGCCGCGCGGCATGGCGTCGGGCCGGCCCTGGAATGCGCTTGCGTGCTGCTCCTGCCGGCCGCATCGGCCGGGGACGGCGGAAGATTCAGGGCCGCTCGGCCCGCTGGCGGCGCAGCTCCGCGAGCAGCACCCAGGCCAGGGCCAGCGCGGCGCCGACCCCGGCCAGGCGCAGGGCCCAGTCCTGCCGGGCGTCGTGGAACACGAACTCCGCCACGTGCTCGCCCGGGGGCAGGCGCAGCAGTTTGAAGGGGTGGCCGTCCTCCACGGGCGCTGGCCGGCCGTCGATGAACGCCCGCCAGCGCGGGTCGAAGCTGTCGGCGTAGCGCAGGACGGCCTCCGGCGAGGTCGTGCGCGTGCGCACGCTCAGGCGGTTGGCCGAGAAGCGCAGCACCTCGGGAATGCCCGTCTTGCCGTTGTCCAGCAGCGTGAGCTTGGCGAACTCGCCGCAGCCGCAGAGCTCGCGGTAGGCCGGGTCGTTGCGCCGGCCCTGCCAGTAGGCGGCGGACACGCGCGCCCTGGGCGGCATGGGCATGTTGGAGCGCAGGAGCACGTCCTCGGCCAGGCGCGGCATGTCGATGAGCGTGGCCTCGGCCAGGAAGTCCACGCGGAAGAGGGGCACGCAGAGGTCCACCCCGGTGAAGTGCAGCAGGGTGACGTTGTTCACGGGCTGGCGCAGGCCCAGGCGGGCCAGCGCGGGCCAGCGCGGCTCGCCGTTTGAGGCGGACAGGCGGTGCGGGTTGAACTCCAGCGGCTGCACCCGGGCCAGGTCCAGGCCCTCCACGCGCATGCCCCGCACGGAGGGGTAGTTGCCCAAGTGCTCGGCCAGGGCGCACTGGGTCAGGAGCAGCTCCAGCACGAGCACGGCGGTGGCCGCGCGCGCCGGGGTGGCGGCGGGCAGCAGGCGCGTGGCCAGCCAGGCCGCCAGGCACAGCCCCGTGCCGATCTCCGGCAGCATGGTCGTCCAGCCGAACTCCACGGGAATGGGCGCGAACAGCCACTTGACCAGCAGCAGGAGCGGCGCGCCCAGCAGGCAGAACCGGAACAGCCGGCGGCCCCCGTCCGGGGCCTCGGCCAGGGCCTCGACGCCGAAGGCCGCCAGGAAGACGAGCAGCAGCCGCACCAGCGGCAGAAGCATGCTCAGGTGGCGGAAGCGGTCGGCCAGGGGGAAGTAATAGGCCGCGTAGGCCACCAGGCCGTCCGGCCCCAGGCTGAGCAAAAACAGGAAGGCCGTGGTCAAAAGCAGGGCGAGCATCTTCCGGTCGCGCCAGCGGGCGAGCGCCAGCAAAAGCAGGCCCGTGGGCATGACGCCCAGGTAGAAGAAGACCTCCATGTGCATGGCCGGCAGGCCGCAGACGAATTCGCGCAGCTTCTCGGAAGCCAGACCGCCGTAGGTCAGGAAGGTGTCCAGGCTCACGGTGCCGTCGGCGTTGCGAAAGGGGGCCAGCACCGCGAGATGGTCGAAGACGTGCGCCACGAGCCAGCCATAGGCCGCCAGCAGCCCCAGCGCCACGCCCCAGAGCGCCAGGGCGCCTGGCCGGCGCAGGCTGGCGGGGTCGATGAGCGGCTGGCGCGGGCCCAGGCAGGCCGCGGCCGAAACATAGGCCACGCACACCAGCAGGGCGTCCAGCGGCGCTGCGTAGACCACGCTGCCGAAGAGCAGCAGGAGGCCGGCCAGGCAGGCCCTGGCCAGGTCGGCCGCGTCGCCCAGGCGGCGCAGGCGAAAGATGAAGAAGAGCAGCAGCGGCCAGTACACGAGCATCCGGTGCGACCAATACATCTGCAGGTGCCAGGTGGTGACGCAGGCCGCGGCCAGGGTCACGGCCAGGCGCGCCGCGCGCGTCTCGAAGAGCTCGCCGGAGAGCAGCCAGGCGCCGATGACCAGCACGAAGAGCTCCAGCACGATGCTCGCGCCGAACAGCGCCCAGGCGTTGGTCAGGCCCAGGGCCGAGCCGAGCAGCGCGAGCACGATGCCGAAGGGCGCCAGGAAGACCTGGCTGTAGGGCGCGGCCGGCGCGCCGTAGGTGGCGTAGGGCAGCCACTGCGGCAGCTCGCCCGCGGCCTGGAGGTTGGCCAGGACGAAGTTGAAGTGCGCGTAGCACTGGAACGAGTCGCCCAGGATGAACAGGTCGAAGGCCTGCTCCGCGTAAAAGCGGGCCAGGGCCAGGGCCAGGCCGCAGGCCAGCGGAAGCCAGGCGTTTGTCCAGGCGTTTGTCCAGGCGTTCGCCCAGGCGCGGGGGGAGAATGCGCGCATCCGTGCTCCTTGTCAGCTTGTGCGCCGGACTACTGCACCTGGGTGGTGAGCTTGAGCCCGTACTTTTCGATCTTGGCGATGAGCGTGGGCCTGGAGAGCCCGAGCAGGCGCGCCGCGCGGGTGCGGTTGCCGCCGGTGATCTCCAGCGCCTCGGCGATGGCCGCGCGGCCGGCCGTGTCGAGCACGTGCTCGAAGGCCGCGTCCCCGGCCTGGTCCATGAGCGCGCGGCGCACGAAGGCGCGCAGCGGCTCGGCCGTTGCGGCCCCGCCGGCCTGCGCCGCCTGGCCGGGCTGGCCCGGCTGGCCGGCCCCGGCCGGGCCCGCGCCGATGGCCTGGGCCATGTCCTCGGCGCCCATGGGCGCCCCGCGCGAGAAGATCAGCGCCTTCTTCAGCGCGTTGCCCAGCTCGCGCACGTTGCCCGGCCAGGGGTGCGCGGCCAGCAGATCCGAGGCCTCCGGGGTCAGGCCGGGGTTCTGCATGTCCATCTCCCGCGCCAGGCGCGAGAGGAAGTGCGCGGCCAGGCGCGGCACGTCGCCCTCTCGCGCGCGCAGGGGCGGCAGGCTCACGGTGACGACCTTGAGGCGGTAGTAGAGATCCTCGCGCAACCTGCCCTCGGCCACGGCGGCCTCCAGGTCGCGGTTGGTGGCGGCCAGGATGCGCACGTCCACCGGGATGGGGTCGCGGCCGCCCAGGCGCTCGATCTGCTTCTCCTGCAAAAGCCGCAGGATCTTGGCCTGGACGGTCAGCGGCATGTCGCCGATCTCGTCCAGGAACACCGTGCCGCGCTGGGCCTGCTCGATCTTGCCCACGCGGCGGTTGCCCGCGCCGGTGAACGCGCCCTTCTCGTAGCCGAAGAGCTCGCTCTCCAGCAGCGTGTCCGGGATGGCCACGCAGTTGATGATCACGAAGGGCTTGTCGGCCCGGGCGCTGTGCTGCCAGAGCGCCCGCGCCACCAGCTCCTTGCCCGTGCCGGACTCGCCGCGGATGAGCACCAGCGCGTCGGTGGGCGCGGCGCGGCCGATGGCCTTGAAGACCTCCTGCATGGCGCGGCTCTGGCCCACGAGCGCGTCGTCCTGGCCCTCGCCGTGCCCGTCGTCCTCCGGGGCGATGGCCACGCGCGCGCGCGCCAGCCGTCCGGCGTTCAGGCCCTGCCGGATCAGCCTCAGGATGTCCGGGATGTCGAAGGGCTTCAAAATGTAGTCGAAGGCCCCGAGCTTGGTGGCCTCGATGGCCGTCTCGGTGCCGCCGTAGGCGGTCATGATGATCACCGGGAGATTGGGCGAGATGGCGCGCATCTGCTGCATGGCGTTGATGCCGGTGATGCCCGGCATGCGCACGTCCATGACCACGAGGTCGGGCGCGGCCCGGCGCACCTCGTCCACGCCGGCCTCGCCGCTGGCCGCGGCGCGGATCTCGAAGCCCTCGCCCTCCAGGATCTTGCCGAAGCTCTGGCGCAGCTGCGCGTCGTCGTCCACGATCAGGATCTGAGCCATACCTTCTCCCGGATGGGCAGCACGAGCACGAAGCAGGCCCCCTGGCCGCGCTCGCTCGGCTTGAGGTGGATGTAGCCGCCGTGCTCCTCCATGATCCGCGTGGCGATGGCCAGCCCCAGGCCCGTGCCCTCCTCCTTGGTGCTGAAGAAGGGCTGGAAGATCTTTTCCGCCACCTCGGAGGAGATGCCCGGGCCGGAGTCCGACACCTCCAGGATGGCCACGCGGCCCAGCGGGTCCATGAACCCGGTGCTCTCGGCGATGGCCAGCCGGCCGTTCTCGCCCATGGCGTCGCAGGCGTTCAGGATGAGGTTCACCAGCACCTCCTTGAGCTGCTCCGGGTCCAGGTCCACCTCGGGCAGGGGCTGGTCGCGCTCCAGGCGCACCTCCACCCCGTAGGTCTCCAGCCGGTGCTTCAAAAGCACCAGGGTCATGTCCACCACCTCCGACGGGCTCAAATGCTGCAACTTCGGCTTGGGCGGACGGGAAAACTCCAGAAAGTTGCGCACGATGGTGTCCAGGTGGCGGATCTCCTCGCTGATGACCTCGAAGTCCTCGCGCTGGGCCCGGGAAAGGTCCAGGCTGCGCTCCAGCGAAAACAGGCGCATCTTCACGCTGGTCAGCGGGTTGCGCACGCTGTGGGCCACCCCCGCGGCGAGCCGGCCCACCAGGGCCAGCTTCTCGGCCTGGATGAGGTGCTCGCGCGATTCCTTCAAGAGCGCCTGGGTCTCGTCCACGTCGCGCAAAAGCCCGGCCACCAGCTGGCCCACGGCGCGCACTTCGTCGGACTGGCCGGCTTCGGCGGCGGGCGCCCCGGCGGAAGCCTGGCCGACGCCGGCCTCGGCCGCGTGGCCGCCCTCTCCCCCCGCGCCCATGGCCGCGCCCAGGGCCAGCCGACGGATGGGCCCGAGCACCTGGCGCAGCAGCACCCAGCCCAGCAGAAGCCCGAGCACCGCGCCCGCCGGGATGACGAACAGCGAGGCCGTGGTGGCCGCCCGCGCCAGGGCGCGCATGGCCGAGACCCCCAGGTCCGCGTCGCGGCTGTGCAGGTCGAAAAGCTCGCCCGCCGCCTGCTGCGCGGCCTGCCGACGCCGCGCTGCCCGGGCCACGAACTCCGCGCCCTCGCCCGGCCGGCTTTCCGCGAGCCGGCGCAGCTCCGCCGCCTGCGCCGCGAACCCGGCCTCCATGCGCGAGATCAGCTCGCGCCCGGCCTCCAGCGGCTCGGAGGCGCGCAGATGCCCCAGCGACACGCCGATGGCCCGCTCCCGGACCGCGAAGTCCGCGCGGCGGGCGGCGTCCTGGCGCGCGGCCAGGGCGTCGGCCTCCAGGCCGGAGAGCTGCTCGGACACCGACAGCGCGCCCACCTGCTGGCCCAGGTTCACCTGGCGCAAAATGTCCGTGGCGTCGAGGTAGTGCTGGGCCAGCCAGTAGGTGGCCGTGGCCCCGGCGCAGGCGCAGATGGTCAGCCCGGCCAAAAGCGCGAACACCCGTCCGCGCAGCGACGGCTGCACGCTCATGGCCAGTCGTTTCAGCGCCGTGCTCATGCCCTGCGTTCCCCTTCCCGCACCCCATAGCCCATGCCGCGCCGCTTGTCAGCCGAAGCGGCCCCGCCCACTGCGGCAAACCTTGTCAACACGGAATTTTTGTCCCTTTCGCCGCCAGAAGGGGGGCAATCCCGGCCACGGCCCAAACCCGGTGCTACACTCCGTCCCATGAACACGCGCGCCCCCTTCCGCCTCAGCTTCAAGGCCCCGCCCACCATCGCCCGGTTCATGGCCTCACCGGCCTTCTACCGCGGGCTCATGGGCCCGGTGGGCTCGGGCAAGTCCTCGGCCTGCTGCGTGGAGATGCTCGCCAGGGCCTGCGCCCAGGCCGCCGACGCCGCGGGCCTGCGCCGCTCGCGCTTCGCCATCCTGCGCAACACCTACCGCGAACTCAAGGACACCACCCTGCGCACCTGGCTGGCCTGGTTCCCGGAGCACGAGTTCGGCCCCTTCGGCCACTCGGACATGGTCCATCGCCTGCGCCTGCCCCTGCCCGACGGCACCACCGCCGAGGCCGAGCTGCTCTTCCGCGCGCTGGACCGGCCCCAGGACGCCCGCCGCCTGCTGTCCCTGGAACTCACCGGCGCGTGGATCAACGAGGCGCGCGAGCTGCCGCTGTGCATCGTCGAGGCCCTGGGCGACCGCGTGGAGCGCTTTCCCGCCCGGCGCGAGGGCGGTTGTTCCTGGGCCGGGGTGATCATGGACACCAACCCGCCGGACCAGGACCACTGGTGGCGCGCGCTGGCCGAGGACACTCGCCCCGACGGCTGGGCCTTCTTCCGCCAGCCTGGCGGACTCGTCGAACGTGACGGAGTCTTCGTTCCCAACCCCGAGGCCGAGAACCTCGCCAACCTGCCGCCGCGCTTCTACGAACGCCGCATGGCCGGCAAGACGCCCGCGCACGTCCGCGTCTACCACTGCGCCCAGTACGGCTTCGCCCAGGACGGCATGCCCGTGTACCCGGAGTTCGACACCGGCCGCCACGTCGCGGCCAAGGAGCTGCGCCCCGTGCCCGGCCTGCCGCTGTACATCGGCCTGGACTTCGGCCTGACTCCCGCCGCCGCCCTGGGCCAGCGCCTGGCCGACGGCCGCTGGCTCCTCCTCGACGAGTTGGTGAGCCAGGACATGGGCATGCTGCGCTTCGCCGGACTGCTCAAGGAGCTCCTCGCCCAGCGCTACCCCGGCCTCGCGCCGGAAATCTGGGGCGACCCGGCGGGCAGCGCCCGCGCCCAGACCGACGAGCGCACGCCGTTTGACATCCTGCGCGCCAGCGGGCTTTCCGCCCGGCCCGCGCCCAGCAACGACCCGCTTTTGCGCCGCGAGGCCGTGGCCGCCGCCCTCGGCCGCGACATCGACGGCCGGCCCGGTCTGACCCTCTCGCCGCGCTGCCGCACGCTCATCTCCGGCATGGCCGGGGCCTGGCGCTACCGCCGCCTGCTCGTGTCCGGCGAGGCGCGCTACCAGGACGCGCCGGAAAAGAACCGCTTCTCCCACGTCTGCGAGGCCGCGCAATACCTGCTCGCCGGCGCCGGAGAGGGCAGACGCCTGCTCTCCCCGCAGCCCGGTCCCGCCGCCCGACCGCGCCAGGAGCGCACCCGCAACACCAGCCGCGACGCCCCGCTTGCTCCCGCCCCCTCGCGGCCGCGCAGACAGCCCTGAAGCCCCGGAGGCCCCCTTCGGGGGTTTCAGGGGCGGGGGCGGCCAAGCATGGCGTGGTTGCTGTGTTTTTGCCTCCGGCGGTCCGGGGCTGGAAGGTGGTGGTTGGGGGGTATGCCTCCGGCGGCCAAAGGGCTTCGCCCTCTGGACTCCCTGTATCAGCCGAAAGGGCCGCATGGCGGATGCCATGCGGCCCTTTCGGCTGACAGGTGGTCCTGCGAAAGTCACGTTGTCCGGGCCGGAGGTCACAAAAAACGCCCCGAAGGGGCCGCGGGGGGTGCAGGGGGCGCGCGGAGCGCCCCCTGCCCGCCGGAGGCAGCTATCTCCCCACGCGCTGGCCCGTGCCGGAGCCTGTGAACATGCGGTCGTAGACGCGGTTGTCGCCGGGCACGCTGAAATACCCGTCGTCCACGCTCTGCGGCGCGCCGGCGTCGAGCAGTTCGCTGACCGTGGCGGTGGCGTAGCCCTTCCTGGCGAGCAGCGGCAGGAGCAGGCGCACGACCTCGGCGCTGTCCTTGGGCACGGCGTTGGCGTGCAGGAGCACGATGGCGCCGGGCCGCACGGCCTCGGCGATGGCCTGGGCGCGCGCCCGGGCGCCGCCGTGGCCGCCCTCGCCCACCACGTCCCACTGGATCACGGCCAGGCCCTGGTCATTGATGAACCGCGCGGTGGCGGCGTCGCCGCGGCCGTAGGGCAGGCGGAACAGGCGCAGGGCCGGGAGGCTGCGCGCGGGCAGCCGGCGCGCCTCCAGGCGGCGGTCCAGCTCCTCGGCCAGCAGTTCGGCCTGGGCGTTGGTCCACTGGAGCTGGCGCTGGCGCATGGTCGCCTCGGCCACGAGCATGTTGGCGTGGGTCCAGGCGTGGTTGCCGATCTCGAAGCGCGGGTCGGCCATGAGCTGCATGGCGCGCTCGGGGTGGGAGCGCAGCCACTTGCCGCCGGCGAAGAAGGTGGCGCGGGCGTTCGCGCGGCGCAGGGCGTCCACGAGCCGGGCGTCGTAGCCCGTGACGTGCGCGGTGCGTTCGCAGAGGTCGAAGGTGAGCGCGACGCGGCGGTCGCCGGCGGGGAGCTGCACGCGGCGGATGATGCCGCGCCGGGCCTCGGGCAGTCGCGGCAGGGGCGTGACGGGCGCGGTGCGCGCGGGCGCGGCCATGTCCGGGACGGCGAGCTGGCGGATCTGGCGTTCGGCGCGGGCCTGGGCGGGATTCCTCGGCTCGGCCAGCTGGGCGGCGGTCCAGAGGGCCAGCGCGCCCGGCTGGGGTGTGGGGGCGGGCCTGGCCTTGGGCGCGGCGAGGGCCGCCCCGGCCGCGCAGCAGGCCAGAACGGCCGCGAACAGCGCGCTGCGCAGAAGTCGCCGCATGGCCGCCTCCCGGGGCGCGGGTCGCGCCGGCTAGATGTCGGTGGTGATGGCCGGGCCGTTGAACTCGATGCCCAGGACTTCGTACTCAACGCGGCCGCGCGGCACCATGATGACCACCTCGTCGCCCTCCTGCTTGCCCAGCAGGGCCTGGCCCACGGGCGAAAGGATGGACACCGAGTTCTTGCAGAAACCGGTCTCGTCCGGGCCGAGCAGCGTGTAGCGCTTCTTGTCGCCGGTCTCCACGTCCTCAAGCTCCACCGTGGCGCCGAAGCTGATCTTCTCGCCGCCCAGGGCCTTCATGTCGATGACGTTGTAGTTGGCCATGCGCGACTCGATGAAGGTGATGCGCGCCTCCATCATGCCCTGGCGCTCGCGCGCGGCGTGGTAGCCGCCGTTTTCCTTGAGGTCGCCCTCCTCGCGGGCCAGGCGGATGGCCTCGGAGACCTCGGGGCGCTGCCTCTTCAGGGCGTCCAGCTCGTTTTTCATGAGCCGGTAGCCTTCCTGGGAAATGGGGATGCTGGACATGGTGCTGCCTCGCTGTGCAACGCGCGGAGTGTTGTTGTCGGGGGGCCGCGCGATCTTCTCTGGGCAAAACAACAGCAGGCCTGCGGGACTCCCCACAGGCCGCCGTGACGTTCACGGGGGGAACATAGTCAATGCGCCCCCGGGGGTCAAGCCTCGCCCCTTCGTGGGGTTGTGGCGTGGTTTTCAGCCTCCGGCGGCCCCCTTCGGGGCTCATTGGCCTGCGCGGCGACGTTGCGGTGGTGGCGGTTGTCATGCCTCCGGCGGCCCCCTTCGGGGTTCACCGGCCTGCGCGGCGACGTTGTGGCGGTGGCGGTTGTCATGCCTCCGGCGGCCCCCTTCGGGGTTCACCGGCCTGCGCGGCGACGTTGTGGCGGGTGTCATG
>Ga0209467_1001947_pt1 | contig 15948 bp, 13 predicted proteins | sample Higcelwee11metaG_FD_187175 | JGI IMG/M metagenome (GOLD analysis project Ga0209467, IMG submission 187175) | Freshwater pond sediment microbial communities from the University of Edinburgh, under environmental carbon perturbations - High... | ecosystem: Environmental > Aquatic > Freshwater >...
ACATGAGGATTCAAATGGACAGGGTAAACAATTTCTATTTCTTTATATTGTTGAGCTATCCTACGAATTGCTAAACAAATGTTTTCGAATCCATCTCCAAAGCTTTCCCTCCTATGCCCAGTAACAAGCAAGATCTTTTTTGAAAAATTGAGAAAAGAAAAATAACGTTTATATTCTTCATCACCTTTACACTTTATCAAATTTAAACCAAGATTAAGTGCATCAATGACGGTATTACCAACCATATAAACATTCTCTGTAATACCTTCATTAAGAAGGTTTTCTTTTGCAGTGTTTGTCGGTGCAAAATGAAATTTTGCGATTTGTCCTGCAATTCTTCTGTTCATTTCTTCAGGATAAGGTGAGTATTTTAATCCACTCCTTAATCCAGCTTCAAGATGTGCAACATCTATCTTTTTATAGAATGCTGCTAATGCTCCTGCCATTACGGTAGTTGTGTCTCCCTGTACAAAAACAAGATCTGGGTGTAAATGATCCAATACAGAATCTAGACCTATCAGGCATCTTGATGTTAAATCTGAGAGTGTTTGATTTGGTCGCATCAAATCTAAGTCATAGTCACCTATAATATCAAAGAAATTATTGACTTGATCTAGCATCTGCCTATGCTGTGCAGAAAGACAGACTTTAACATCATACCGTTCTGGATACTTTTTTAACTCTCGAATTAGCGGCGCCATCTTTATGGCTTCTGGGCGGGTACCATAAATAAATAATATTTTTTTCATACATCTTATCCTTTATCCCAAATTATCTTATTTATTAATTTTACATAGCTCTGAATTATTTTAACTATTTTTATAGATATGTTTACGTCTAGATAATCAAAGGGAATTACGCTATTATTGGTCTTAAGCATCTGGGATAGTTCAATTGACTGAAGAATATCATTTTCAGAAATCCCACCAATAATAATATTGCTTTTTTCAAGTACTTCTGGTCTTTCCGTCGATGTACGCAAAAGTACTGCAGGAAAATTTAGCATTGCTGCCTCTTCTGACAGAGTACCTGAATCCGAAAGCACACAAAAGGCTTCTTTTTGAAGTTTGTTATAATCAAAAAAACCAAACGGTTTTAGCTTACTTATCAAGGGATGAAATTTAAATCCTTGATTTTCAATGCGTTTCCAAGAACGCGGATGAGTTGAATAGATTATAGGAAAATTGTAAGTTTCTGCTACTTTATTTATAGAATTCATTAATGATAAAAAATGCTCTTCATTATCGATATTCTCTTCACGATGCGCCGAGACAACTATATACTTTCCTGGCTCAAGACTAAGCTCCTGGAGTACCTTGCTCGACTCTATCTTTTCTTTATTCTTCACAAGGACCTCAGCCATTGGAGAACCAGTAACAAAAATATGCTCCTTTTGTATACCTTCCGAAAGAAGATACCTTCTAGAATGCTCAGTATAAGGCAAGTTGATATCGCTAATATGATCGACAATTTTTCTATTGATTTCCTCTGGGACATTCTGGTCGAAACAGCGATTCCCCGCTTCCATATGAAATATAGGAATTTTGAGGCGTTTCGCTGATATTGCGCACAATGCGCTATTCGTGTCTCCCAGAATGAGAAGCGCATCAGGAGCCTCAGATTTTAATACTTCATAGGATTTTGCGATGATGTTCCCCATCGTCTCACCCAGATGGGCACCAACAGCATTCAGGTAGTGATCAGGAGCTCTTAATCCTAGTTCCTTAAAGAATATTTCATTGAGTGTATAATCGTAGTTCTGTCCTGTATGTACGAGGATATGATTGAAATAGCGATCACATGCCTTAATGCACTCTGAAAGTCGAATAATCTCAGGACGAGTACCAAGAATCGTCATTACTTTGAGTTTTTCCAATTTAAACCCCTAAATAAAATGTATCAGGAGCGGCAAGATTGAATATTTCATCCGCCCAGAAAAGTGTTATAAGTTCCGTTTCCCCAATATTCGTTATAGAATGAGTATAGCCGACAGGTATATCGACAACTTGGAGTTTGTCGCCAGATACAGGATACTCTAATATTTTTCCATCACTTATCTTTCTTAACCTAATCAACGCATCTCCCGAGATTACAAGGAATTTCTCGACTTTGGTATGGTGCCAATGATTCCCTCGGGTAATGCCCGGCTTCGTTTTAGACACGAAAACCTGACCAAAGGATGATGATTTAATAAACTCGGCTAACCAACCACGATCATCTCGCTTCATTTCAAGGGGGTAGCTAAACTCCTGTTCAGGCAAATATGAAAGCCAGGTCGCATAGAGTGCGCGAGTAAATTTATCGTCAAAAGAAGGTATGATGAGAGTCTTGCGACTCGCCGAGAATGACGCCAGTATTCCCGCAATCTCAGCAAGGCTTCTCTTGTAGGTCTGGTTGACGCGACAGAAACCATCATTCTCTGGGCGGGCCTCGCCATCAAGAGCGGATATAAAGGCCTCTGCAACATCATCAATATAAACTAGATGGAGTTCTGCCGCGGGATCATTTATCTGGATCGGAAGATTATGAGTCGTGTTGTAGCACCACGTAGCAATGACTGAATTATAGTTTGGCCTGCACCATTTGCCGAACACATTTGGAAGTCTGAAGATAAAAACGGACGTACCGGTTAAGCGAGCGTAATCGCGAATCGCTTCCTCAGCGCCTAACTTGCTTTTCCCATAAGGATTATCGAGAGCTGCTTGAATGGATGAAGAAATCAGAATAGGGACCTTTTTATCACGGGAAGAAAGAAAATCGACAAGCTCCTCCGTTAGCCCCTTGTTTCCGCTCTCGAATTCAGAGACATCTTTGGGTCGATTGACGCCGGCTAGATGAATGACGAAATCCGCCTTTAACGCTGCCGCTGTCAGTTCTTCTTTCGTGTTTTCAACATCTATGCATGTAAGCTGGATATCGTCCCGCCGCTCCAAGCGGGTACGAAGATTCCGCCCAATGAAGCCATCGGCGCCCGTTAAAAGAACCGTTCTCATTATGCCAGTCCTAAGGAAGCAAGTTCTTCTTTTATAAAGTCGAGCTTGAGAAGAAGCTCTTTGACTCCATTTACATCGAGTCGCTTCGTGTTCTCGGAGGTATACTCCCAGCCACGAGAAATCTGTTCTTCGCCATTCACGAAATATTTGTCGTAATTTAGATCGCGGGTATCTGCTGGAATACGATAGTAACCGCCCAAATCTTCCGCCTTGACCATCTCTTCACGCGTGAGAAGGGTCTCGTGTAGCTTTTCCCCATGCCTGGTGCCAATCACCCTAATCTCATTGGGCGCCTTGAAAAGTTCCTTTACTGCCTGTGCAAGATCGGCAATCGTAGACCCCGGAGCTTTTTGCACAAAAATATCACCAGGAACAGCATTCTTGAAGGCGAACACAACGAGTTCTACAGCATCTTCGAGCGACATGAGGTAACGGGTCATGTTCGGATCAGTGATCGTGAGGGGTTGGCCGTTCTTGATCTGCTGAACAAAAAGCGGAATAACCGATCCTCGGGAAGCCATTACATTGCCATAACGAGTCCCGCAGATTGTAGTTTTATCTGCTGTGATCGTTCTCGACTTGGCGACCATGATTTTTTCCATCATCGCCTTGGAGATGCCCATCGCGTTAATAGGGTAGACAGCCTTGTCTGTCGAAAGGCAGATAGCTTTCTTCACACCATACTGAACGGCGGCGGTAAGGGTATTATCAGTACCTATTACATTGGTCCTGACGGCTTCCATGGGAAAAAACTCACAGGACGGCACTTGCTTCAAGGCAGCGGCAGAAAATACATAATCAACGCCATGCATGGCGCCAGCGATACTGTTATAGTCGCGCACATCGCCTATGTAAAACTTTATCTTGTCGTCTTTGTACTGCTTGCGCATGTCATCCTGTTTCTTTTCGTCGCGGGAGAAGATGCGAATTTCTTTAATATTGGTTGTTAAAAAACGTTTAAGCACGGCGTTGCCAAAGGAACCGGTACCGCCAGTAATTAAGAGAGTTTTACCTGAGAACATAGTACATAGACTCCTGGTATTTAATAGGATTCATCAAAAATGAAGATAGTATCAATAACTGAGATTTGGTATAAGAAAGTTGCGACTTATGCAACACGGCTTCGCCCTCCAGCCGTTGTGGCTGGATCCTCTAAAAACAGAGGATTTGTCGCCGCTGCGCATTGATCGCGGCCGAAACACGCTGATCGTTCGCTTTACGGTTCAATGTTCAGTCTTTGAACATTCTATGAACAGTATCGGCAGGACGCAAGGGCTGGCACAAAAATATTTTATGTTTCAGGTAAAGAAAGGAAAATTCAATTCTATACCTTAAATCTTACGTGTCGATCCTGGCTGTCCTGTTATCCTGTCCAAAAATTTAAGAGCAAGACCTAGTCCATTTTTACTTATTTGCGCGAAAAATATGTACATTACTGAACAATAGTGTATAGTAAAGCCGATGAAATTCAATGAAATCGTGCGATTATTCGCGGACCGGGCCTGGTTTGACTTCGAGATGGTCCATCTTATCTCGGGCGAAGCCTCGGCCTGCGTGCATACGGAACTGTACCGATGGCGGGAATCGGGCAAACTGATCGAACTGCGTCGAGGCCTGTTCGCCCTGGCCGAACCCTGGAGACATACGCCTGTCGATGGAGCCTGCCTGGCCGAAGCCCTGTACCCGCCCTCCTACCTATCGGGAGCCTGGGCTCTGCGGCGCTACGGACTGCTTCCCGTTGACGCCTCGGCCTTCGACTCCGTGACGGCGCGCCCCGCCAAGACCTTCGAAAACACCTTTGGCCGCTATACCTACACCACCTTTCCCCGCGACCTCCTCTTCGGCACAAAAACCGAACTGATTGACGGGAAAAGAGTTCGAATGGCCCTCCCCGAGAAGGCCCTTCTGGACTACTGGTTCATCGAAGGCGGGGAATGGGACGAGGAGCGGATAAAGAACGCGGGATTGAGTCTCGGGCCGCTGGATAGGGATAGGCTGGAGGCGCTTGCGGCGCGCGCGGGCCGGCCACGGCTCGCGCGCGCCACCGGAGCCTACCTGAGGGCAGCCCAATGATAAAGGAAGAAATCCTCGAGATAGCCGACAAGGCCGAAACGCCAGAAGAAAAGCTTTGCGCGATACGAGCATGCATCCAGGCCGCGACGCTTCGCTCGCTGCACGAACTGGGAGCCTTCGAAAAACTCTGCCTTACCGGAGAAAGCGCCCGACACTTCGCCACAGGAACGCCAGACTACATAACCGACCTCGAATTCAGCCTCGTGGACAAGAAAGGATACAAACCCGAACAGTGGCTCTTCGCGGTCAAACGCCGCCTGCGATTCATGGGACTGGACCCCCGCATCGCCTTCGCAAGGAAAATCTTGACTCACTCCGGCTGGGTAAAAGTGACAGGACTCCTCGCTGAGGAGCTGGGGTTCAAAATCAGCATCGACATAAAGCCCCTCGCCGCCGAGACCACCAAGGTCGCCCTCGTGGACATGGCTGGAGAATATTTCGGCATTCGGTACATCGGTTGATAAAAGGATAAAGAATTTCTGACTGAGAAGAGCATCTATAGCAATTAAACTACATATTTGTATAGTAAAAACCAATAATAATTGATCTTTTTACATATATTTGTATTTTTTTTCGCTTGTGAACTTGAAGCAATAGAATTCTAATTCAATAAGTAAACGTCCATTCATTTATTAAATGAACAATGCGCTATAGAGGCGACAAATGTTTGGGATTGAGAAAAAAAGTTCTGCCTTTGTGTTCATACTCGTCTTTTTCGTTTTCCCGTCAATAATTATTTCAGGCTGCGGGCTGCTCGGAATCAAGGTTCAGCCCGGCTCGCTCCAGATCTCGATCGATCCGGAAAACCAAAGAGTCTTCTTCGGCCCTGTCCTTGAAGTCTCTTCGTACAGCCTGTCCGCGATAGGTCCCGATGGCCTTGAGAAGGCCGATACTTGGACAACGGCGGGAGCCCATACCCTCACCAACCTTCTCCCCGGCACATGGGATATGACGATATCCGGCCTGGACGCATCGCAGACGGTCATAGTCCGGAGCGTCTTCTCCATCGAAATCGTCGCGGGCCAAACCGCCGAAAAATCAGTGACCCTCCTTCCTATCGCTGAAGGAAATGGAACCCTGAGCCTTTCCGTGGATTGGTCGAGCTTGGCTGCGGCCCCTGCCTCGCCGGCGGTAGTGGCCTTTTATTCGGCCGCGGATGAGTCGGGAACCGAAGGCTACGTGACGATGACAGTGGATGGAAGCAGCGCTTCGGGAAGCGCCACCCTCTCAGCCGGATACTACACCCTCGGCGTTACCCTCAAGGATGGCGACAGCGCGACCTACCTCTGGAATCCCCAGACCTTCAGGATCGTGGCCGACCATGAGACGACGGCAGCGATTGTCTCCGAAGGCAGCGCAGGCGGCGGCGGAACCGCCGATCTCGAATTGGACTTGGCTGCCCAATCTGTGCTGAAACTAGATTTCGGCGACAAGACCACCCTTACCGTGAAACTGAAGAACGTCCCGGCTGGTCAGCTCTATCTAGGCAAAGCCAACACTTCCACGCTGGCGGCCGAAGCCGCCGCGACAGGCAAGGCGACGGGCGTCGCCTGCGCGACAAGCAAAGCGCTGCCAAAGTCCATCACGGGCGCCGTGAAACGCTTCGATAACGAGAGGGCTCAGGAATTCACGCCGCCCGCCGGCCTCAAGCCCAAGGCTATCCTGCCTCCAACACAGACCATTCTGTTCGGGGACGAAGATCCGGCGATGGTGGTAGGCACGACGACGAGAGCCTTCTGGGTAGAATCGGCGACCGGCGAATGGATTCAGATTGAAGCCAGGCTGAGGGCGGCGTCGGACACTTCTTATTTATGGATTCCCGACTCGAATTTTTCCAATTTTTCCGCGCTCAGCTACGACAATCTTCTCTCTTCGACCCAAGTTACCGCCTTGAACGACGAGTTCAACGGAACAGGCCCGGTGGGCGGCGAAGGCATCCGCGCTCTCGTCTCCAATATTTTCTCGACGGAGTGGGGCGGGGAAGTGGAAGGAAACGGCGGCATAGACGGCGATCAGCACATTCATATCCTGATGTACGATATCGACTATGATTATACCGCGAACCAGACAGGCGGCACGCTCGGCTATTTCTGGGGAAAGGATGAGTATTCGGATACCTTGATGCAGCAGTACGGCTACCGATCGAACGAAGCCGAAATGTTCTACCTCGATATCCACTTCACGGACCTCGTTCCGATGATGATGGTGTCAGTCCTGGCCCATGAATACCAGCACATGATTCATTTCAACCAGAAAGCGCTTCTGCGAGACGTGAACAGCCCGACATGGTTCAACGAGATGTGCTCGATGGTGAGCGAGGATTTTATCGGATCGATCGTCGGTATCCCGGACGAGGATTCGCCCCGCTCAAGGATACCTCGCTTCAATGGCTATTATTACGATTCAGGGGTCACCGATTGGCTATCGGGATCGAATGTCCTGAAGAGCTATGCTTCCGCCTACGTATTCGGCGCCTATCTGGCGAGGAATTTCGGCGGAGCGCCGCTATTCCACGACATGCTTCGCAGAAGCGAAGTAGGCCCCGCCGCCGTCACCGCGTCCATGACGGCGCTGGGAACGGGTACTACGTTCAACGACGTTTTCGGTGAATACACGACGGCCTTCGTTTTCGACAATCCGGCGCCGGAGGGCGCGCGCTCATTCCCGGCGCTTTCGACTTCCTTGAACGGGACGACCTACGAGTTGCCGGGATTCGCGTTGAGCGATTACGGCACTGGTCCCGTGCTCTTCAATCCCGATGATCAGAGAGCGTTAAGGCCTTACGGCAACAGCATTCACTCGTCATCTTCATGGGTCGATATTTCCGAGTCCTCGGTTGTTACGGTAGAGAAACCCGACAACGCGAATGTTGGGCTCTACCTTATGTATGTAAGGAGGTAAGCATGAAAAAGTGGTTGATGATGCCCTTGCTCGTTCTTGCGGCGCTGGGCGTGATGTCCTGCGGCAACACCTTGATCCCATCGACCAAGGGTACGTTGTCGATAAACATCGGGACCGCGATGGCGAAAACCCTGCTCCCTGACATCAACATGGATATCAGCACTTTTGAAATATCAGGCGCCGGACCTTCGGGCTCGACATTCTCCGAGACGGTCTCTCAGGCAGGCACGGTTACGGTGACAAATCTGCTCGTAGGCCAGTGGACTGTGACGATCGACGGATACAACAGCTCAGCGCAGAAGATCGGGTCGGCAACGAAAACGGCATCGGTAACGCCCAACGCATCGACATCGGTCTCCGTGATCATCGTCCCTCTCACGGGCAATGGAACCTTCCAGTATACCTTGACGTGGCCCGTGAGAGTTTCCCTCGCCTCGCCCTCGGTCGTGGGCGAAATTTACGAGCTGGATGCCGATCCTATCCCCGTAACATTCGAACTGGACGGGAATAGCGCCACGTATTCTACCAACCTCCCCGCCGGATATTACGCTTTCGGGCTGGGCCTCCTCGATGGCGAGACTACCATGTGGTCCAGCAACCCCGTTGCCTTCAGGATCGTGGAAGGCGCGACGACTTCCGGTAGGACCGATTTGACCGGCGACGAAATCGCCATGTATGGAAACCTCGATATCGATGTCGGCGTCGATCTCCAGAACCCGATCGACATAGAGCTGACGGGCTCGGCTACATCGATAACCACGGCCCAATCCCTCACCGTGAACGCGGCAATTTCCGGGACGCCTGACATGATCGTATGGTTCCTCGACGGCCAGTGGCTTTCCGAGCTGGACGATCTGGAATCGGTCAACGTAGGCGCCGGACTCGGCGTGGGAAGGCACTGTATTTCGGTACTGGCGCTCGAAGGCACGATTATCGGATCAGAGGATTTCTGGTTCGACGTGACGCAGGCCGAGCAAGCTAGCGGTATTGACGAGGACTTCGAGGACGGCTTGGCCCAGGGCTGGACGCTGGACGATAACTGGTCTATAGCCAACGGTGTTCTCAGCAGCGTTCTTACCTTTCCCGAAGACTGGAAGGAAGGTTATTACAGCGATTCAACCTTCGGGGGAGCGCTGGAGTACCGCGCGACGATCGACGCTTCATCAGCCATCTATCCTTATTACGCGAAGGGAATCGCTATCGGGTCAACCAACCCTGTGGTCGATGGCATATCCGACGGTCTGTATTTTACCTTAGGGGGGAGTGGAAGCAGCTATTATTCCTTCTGGGTAGGTAAAGGCGATGGGTTCGGCAACATGGAGTGGTGGTCAGACTGGGTCGATTACGACAGCTATCCGACGACGGTAACGATGAAGATCGTGGCCGATGGAACGGGCACCTTCTATTTCTACTTGAATGACGATCTGGTGTACACCACTACCGATACGTCAGTCGGCACTGGATATGTCGGCCTCTTCTATTTTGACGGCAACGATGGAAGCGGAAACGGCAACGTATTCAACGTGGACAACGTCAATCTGAGCTACTCCCCCGTAACCTCAAAATTCCCCGCCGCGTCCTTCTTCAAGCAGCCCCAGGCTGTAAAGGCGGGAGCCGACCTTACGCGACGCGTAAAGTAAGCAAGGCATGGAAGTCGCGGTCGGCTAAGGCTGGCCGCGAAGCAATCGTTGGGAATTGGGCAGGATAACGGGATGGGGCAGGATTTACGGAAGAAAGGATTTAGGTAAAGAGAAGATAAGAAAGAAAGAGGATTCTTTAATAAAAGCCTTTTCCTGTAGGTCCTGGGGGTCCTGTTATCCTGTCTATAGAGCCCACCAAGGCAAAGCGGTGACGCGATCCGAGATGCGCTGGGGATAGCGACAACGACAAAGTACGTAACCCTGCGGCGTTCTATCCGCGTGTTCGGCAATGAAGCTCTCCAGGTGCCGAGCATCCTGTTTGGTCGGGTTCTCTGTCCACTTTACCTCGATGGGGAACAGAGTTCCCGCGCGCTCCACAATAAAATCCACCTCTGCCCCGCCCGAGGTGCGAAAATATGAAAGATGACCCTCTCCAATAAAAGAAAGACGTTTATAAAGCTCGATACCCACCCATTGCTCAAAAAGCGGGCCTGGATCGGCCTTGAGCGTATCGACCGAAAAGGAAAGGCCGGCAGCGGCATTTCTGACCCCACAATCAAAAAAGAAAAAGCGAGGGCTCGACAGAACAGCCTTGCGGGTACTGCCGGAAAAAGCGGAGACCGTGAATCCCAGGAACATATCCTCGAGAAGCTGATAATGCGCCTTTATCGTAGGGGCGGACAGACCGGTTTCCTTCGCTATGCCGGCGAAATTGACGATCCTCCCTGATTCGGCCGCCGAAAAGGAGAGAAATCGAAGGAAAGTACCCCATTCCCTGATGCGCGTCTCCCTGTGCAGTTCCTCCTCGATATATGCTGAAGCATAGGTCCTCAAGAGATCGGCGCGAAGCGAACCTGCCGCGGCCTCGACCGTACTCTCTGTCGCGATAGCCGGAAGGTCACCGAATATAAGCCGATCTTCGAGCGATCGACGCGGAAAAGGATTCGAGACGAAGACATCGCTCTCCGGCGTGCCCCAAAGAGCGGGAATAGCGCTGCCCTTTTCCAGCAAGGCTCCGGTCGGGTACCCAGATACCACGACGGGAGCGTATTCCACGCTCATGAGCGGGTACAGATGATGGACAATGCTTCTTCCAGGCAGGAGATTGCTGCCCGTCTGCCTCAGTCGCCGCGCTGAGCTGCCGCAAAGGATGAACCGCGTGCGTTGCCGGCTTTCGAGTCGGCGCTTTTCATCATCGAAAATATATTGCACCGCATCAAAGAGCTCCGGAACCGTCTGCGCTTCATCGATAAAAATGCAGCGGGAGGATGAAGGCTCCGGAAGCGATCTGTAAAGCTCGATCAACAGCCCCGGCCGCGCCGCAAAACGCGCTCTCTGGGAAGGGTCGGAGAGATCGAAGATGAGGGCGTCCTCAGGCAAGAGGTTCCGTATTAAGGTGGATTTACCGGTTTGGCGGGCGCCAAAGAGAATATGGACAAAGGGCTGGCTAATTTTCCGCGCAAACAGGGGAGAGAATGCTCTTCCAAAGTGATTCATAAAGTTATAGTATGGTTTTACTCAAGAAATGTAAAGCTTAGATATGGACAGGATAACGGGATGGGGCAGGATTTACGGAAGAAAGGATTTAGGTAAAGAGAAGAGAAGATAAGAGAAGAAAGAAAGAGGATTATTTAATAAAAGCTTTTTACTGTGGGTCCTGAGGGTCCTGGTATCCTGTCCTATTTACTACTGTAGTCACCTATATGCTCAGTGATTTGGTTGTCAGACTGTACAATTATAGCAATTAGGCTTATGCTTCAATCATGGAACGACTCATTGAACAATTCAGACGAAAAATAGCGCTCACCCAAGGAGGATCCATTCGCTCCATCGATAAAGAAATCGCATGGGAGGCTCGGCTCATCGGCATAAGGGGAGCACGGGGGGTCGGAAAGACCACCCTCCTGCTGCAGCATATCAAGAACACCTTCGCCGACGATTTACAATCCGTCCTCTATGCGAGTTTGGACAATTTATGGTTTTCGGAACACAGCTTGATCGACCTGGCAGACGAATTCCATAAACGGGGAGGCGCCTGGCTTTTTCTCGACGAGGTGCATAAGTACCCTGGTTGGGCTCAAACCTTAAAAAACCTCTATGATGATTACCCGGATCTGCGTATCGTCTTCACAGGGTCCTCGCTTCTGGAAATCCTCGATGCCCGGGCTGACCTAAGCCGCAGGGCCCTGATGTATGAATTGCAGGGATTATCCTTCAGGGAATTCCTTAATTTCCAAACCGGATCCACCTTCGCGCCAATTCCGCTTGAGGACCTTCTAAAGCGACACGAAACCATCGCGGTGGACATACTGGCCCAGATAAAGCCCTTCAAATACTTTTCCGCCTATCTCCAGACCGGGTATTACCCCTACTATCTCGAAGGCCAGGAAACCTATTATCAACGGCTCGAAGAGACGGTAATGATGATATTGGAACTCGAGCTGCCGCTACTCCGTCACCTCGATATCTCCTATGTGCCAAAACTAAAGCAGCTTTTGGGCATAGTCGCCGAATCTTCACCCTTCATTCCGAACATCTCAAAGCTGAGCGAGAGGATATTGATTCATAGACAGACTTTGCTTTCCTATCTTCAGTATCTAAGCGAGTCAAAACTGACGCATTCTCTCTTCAGAAACTCGCAAGGGATAGGAGCCCTCCAAAAGCCCGACAAGCTTTATCTGGACAATACCAACCTCTCTTATCTGTTCCGCGGCGATAAGGTAGATATCGGAACCTCGCGGGAGACCTTCCTTCTGAACCAGCTCGCCAAGGATCATAGGGTGACCTACACGGAGGCTGGCGACTTTCTCGTAGATGGCTCCACAACTATCGAAGTGGGCGGGAAAAACAAGACGCGGCGTCAGATCAAGGACAGCGCCGAAGGGTACATAGCAGCGGATAACCTGGAATATGGTTTTGGGCGGAAAGTGCCCTTATGGTTGTTTGGTTTCTTGTATTGATGGAAGAGAGGACAGGATAACGGGATGGGGCAGGATTTACGGAAGAAAAGATTTAGGTAAAGAGAAGAGAAGATAAGAGAAGAAAGAAAGAGGATTATTTAATAAAAGCTTTTTCCTGTTAGTCCTGCTGGTCCTGTTATCCTGTCTAATTTACTCAATACACAGCAGGAACTGCCTGATGTTCATGTGACGTATGCCATTCCTGAGCAGTTCCATATAGACGATATTTTCCAGGGTCTGATTGATATCTCTCTGGTTATTGCCGTAGAGGGCTTCGCGTATGCCGTGGTCGGTCAGGTAGATTTTTTCCTGAAAACTCAAGAGCCTCTTGCCGATCAAATCTTCCCTGGGCACGAGGTGAAGCAGGCAGGCTTCCTGGCAATAACGGATATAGTTATAGAGCGTTTCGCTCGACAGGCTCCTTTTTTCGTTTTTAAGGTACTGGACTACCGAAGCGGACGAGAAAGTGTTCCCGACATTGGCGATGAAAAACAGTATCAGGCGCTTCAGATAGAAATGGCATTCCTCCCATGACAAGATAGCGCGCAAAAACTTCAGCTTGGTCATCGAAATCGATCATGCAGGAGTTTACGAGCTTTTCCCACCCTTCAAGCTCCTGGACCTCATCCAGGAATAGATACAGCTTCCCTTTTTTGCCTTCCGCCGATGCTTTGATATGGGAATAGGTCAAGTCGCGGCTTCCAACATAAGGCTCGACATTGGATTCAAAGTTGATGGAGAGGATCCGCGACGGTTCTATGCCTTTTTGCAGACCGACTATATCGAAAATGCAACAGAACTGATTAAATAGTTTTCGTTATATCGAAATAGGAAAGGACAGGATAACAGGATGGGGCAGGATTTACGGGAGAAGGATTTAGGTGAAGAGATATACGCTCTTTTCTTATCTCTTTACCTTATCGTATTCTTTCTTATCTTCTCTTCTCTTCTCTTTACCAAAAACTCTTTCCTGTAGGTCCTGCTGGTCCTGTTATCCTGTCCTATTTTATGCTTAATAAGCAAAGCCCAAAAGCCATAGGGGAATTGCCTTCCCGGCGGGATAGTCCGTATCGTCGCGGATTACGAAGTCGGCCTGTTTAAATTTTTTTGAATGTCCGCCCACCTCTATCCTGTATTTCCTCGTCCCTCCGGAACCTGCCGCTTTGGAGATTACGAAATCGGCTTCCGTTTCATTCCTTGCGGCTTCGACCTTCCATCCCGCGCCGGAGCAGAGCGCGGTAACCAAGGCTTCGCGCGCGGTTCCCATATCCCCTCTCAGCGCCGAATACAAGGCCGGATCGGAGAAAAACATTTTCTCGCCGACAGATTTCGCCTTCGTGTCGTTTTCGACGCGAACGACTCGGAGTACCCCCACGGATTCCATGACCTCCAGCAGCTGATAAAGCTTGTCGCTGCCGACACCCCAGTCGGCGCAGAGCGATCTCACCTGAAGACGCGGAATAGCGGCGTTTCCCAGCGTGCCCACAATCGCTTTCATAAGGCGGAGATTGCCATCGGTAATTCCCGGGAGAAAAAAAGGCACATCCGAATAGAGCGTCTTGTCCAGAATGGCAAGGAGTCGATCCTGAAAGTCTCCTTCGCCATAGAACGGCCGGGTGCCTATGCGGCGGTACTTCTGGAAAGCGTCGAGCAGAGCCGGCGTCGGCGCCAATGGAAGCGCTTGATCCGGCGAAAAAGGATCTAGTCGTGGATAAACAATCCCTGTCTCCAAGGCCAGGAATTCCCTGAATGAAAGAAGAGGCATCTGGATCGGCAGGTAGCGACGGGAGAGATCTCCTACGGCGCTTCGTAACACGAGCGAAGAAGAATCGCTTATCCAGATCGAATGCGAAGGGAAGTCATCATACAATGCCTTGACGTGAAGGCTCCACTCTTTCGCGAAATGGACTTCATCGATGATGACGCCTTCATAGCCGATTAAAAAAATGTGCTTTACGAGATCATAGAGGCTAATCCCCGCGATGACGGGATTGTCCGCCGAAAGATAGAGAATTCGCTTTTTATCGATATGGTACAGCAGAAACGTGGTTTTACCGACGCCTCTGGGGCCCGTGAGCACCACGGCGCGAGGAAGCGGGGGCTGCTCCACCGTGAAGGGTCGTATCACGGCAGGCATGGCCGCGCGGCGCCGCTGCATAGCCGTCTCCAAGTCCACGACATATTTATTGTCCATAGCTGAAGCTTACAGCACTATCGTTCTTACGACAAGTACATATTATCAGTATTGTACCTACTGTAGACACAATACCAATTAAGACAAGATAACGGGATGGGCAGGACCTACAGGAAAAGGATTTAGGTAAAGAGGAGAAAACTCGATTCATTACCAATAGCTTTTTCTTGTCGGTCCTGAGGGTCCTGTTATCCTGTCCTACCGTTCTGGCGCCTTCTTGGGCGCGGGGGTATAGTCCCTGTACTTGCGCTTGAAGTTTATGTCCTGGGGCCCGAAGTTGATGATGAGGCCCGTGGGCGTATTGGTGGCTTTTAGGTAGTTCACGAGCTGTATCTCATGGACTTTGTTGATGCCTTCGACGGCCTTGAGTTCAAGGATTACTTGGCCGTTGACGATGACGTCAGCGAAGAAAAATCCGATCATCGTTCCCTCGTAATACACTTCGATCGGCGCTTCGATGATGAAGGGCAGCTTGGCTTTATGCAGTTCTATGGCCATCGCCTGCTTATAGACTGATTCCAGGAAGCCCGCGCCGAGGGTGTTGTAGACCGTGAAGGCACAACCGATGATTTTTTCCGTGAGGGGATCTTCCACCATACCTTTATCGCGCGCGGGGTGGGGGCTTTTGATTCAATACGGACAGGATAACGGGATGGGGTAGGATTTACGGAAGAAAGGATTTGGGTAAAGAGAAGATAAGAAAGAAAGAGAAATCGTTAATAAAAGATTTTTACTGTAGGTCCTGGGGGTCCTGTTATCCTGTCCAATTATCTCATTCTTCGGTATTATCCATATAATGCCTACTATTCAAACCTATACGGCTATCATCGTCGGAGCGGGGCCGGCTGGCCTCTTCGCCGCTATTCGGCTCGCTGAAACCATTGGCGGCGGCGACGGCATCCTCGTTCTCGAGCGCCGCGAGAAACCAGCACGCAAGCTCCTTCTCTCCGGGTCAGGCCAGTGCAACCTCACCCACGCGGGGGAAATCGCCGACTTCCTCGTCCGCTACGGCGGCGGAGCGAAGGCCGAATCGGCCGCCCGCTTCCTGAAGCCCGCCCTCTACGCCTTCACCAACGAGGAACTCCTCGCCTGGTTCTGCGCTCGGGGTATTGAATTCGAGACCGAGGATTCGGGCAAGATCTTTCCCGCCGACCGACGCGCCACTTCCGTTCTCAAGATTCTCCAGG
>Ga0209467_1001948_pt1 | contig 15943 bp, 15 predicted proteins | sample Higcelwee11metaG_FD_187175 | JGI IMG/M metagenome (GOLD analysis project Ga0209467, IMG submission 187175) | Freshwater pond sediment microbial communities from the University of Edinburgh, under environmental carbon perturbations - High... | ecosystem: Environmental > Aquatic > Freshwater >...
GGGCGCGTGACCTTGGCAAAAAGTTCGCTGGAATCATCGTCTGAGCGCGGGCGCACGGACAGGCAGCCTTCGTTATAGGTAAAGGTTTCCTCAGCGCGCCAAACAATTTCTGGATTTGCCATGCAAAGCGCCTCGCTGCCGTTGCGCGATTCCGACAAATCGATCACCAAGACGCGCTTGAGAACGCCAACCTGATTGGCGGCCAAGCCGATGCCGTCGGCATACATGGTTTCAAGCATATCGTCGAAAAGTTTAACGATGCTAGCATCGACGCTTTCGATAGGCAGGGCCTTTTCCCGCAAAACAGGATCGGGGATCGTGCGAATTTTTAATAGGGTCATAAGCTGTCTGTCGCTCTTTTTTCTCGTGAAAACCAAGGGGAGGATAAAACGAAAGCCGCTGAAACGAAATGATTAATTCGTTTTCGGATTCAAGGTGATGAGCTTGGCTTCCCCGTCCTCATCGGCGGTTTGCACCACGCTCAGGCGCGGTTCGCGCTCAATCAGGTCAGGGGCAACGATTGTTTCGTTGTCCTGCCCCGAACCCGCACCGCAATCGGCCAAGGCCCGCGCTTTGCTGAGAACGTTTGTTTCAAGGCTGCGCACGGCTTTGTTGTAATATTCGACCGCGCCGCCGAGGCGCGAGCCCACACTGTCCATATGCTTGGTGAATACGCCGAGCGCGGTGTGAAGCTTGCGGCCTAAATCGGCAACCTCGCGCACATTGGCTTGCAGCGATTCCTGCCGCCAGCCGTAAGCGACGGTGCGCAACAGCGCGATGAGCGTCATCGGCGTGGCCAGAACGACTTGGTTTTGGGCGCTGTATTCCATCAAGCCCGCGTCGCCATCGAGCGCGGCAGACAGAAAATGCTCACCGGGCAAAAACAAAACGACGAACTCCGGCGTGCCCTCGACCTTGTTCCAATAAGCCTTGGCACTGAGTTTTTTAATGTGGTCTTTGAGATGTTTGGCGTGTTGTTTCAGGCAAGCGGCGCGGGTGGCCTCGTCACTGGTCTGCACGGAATCGAGATAGGCCGTGAGCGGCACCTTGCTATCGATAATCACGCAGCGTTCGCCGGGAAGGGCGACGATAATATCAGGCCGGATGGTGTCGTCTTCGTCCTTAATCGTGCCTTGCGTCACGAAATCGTGCGCGTGCGTGGACATGCCGGTCATCTCAAGAATGCGCTGCAATTGTAGCTCGCCCCAGCGGCCACGCGCGGTTGGCGCGCGCAACGCTTGTAAAAGTTGGCTCGTTTCGTTGCGCAGCTGCGTTTGCGTTTCGCGTGAGGCGGTGACCATCTCGGCCAGCTCGCGGTAAGCGCCTTCGCGCTTGACCTCCAAAGTCTGAAGCTGCACATCCATTTTTTGCAGCGTTTCTTGTACCGGCTTGATCATCGCATCGATGGCGACGGTTTTTTTGTCGAGCGTTGCCGTGGCGGCTTGCTCGCGTTCGCGCAGGCGGCCTTCGGCCAATTGCAAAAACGCGGCGCTGTTTTGGTTGAGCGTATCGGCGGCCAGCGCCTTGAACGTGTCGCTGAGCTGCCCTTGCGAGGCGAGGCGCGCACGCGAAGCCACCCAAACGACAAACGCGCCAAGGCCGAAACCAATGAGAAAGAGGAGCAAAGAGGGGAGTGTTTCCATGACGGAACTTTACAAGTTTTGGCCGCTTTCGTCCATAAAACAAACCGCCGCCCGAATGGTTCGGACGGCGGCTTGGAAAAGCCTAAGGTTTAGGCCCTTATTTTAGTGACCCGGGGCCTTTATGGGTTTTTTTTTACCCCCGCCGGGATGGCTGCACCCGCAGTTGCACCCGCGCGTGGGGCCGGGAAGAAAGGCGCAACCGCTTGGAATAGACTCAAAGCGCATCGATTTCGGGTTCAAGAGATAGTTTTTGCATTCCGACATGTTTTGGAACACGACCACCGAAAGAACATCGGGATAAGCTTGGGTCGCCGTGGTGTAATCGTCGAGGCTTTGTTGGATGCTCAAGCAATCGGCCACAGACGTTAAAGGAACGCCATAGATCGTCGAATAATGCTTGATGATTTCCTGATCTGTGTAACCCTGAGGTGGCACCTTGGCCCCGGCTTTGACTTGTTCCGGCGTGACGCCTCTGTTGCGCACCGTATCGTACAAATGCCTACGGTGTTGGCCCAAAAGCTTAAACGGTTCAGGGAGGGCTTCGCCCTGTTTGCTCAAATAAGCGTCAATAGCCGTCATGGCGCCGCAGGTCGAGTGCGGCGTGAGAATAACGGCTTTCCCGTTTTTCCGCGCAATGGCGTACAAACGCGCGCCGTCGCTTGTCATCTCACCCAAACGTGAAACCATGCCGCCGGGGTTGCGTAAGTTGTAACGCAAATTATCGGCGCGGGGCCCCATGATCGCGATGGTTTGCGCGCGCGAGTCCGAGCAGCTGACGATATAGGCGCGCAACACGCTGGTCAGTTCTTCGGCCACAGACCGGAGCGCCATGGTTTTGCGATATTCACGCGCGCCGCGCATAAGCGTCTCGCAAATGGCCGGCCATTTGCCGTTTTTGGGCATGTTGGCAAGGAAGCGTTCGCGCTCAGCCGGGAGGTTGGGGCTGTCTTCATCCTTTTCAGGAATGACGATGAACTTGTTCTTTTCCGCGTTCCAAACATATTCGCGTTTGCTCACGATGCTTTGATAGATAGACACGACATTATCCGGCGCGTGCGGGCAGTTCATCAGCGAGACGCGATCCTTCAAAAGCTGCGCGATGGTGAGCGAGCGAATAAAACGTTCGTCGTCTGTTTCGCGATAGCCGCGTTCCAACCCTTCCGTGGCGGCAAGCACACGATTAGAATCTTCTGCATCAACAACCAGCATCTTTTCGTAATGCTTGAAGCCATTGCCGAGCACTTCGTCGAAGATGTCCTTCTTGTCCTTTAAAATCGCCAAGACGTTGGGGTCGTTGATGAAGGCAAGCGTTTCCTGATCGTCATGGAAAAACGTTTCGAGAAGGCGCGGTTTCACATTGTATTGGTGATAGTAATAGGCGCAGACCAAAATCTCGCTCGCCGCTGTTTTGGCGTGGTAAAGCGTGGGAATGCCCTTGAGCTCTGCGGCCAAGGAAACGAAGGTGACCGTTTCGTAGCGTGGCTCCGTATCCTTGTGCGACACATAGGTGCTCAAGTTACGCATCGAAAGCGCGCGGCCGATGTCTTCCACGCCTTCGTTGCCGAGAATATGCGTGGGGTTGCCTGAGAAATGGCTGGCCGAAATCACAGCTTCATGTGGATGCTGTCCTTCGGTGAGCGAATGCCCCGTCTTTTCTTCATAAGCGGCATAGGCCTGCTCTGAGATCGCCTGACCAAAGCCAAGATGCGGGATCAATCGACGCATCGGCTCGGGGAATTGCGTGATGTACTCAGCGTTTTCTTCTGCGTACTCTTTGGCAGCCGTGCGAATTTCTTTAAGCCGTGCGAATTTCTTTAATTTTGTTATGAAACTCTTCAATGAGGGCAAGGTCGCGATCTAGTTCGGGCATCGTCATCTCCTGTGTGGTACATGCGCTTGTTACAGCGGGTCTTAGAAGGTGTGTCCGGTATGGCTTCCGTGGGCCAAGTAAGCCTCGAGAAAAGGGGCCATCAGGTGGCCCCTTATTGGCGAGAGTCTAGGGGAAAAGCAAGAGGAATCTTGTGCCGTAAATCTATGATAACCTTTTGAAACTTAATACTAAATTAACGATACTGGACTTGTGCAGTGCACAAAAAGGGCCTGTGCGCTGCACCATGAAAGACAAAGTGGCTTTTTCGCTTGGGATCCACTTTTTTGTTATGAACGCACGTTCATAAAAAGACTTGACAGAACGTCTGCTTCAGGCCCATGATTATGATCACACGTTCATAATGAAATGTAAGGCTCTATGGTCAGACCCCGGAAATGCAGACGCCTCAGCCTTGATCCTGTCGTTCGGTTTTACAAACCGCAAGGCAGACCGATGCGCCAGCTTGAAGTAATTTGTCTGAAGGATGAGGAGTTAGAAGCTTTGTTCCTCGCCGATGGGCAGGGGCTTGAGCAGGAAGAGGCCGCCGCACGGATGACTATCTCGCGCCCGACCTTTTCACGCATTTTGGCGCAAGCGCGCAAAAGTGTGGCGACAGCTCTGGCGACGGGTGCGGCGCTGCGCATCGAAGGCGAACAAGAAACACAATCAACGAAAGGAACAGAACATGCCGAATAAAGATCAAACAGGCCCCGTGGGCACAGGCCCCATCGGACGCGGCCAAGGCGGCCGAATAAAGATCAAACAGGCCCCGTGGGCACAGGCCCCATCGGACGCGGCCAAGGCGGATGCAAAACCGGCGCGGCGGAAGCCGTGGGTGGTGGTCGTTGCTGTGGCAAAGGTCAGGGCGGCGGGCAGGGCCAAGGGCGCGGCTGCTGTGGTGGGGGCAAAGGACATGGAGGCCACGGACGGGGCCAAGCGCTCGCGCTTGAAGCTAAAGTGAATGCCTTGGGTGAGCGCGTCGACGCGTTGAGCAAGAAAGACGCTTAACCTAGGTTTTGTCTCAAAGCGGGGGTGAGGGATTCGCGCAAAGCCTTCACCTCTTCGCGGCTTATTGGCGTGTAAAGAGCGCGATCTTCCAAAATTTCGAAAACAGAGTTTTGACACGGTAGGCCTTTAAGGCTCACTTCGCCGTCAACGCCGGGAACGTGCGCTTTGATGTCTTGTCTGATGACAAAGCGCGAGGCATCGGGTCCGGATTTGAAGTTTTCCTTGGCTACGCCAATGGCACTGGCTGGAATAAACACAAGGGCATCGCGTGAGAAGGGCAGCTCTTGCCCGCGGCGGAATTCCAAAAATGGTGCAGCAGCCGAAAAGGCTTGCGGATCGACGGGGCCTATTTCAGCCACGCAGGGATAAAGCCGGACGGGCGAATTTTTGGGCCCCCAGGCTTTTTCAAAAAAAGCTTTATAGGTTAGCTTAAGCTCGCCTTGGGCGGGGCTCCATTCTTTTTTGAAAAGCGCCTCCGCTGTGCGGATAATGTCATTCTCTGCGCAGGGGCGCTTGTCTTGAATCGTAATGCCGTGGCCGAAGGACTCTTCCTTCTTATGACTCAAATCAAAATCCTTGTTGAAGCGATGAACGGAAACGACGCGCACGGCAACGCGCGGTTCACTTTCGCCTTTCACCTGAATTAGGGGCAGAACGTGAAGGTGTCTTGGGATGGTGACGAGTTCTGCTTCGGCCATGGCTTAAAATTTCCCTTCGAAAGAATGGTCTGAGTATAACACCTTTTCCTGAAACTATTGAGAGATAACAAGTTCTGGGGGCAGACAAGGATAAAGATCTATAACTCTTTGTTTTCCGGCGCTTCTTTCCGCCCTCGTTTTGCCATGAAGAAAGGCCTAAACTACAAGGCCAGCCTTCGTCCTTGGCGCTATTCTGTCCCCGCAGGAAAGAAACGCAAGATCGCTTTTACTGATCGGGAGAATCCTTTATGTACACCAAATTATCCGCCTCTTTGCTCGCGCTTGTGTTGGCAGGCGTTGTCGCGTCTCCCGCTTTGGCGCAGCACCATGATCCGCATGGTGGCGGACCGGGGTTCGGTGCGCCGGGGCGTGACGATGGGCCTCGTCATTGGCGTGGTGATATTTCTCGTTTTCATGACGATGATTTTGATTTTTGGCGCGGTGGCCGATGGTTTCATGGCCCGCATGATGGGCGCGATGGGTGGTGGTGGCTTGTCGGCGATGTTTGGTATTTCTATTCCGCGCCGATCTATCCTTATCCCGATCCCTACACGCCGCCGATGGTCGTGGTTGAGCCTGTTCAGGCGGGCGCAACGGTTTATTGGTATTGTCCAAGTACGGCGAGCTATTATCCCTATGTTGCCTCTTGCCCAACGCCGTGGCAGAGACGGCTTGCTGGCGGGGATACGATTGTGGTTACGCCCTCTGTGACGCCGACGACGATGGTTGTGAATCCTGAACCCGTCACGACCAGCGCGGCTCAACCTGATCAACGCACGCAGGATGACCGCCAGCTCAACAGCCTCGGCACCGAGTTTGCGCAAATCGATCTAACGCCTAAGAAAACAGCTCTGCGCAAATTAAACGATTTGGAAGACCGTGTGGAGTTTTTCCGCAAATCGCTTTTATCCCGCAGCTATAACGCCATGGACATTCTACGCGACACCGAATCCCTACGCGACAGAATCTCAGCCAAAGAAGCCGAACTGAAGGTGGGGAAGAAGTAAGGGGGGGGGGCGAGTAAGAGAAACTTGAGGTGTCACAGAGGCTATTTAGATGTTTGCCCATCTGTCTAGCTTGTAAACGGCCCTCAATTGTGGGCGTTCTTTGACTCGAACTGAATGTAACTCAGAGTTGGCCAGTCTTGTCCTAACAGTATGATTTGGCGTTTTTTTGTTCATTCATAATTACTGCTGTTGGATAATTGTGACCTCAATTATAAATGTTGGCGTATTGTTTCGTAAAAGTGAACGTAATCTAAAAGGGGCACACCATGGAGTTCGTTGGGCATAATGGCCAAATTCATGTTTACGATGACCGGATTGTGATTAGTCGAAAAGGGTTTTGTGCTTTAGTGACCTCTGGCTTTAAGGGAGACAAAACAATACCAATCTCCAGTATATCCGCCGTTCAATTTAAAAAAGCGAGTATTTGGGTAAATGGCTATATACAATTTACAATTCAAGGTGGTGTTGAGAATAGAGGTGGAGCATGGGATGCGGTTAATGACGAAAATTCGGTCATGTTTAGAACGGGCAAACAAGCAATATGTTTTGCAGAGTTAAAGAAATTGGTTGAAGATCTGTTGTTTGCGGTTGATCAACACAAAACGGTTCTTTCTTCCAATGCAGATGAACTAAAAAAATTTTCTGAACTAAGAGATTGTGGCGTTATCACTGATTCCGAATTTCAAGCGAAGAAGAAAATTATTCTCGGAATTTAATATTGAATATTTGGATTCTTCGATAAAAATTATCATGAACCAACCTGATCGTAGGTTGCTGAACTGCACAAACTCTTGATCAAATGGTACGGAGTCGAACTCGGTGGGGGTGCTACGGCGCGCCCTTGTTCGCTATTAAAAAAGCCCCAAGCGGGGGCCCCTTTAATGGCAGAGGAATCGTTACTGGGAGAGAACGTTCCACTTGTTAACGCATTGATTACAAATAAAAAAATGTTTTGTGCGTTTTTGTAACCATCTGATTCGGTCGACCCTAACAAAAAACACTCAATTTTTTGACGCGATCACGTGGGATTTGCACCAATCTTGCATAACACTTGCCTTTTCATTAAATCAAAAGTCCCCGGCGGTTGAGGACGACGCTCAAGCGTGGGCTTGTCGTTTGCCTTTAATGGACGTTGAGCAAAAAGGTGTTCCCACTCTTCGACCAGAGGAGTTCCTTCAATATGTTTTCTTGAATAATCCCAGAATGGTTGAAGGCTGAAGGGGCAAATGCCAGTCTGTTCATATTTTAAGGCGAGATAGACGACATGAAGCTTATCGACCTTTTTGACGAACCGAGCGGCTTCAGTTGCGCCATCGTCGAACTCGAACCACAACGCCTTTATTTTTTTTCCACCAGCCGAGAATGTTCCAATGTGATTGATGGCTATAACTTCAAGCTCCCTTTTTTGTTCGGGGGAGATGCCCATGCTCGGCGTTATATCTGGAACGATACTTTCGATGACATCGTGAACGGCCCCAAGTTTTCCGCAATGCGTGACCTGCGCTTGTCCTAAATATCTTGATGCCAATTCTCGTGAGACGCTGCGCATAGAAACGCTGTGCTGCCATACTGTTTCGGGCGAAGGAATTTTATGATCGACCCACCCCGTACGTGGCTTGTCTTTCAATTCGGAAATGACATCAAAAATGTTACGAATAACTTTCATCTTGAAATCTCTTTCTCTCTAAAAGTCCAGTTGCGGTAGAGAATCTCTGCTCACGCGCTGTTCAGGCTAAGATCGTGCTGTAAATGAATCCACTTCAATCCATCCAATCTGGATTCATTCCTTGAAAAAACGAACCGCCGCAATAACTTGATACTGATAAGAAATTTTCTATAGACCCCATCCAATTTGGACAGGTGTGGCGGAGAGGGGGGGATTCGAACCCCCGGTACGATTGCTCGCACAACGGTTTTCGAGACCGTCGCATTCAACCGCTCTGCCACCTCTCCGTATTTCGGGGCTCTTGCGTTGGTTGAGGCGGGAAATAAACAGGTCTTTGCCTCCGTAATCAAGTGAAAACTCCGCTTTGGGGGAACTTCCTGCTTTTTGCCGCGTGGAATCTAGTTAAAACTAAAGGAGAGGCCCGCGGATCCGAGCATGACGGTGGGATTTTTGGAAGAGATGGCTCTTTTATTCTTAAGAAAAGACACAAAACCCGCCGTCATCTCCGCGCAGGCGGAGATCCAGGGTCACAAGAGGCAACGCTTGTTCGAACGACCACAAATCGTCACGCGACTGGTGGTTGTTCGAAGAGATCGAAAACACTTGGTGTTGGCCGGTCGTATGAGGGGATAACAAAAGACAGAAACCAAATGGGATGCCCGCGGATCCGGGCATGACGGATGGTTTTGGGTGGTGGGTATGCCCCTTTTTTTAAGAAATGGCACAAAATCACCGTCCTCTCCGCGAAGGTGAGGACGGGCAGGGAGGGCCTTCGTTGGATTTAGCTTTGCGCTGGGGACGTGGGGCGAGGCGCGTTAACCTTTTGCGTGCGGCTCGGGGTTGTGAGCCGGGCCAGCAAATCTTCACTCGCATAAAGTAACCGGTCGAAAACAGTTGCTAGAGGCGGGAGGAAATGCGGGTTCTTTTCTTCATAGGCCAGCACGAGTCTTTGTTGGCGGTCACGAACGATCGCGATGGTTGCGGCTTTGTCGCGCAGGCGCTTTTCGTTTGCGAGGACGTTGACGATGGGTTGAATCCTCTGTTTATGTGAAATCACTTGACCCGATAAAGTATAGATCATGCTTTGGGCCACATAGGTGTTTTTAAGGCCAAGGCCTTCGATCCGATCACGGATATACGCGAGCATAAGTTCTTGAGGTCGTGTCTCGTGCTCTTTTTTGAGTTTGCGCGAATAGACGTTCGGCGCGTGTGGCGCAAAGAAATAGGAAGCAAAAGCTTCGTCGCGTTTCTTCCACGCTTTGAGTAAAAGCCATGATTGTGGGCTTTGAAGCGTGGGCGCTGGCTCTCGGGCCGTGAGCGCATGTTCGGCTTGTTCGAAAGTGATGGGCGGCGCGAAATAGATTGCGTTGAGGGCTTGCTTTAACTGTTCCGTTTTTGAGCGCGGCCGCCGCTCTTGGTCTGGCCCATAGCGGGTGGCCCAGTTGCGCAATCTGCTTTCAAACGCCAGATGGGTTTGCAGCATAAAGGCCGGACGTTCGGTGGCTTCGATCATGGGCGCGGGCCTCCGTCATGTTCTTTGGCTTTGATAAGCTCAGCGACCAGCGCGGGCAAGGTTTGGCCCGCCGGGCCTGTGCGTTTTTCGGCAAAAGCGGGCGAACGTTCGGTTTCGGCCAGATTAATCTCAATCGTGTGAGCCCCGGCGTGGGTGGCAATATCCACAAAACCAGCCGCCGGATAAACAAAGCCTGACGTGCCAACGGCGATAAACAAATCGCACGCCATGAGCGCATCAATGATTTGATCCATGGCATAAGGCATCTCGTTGAACAGCACGATGTCGGGGCGAAGGCATTCTGTGCGGCCGCAGGCAGGGCAGGCTGTCTGAGGAAGGACATCACCGAAAAACGGCGTGCGCTGGCCGCACTGCTCGCACAAAATGCTTTGAAGTTCGCCGTGCATGTGAAGCGGGTGCTTTGATCCGGCGCGGTCGTGGAGCGGATCGACATTTTGCGTCACAAGGAGAAACGCGTTGCCATAGGCTTGCTCAAGCTTGACCAGAGCTTCGTGCGCAGGGTTGGGTTTGATATCAGCGACAAAGCGGCGCAGCTCGTTAAAGAAAGCGTTCACGCCCCACAGATCGCGCTCTAAAGCCTCGTGCGTGGCGACGTCTTCCACGCGCCTGCCATGCCACAGCCCATCGGGCCCGCGAAACACGGGCACGCCAGACTCGGCGGAGATTCCAGCGCCAGTTAGAACGACAATGGAGCGCAACGTCTTCCACGCGCCTGCCGTGCCACAGCCCATCGGGCCCGCGAAACACGGGCACGCCAGACTCGGCGGAGATTCCAGCGCCAGTTAGAACGACAATGGAGCGAGGGGCTTGACGCATGATAAAAGACTTTCTTCCCAATCGCGGACAAAACGAGGTGTATCAAAAAGCGGTAGTGTTTCACGTTTGCTTTGCAAATGATGCCGAATAGAATCGCGTGCGGCTTTGTTGTGCGCAAAATCAAGAATGCGCTGGCGATATTCTTCGGGCGAGCTTGTGACCAAAAGCGGCAGCTCAGCCGCGCGGAGCACACTGGCGGCCACGCGGCTCACGAAACTTTGGCCTTGCATCGTGATCACGGGCGTGCCTGTCCACAACGCATCGCTTGTGGTCGTGTGCCCGCCGACGGGAAACGTATCAAGCGCCAGATCAACCGCGCTGTAACGGGCGAGGTGCGCATCCAGCGGCCACGGTTTGGCAAAGATAAGCCGCGCTGGATCAATGCCCCGTGCCTGCGCTTCGCGGCGCAGATTTTCGGGCGCATAGGCGTTGGATTCAAAAAGCCACAACACGGCATCCGGCAAGGCAGCCAGCACTTCACACCAAACCGAGAAAAGCTCAGGCGTGATTTTATAGGTCTGGTTAAAACTGGCCAAAACGAGCGCATCTTCAGGCAGGCCATAGGCGCGTTTGGGTTTGGGTGTGCCAATCCGTTTTTGACGGTCGTTGATTTGATAACAATGGGGCAGGCGGACAAGCTTTTCCGTGAAAAACGCTTCGCTGTTGGCCGGGGCAGTCGTGGCATCGGCGAAAAAGAAATCAATGAATGCCGCGCCTGTCGTGCCCGGAAAACCCAGCCAATGTGCTTGCACCAGCGCGGGGCGATAGGCGAGGATGTCAAGCCTGCCGCCCGTCGTGTGGCCCTTCAGGTCAATCAAAATATCAATCTCATCGGCGCGAATGCACTCGGCGCATTGCTGCGGGGTCAGGACGTTCAGCTCGGTGAAATGTTCGGCCTCGGTTTTGATCCGTGTGCGAATGGCCGATTGGTCGTCCACGCCGTAGCTATAGACAAACACTTCAAAACGCGACCGGTCATGAAGCGTGAAAAGCTCAGCCATCAAAAACGCGGTCGCATGCGCATGAAAATCGGAAGATAGATACCCCACGCGCAGCCGCTCATGCGTCCGGCCTGGCAGGCGTGGCAGCGGTTTAATCGCGCTGAAACGCTTCGCGCAATAGAGCTGCGCGGCTTGTTTTTGCAAAGCCGGATCGTCAAAGAGCACGGTTGTAATCGAAGGGGGCAGGTTGGCATCGGGCTTCGGCGTTTCTTGCCAATCGGCTTGCGCACGGCAGCAGAACAGATATTGGCCGCGCCCTTCGGGATTATCAGGCCTGAGCGCCAGCGCCTTGCGCCAGTGAATGGCCGAGTCGGGCAAAAGGTTTTGCTGCTCCTCAAGCCGGGCCAATGCCTCCCACAAATCGGCGCGGGCGGGGTTGCGGACGGCCAAATCGGCCAAAAGAACGAGCGCTTCGCGCCGCTGGGCCTCATCGGGGCTCATATTCAAAAGCCGGGCAAGGTTAAAAGTCGCCTCCAGCCAGCCCGGATGAACGGTGAGGGCGCGGCGGTAAAAGGCGGCTGCGGCGGGCCTGTCCCCCTGCCTTTCCGCCAGTTGGGCGGCCAAATGTAGCAAATTGGGGTCTTCCGGCGCGACAGTCAGGGCCTTGCGCAGGCCTTTGGTCGCCTCAAGCAGGCGGCCAGAGCGAACCAGATCTAAAAGATCGAAAAAACGTTTTTTAGCGGCGTTGGACACGATATTGCTCTTCCCTTTATAACCCGGTACATTGTGAAGCAAAGTTCACGTTCAGACAATGCCGTCTGAAAATCATAAAGAATCATCTCTGTGCTGACCGACATAGGCGTTATCCTTCTTTTGCTCCTGATCAATGGGTTTTTCGCGATGGCCGAATTCGCCATCGTTTCGTCGCGGCGCTCGCGCTTGCGGCAGATGGTCGAGGACGAGAAAAGCCAAGGCGCACGGCGCGTTTTAGAGCTTGCCGACGACCCCAGCGCCTTTCTATCCATTGTTCAAACGGGCGTGACTTTGGTCAGCGTCATGATTGGCGCGTTTTCGGGCGCGACCTTGGGCAAGCCCTTGGGGATCTATCTTAACCAAAATCAGGTGATTGCGCCCTATGGCGAGCCTTTAGGTTTGGCTTTGACCGTGGCAGGGGTGACTTATCTCAGTCTCGTGCTGGGCGAGCTGGTGCCCAAGCGAATCGGTATGGCTTATGCCGAACGGCTGGCGGTGCGCGTGGCTGGGGTTATGTTGATCTTTGCGCGTATCGTTGCGCCGCTTGTTTGGCTGTTGCGGATCTCGACCGATCTGCTCCTCAAGCTGATGGGGCTTGATGGTGTCGCAAGCGCGCCCGTGACGGAAGAAGAAGTCAAAGACATGATCGCCGAAGGCACCGCAACGGGCGTGTTTAAACCGGCCGAGAAAAAAATGATCGAAGGCGTGATGCGTCTGGCCGATCGCAATGTGCGCACCATTATGACGCCGCGCATGGACATGGTGTGGCTTGCACTCGAAGATAGCGCCGAAGAAAATGGCCGGTTGATCCGCGAGAGCGGGTATAGCCGCTTTCCCGTCGCCCGTGGCGATATGGACGAAGTGCTTGGCGTTATTCATGCACGCGATCTTTTGAACGCGACGATGCGCGGCGAGGCGATTGATATTGCGGCCAGCATGCGCGCGCCGCTCATTGTGCCGGATACGACTTCGGTCCTGCGGCTTTTGGATCAGTTTAAGCAATCGAGCCAACCAGTCGCGATTGTGATCGACGAATACGGCTCGGTTGAGGGGCTGGTGACGCTGACCGATATTGTCGAAGCGATTGTTGGTGATTTGCCTGAAATCGGGCAAGACCGCGATGAAGATCCTGTGCGTCGCGCGGACGGCAGTTGGCTCATCGATGGCATGACGCCAATTGACGAAGTGGAAATGCTTGTCGGCCTTCGCCATATGCGCGATGGCGAGGAATATCATACGCTCGCGGGCTTTGTAATCGACCGGCTGGGCCGCTTGCCGAGCGCTGGCGATGTGTTCGAATGGGAAGACGCCCGTTTTGAAGTCGTCGATATGGACGGCCGCCGCGTGGATAAAGTGCTCGTCACGCCGCCGGAAAAAGATGAAACCGAGACGTTCTTCCTTTAAAGGGAACCTATGGCTCAAACGTCCTCATCTGAACGGTTGCGCAAAGGGCGCACGGGGTTTGAACGCGGCGTTGAAGTTTTGCGTGCGCAGCTTAAAACCATGCCGAAACTGCCGGGGGTTTACCGGATGCTCGCGCAAGATGGCGCGGTGCTTTATGTTGGCAAGGCGAAAAATCTTAAAAACCGAGTGACCTCTTATACGCAGCGGGCGCGGCTGCCCACGCGCTTGCAGCGCATGGTAGCGCAGGTGCGCGGCATGGAGATCGTCGTCACAGGCAGCGAGACGGAAGCCCTTTTGCTTGAAGCCAACCTGATCCAGCGTTTTATGCCGCCGTTCAATGTGCTGCTGCGCGACGACAAAAGCTTCCCATTTATTTTGATCACGCAGGATCACGAATTTCCGCAGCTGATGAAGCATCGCGGGGCGCGGGGGCGTAAGGGGCATTATTTCGGGCCCTTTGCCTCAGGCGGCGCGGTGACAGAAACGCTCACGCTTTTGGCGCGTGGGTTTCAGTTGCGCACCTGCTCGGATTCTGTTTTTGCACAGCGTTCGCGGCCTTGCCTGCAATATCATATCAAACGCTGCACCGCGCCGTGCGTGGGGCGGGTGAGCTGCCCCGCCTATGCACAGCAGGTTGAAGAAGCTATCGCCTTTTTACGCGGGCAAAGCCAAGCCTTGCAAGCGCGTATGGCTGAAGATATGCAAAAAGCTAGTGATGCGCTGAATTTCGAGCGAGCGGCGGTTTTGCGTGATCGCATTCGCGTGCTGACCAGCATGCAAGCGCATCAGGATATTAATCTGGCAGGGCTTGGCGATGCCGATGTGATTGCGCTGCATCAAGAGGCTGGGCACACGGCGGTGCAGGTGTTTTTTTATCGCGCCGACCGCAATTACGGCTCACGCGTTTATTTTCCTTCGCATGATAGGCAAGTTGAATCCGGTGAGATTTTGGAAGCGTTTCTTTCTCAATTTTATATGGATAAAGACCCGCCGCCGCAAATCTTGCTGAGCGAAAAGCCGGAAGGGCTAGAGCTTTTGGCCGAAGCGTTGAGCGAAAAAGCCGGACGCAAGGTTCATATTCTCATCCCGCAGCAAGATAAAAAGAAACGGCTGGTTGACCAAGCGCAGGCGAATGCTGCTGCCGCGCTGGGGCGCAAGCTGGCCGAAGGGGCCGAGCAGAAAAAGCATCTGGCGCGTGTAGCTGAGCTGTTTGGTCTGCCCAAACCGCCTGTGCGGATTGAGGTTTACGATAATTCGCATACCTCAGGCACCTATGCCATCGGCGCGATGATCGCAGCGGGGGCGGAAGGGTTTTTGAAAAAAACCTATCGCACGTTCAATATCAAAACGGCACGCGGCAATGACGATTTCGGCATGATGCAAGAGGTGCTTTCGCGTCGCTTCAAACGGCTGCTGAGTGAAGATCCGGCGCGCACCTCGGGGCTGTGGCCCGATCTTCTTCTCATCGACGGCGGTGCGGGGCAGGTGGGTAAGGTGCGTACGGCGCTCAGTGATTTGGGCCTTTTGGACGTGGCTGTCGTCGGCATTGCCAAAGGCCCCGACCGCAACGCGGGGCGTGAACATTTTTTTGTGGAGGGGCGCGAGCCGTTTATGCTGCCGCCTGAAGATCCGGCGCTGTATTACCTGCAACGCTTGCGCGATGAATCGCATCGATTCGCTATTGGCACGCACCGGGCGCGGCGCACAAAGGCCATCAGCGTCTCAGGGCTTGAGGACGTGCCGGGTATTGGTGCGGCGCGGAAAAAGGCGCTTTTGCGCGTTTTTGGCTCGGCCAAGGCGGTTTCCGGCGCGCGCGCGGAAGACTTGGCCCGCGTGGAGGGAATCAGCGCCGCTTTAGCCAAAAAAATCTATGATTATTTTCATGAGAAGGAGTAGAACAAAGGCATTCTTTTCCTTTGGCTTCTCAAGACGCGTGGTGACGCATGTTTAAAACCCTTGCCAACCAACTGACGGTTTCGCGGATTCTCCTGATCCCTCTCATTCTGCTCTTGCTGGCTTTGCCTTATGGCTGGGCGGCATGGTCGGCTTGGTTTTTCTTCACGATTGCGAGCGTGACGGATTTTCTGGATGGGTATCTGGCGCGTCGCGATAATCAAGTCTCCAAAATCGGCCAATTTCTTGATCCGATCGCGGACAAATTACTTGTGTCCGCCGTTCTGCTTTTGCTTGTGAATAACGGCAAGATCGATGGGCTTAGCATCCTGCCTGCGCTTGTGATTTTGCTGCGCGAAGTGGCCGTCTCAGGCCTGCGCGAGTTTTTGGCCGGGTTGAGCGTCAGCGTGCCGGTCAGCCAGCTTGCTAAATGGAAAACCACGATCCAGCTTGTTGCGCTCGGCTTCCTGATTGTCGGCAGTGAAAACGCGCCATGGTGGGTTCCGGCGACGTTGATTGGTGATCTGCTTTTGTGGGTTGCGGGCGTGCTGACGGTCATCACGGGCTATGATTACTGGCGTGCCAGCTTGCGCCACTTTGATATCTAAGCGCGTTTTCCAGTTGGGAGAATACTATTCAAGAACGCCGATGAGAACTTGGGATTCATCACAAAGCTGTGCTCATCTAAAAGAATCTACAAAGAGAGCCAC
>Ga0209467_1001950_pt1 | contig 15920 bp, 11 predicted proteins | sample Higcelwee11metaG_FD_187175 | JGI IMG/M metagenome (GOLD analysis project Ga0209467, IMG submission 187175) | Freshwater pond sediment microbial communities from the University of Edinburgh, under environmental carbon perturbations - High... | ecosystem: Environmental > Aquatic > Freshwater >...
CTGTTGGAACTTATCGAAAATCTTTTGCAGCGCCTGCGGCGGGACGCCCCTGCCGGTGTCCGCGACCTGGATCTCGACGAATGCGTCGTCAATGTTGACCGCCGACACCGTGACCGAGCCCTTGTCGGTGAATTTGGCGGCGTTGGACAGCAGGTTGACCATGACCTGGAGCATGCGGTCCACGTCCACGAAGACCTGCGGCAGACTCTCGGCCACATGGGTTCGCAGCTCCACCTCGGTTTTGGCTTCAAACTGCCCGCGCACGGCATGGCAGGCGTGGAGCACGAAATCGGTCACCGGGATGAGCTTGTCGCGCCACTCGACCCTTCCGGCCTCGATCTTGGTCAAATCCAGAAAATCGTTGATCAGCCGCGTCATGCGCTCCCCTTCCTGGGTCATGACCTCCAGGTTGCGGGAAATGCGCTGGCTGAATTTCAAAAGCAGCGGGCTGTCGCCGACAAGCGGTGCGAAGCGTTCGGTAAAGATGCGGCCGGTTATTTTGGCAAATCCCAAAAGCGAGGTCAGCGGCGTACGCAACTCGTGGGAAACGGAACTCAAAAAGGCCGACTTCATCTCATCGATGTGCCGAAGCTGCTGATTGGAATATTCAAGTTCCTCGTTTTTGCGGACCAATTGCCTGGTGCGTTTGCGGACCATGAATTCCAGTTGGGCATAGCGGCTGACCAGGGCGGCCACGAGATCGGTCTGGGTGATGAGGCCCAACAGTCGGCCGGACTCATCGACGACGGCCTGGTGTCTGACGCCGAGGCTCTCCATCCTGGCCACGGCCTCGAAGGCGTAGTCGCCCGGGCTGACACAGGAAACCGGCGAGCTCATGACCTCCCGGACCATCCGTCCGCCAGCCGCATGATCGAAGGAGACGAGCCTGGTCAGATCGCGCTCGGTCAGGATGCCCACCGGAATGTTCCCCTCGACCGCCAGCACGCAGCTTAGGCCGCGCTGCCCCATGATCCGGAGGGCATCCCGAACCGTATGGTCCGGGCTTATGGTCAGGACGTCGCGGGTCATGACCTCGCCCACGGTCTTGATTTCGGACAGGTACTCCTCGCCCAGGCGTCGCATGAGATCTGAGAAGGTCTTGATCCCCACGGCCCGGCCCTGATCGTCCACAACCACCAGGTGGCGGATGTTTTTTCCGCACATCAGGGAATAGGCCGCAAACATGTCTTCGCTTTCCGGGATGGTGACCACCGCTGCGCTCATGACATCGCGGACCTGATAGCCTGCGACGTCGCCTCCGACCCTTTCCAGAAACCGGGCCAGATCGCGCTCCGTCAGGATGCCGACGGCCATGTCGCCCCGGGTGACCAGAAGGCACGAAATATTGTTGCGCCGCATGATTTCGGCGGCATCAATGAGAGGGACGTCCTGCGAGGACGTAATGACGTGGGTAGGCACGATTCTTATGGTCTCTTTACTTCCCATGATCCTCCCAGCGTAGAAAATTCTACACCCGGTCGGCGTGTGAAAATATGCCTGGGAAGCAGGCTACCATTCTCTACACGTCTTTGCCGCCCAACTCAAGCCTCGCTTCTGGCCGACAGCAGGATTTCCGAAGAAACATCGGATGCCCGGCCACACCAGAAATCAAAATCTCCATGATTTCAGGAAATTGAGACCACTTAAGATCATTCACAGAGGTCTCTCACCCAATACCTAGCGCCGCCCGTGCATTTCGCCTCTTCCAGGCCGCTCGGAAAGGCCAAGTATCAGCAGCAACAATATTTTCTCGACGAGAAACCTGCCTTGGTGTAGAAGTAATGAACAACTCTATCCGATGTATTTCAGATGTGTACTTTCCCGTCCCGCCTGTACAATGTCATGATTGATATAGGAACTCATGTTGAATCGACCCTGCAAATTCCTTTCTGCTGGTGTTGCGGCCCTTTCCATATGGTCCTACATGATCTATTTCTCCTATGGGCATACGCTGGGAATCCAAAGAGAAAGTCTGTACTTACAAGCTGTTACAGAAGCCAGGATCGCTTTTGAAAAAGATCTCGCCTATCGGCTCTGGAACGCCCGGATTGGGGGCGTCTATGCTGAGGAATCGGACCTTGTGCCTCCGAATCCGTATCTGGATATCCCCAATCGCGACCTGACCATGCCCTCGGGCCAAAAGCTCACCATGGTCAATCCGGCCTACATGACCCGAATGGTCCACGAACTGATGGCCGAGGGGACAGGGCTTACGGGGCACATCACGAGCCTTACCCCCATCCGCCCGCAAAACGCGCCTGCCGAATGGGAGGCCAAGGCGCTGCAATCATTTCACAACGGTGTGAAGGAACTCCATTTTTTGGATAGTGAGAAGGAGGAGCCGGTCCTTCGCTTCATGCGGCCCATGCTCGTGGAAAAGCCCTGCCTCAAATGCCACGCCCAGCAGGGATACCACCTCGGCGATATCCGGGGCGGCATCAGCGTGACCGTGCCCATGGAGCCCTTTGACCGGACGCTCGCCGTTTTCAGCAGCCATGAGCGAAACCTACATGTTTTGATCTGGGCGTTTGGAGTCGGCTTTCTGGTCATCGTGCTTGCCGCAGTATGCTATCTGGATCGTCGGCGCAGATCTTCCGAAGTTGCCGTGCGAAGAAGCGAGGAACGGTATCGCTCCATGGTCGAGGAACAGGTCGATCTGGTGAGCCGGTTTGCCCCGGACGGGACGTTTGTCTATGTCAATCAAGGCTATTGCCACTTTTTCGAAAAAAGCCGCGAAGCGCTGGTTGGCGCGACGTGGCGCACGATTGTCCAGGAAAATGACATTCCCTGGATACAGGAAAAACTTTCGCGCCTTAGCCCGCACTCGCCGATTGTGACCATTGAAAACCGCATAGTGAACTCCAAAGGCGAAGTGCGCTGGGTGCAGTTCTCCAACCGCGCATTTTTCGATGAGGCGGGAGCCCTCATGGAGATTCAGTCGGTGGGCCGAGACATCACCGAACGCAAGCTCTCTGAAGAGGCCTTGCAAAAAAGCGAGGCGCGTCTGCACAAAGCCCAGCAAATTTCAAACGCCGGAAGCTGGGAATACGATATCCGCCTCAACAGCATTTGGGGATCGGAGGAGGCCCTCAGGATCTTCGGGATGGCGCCGCGCAGATCTCCCTTTCTCCCCATAGAAGAGATTGAGGCCTGTATTCCTGAACATAAGCGGGTCCACAAGGCCTTGGCCGACCTGATCGATTCCGGGAAACCATACGATCTGGAATTTGAGATTCGGCCAGCCGACAACACGCCGCCAAAGGTGATCATTTCAAAGGCGGAACTCGAAAAAGACCAAAACGGCAATCCCCTCCGGGTCTGCGGGGTGATCCAGGACGTGACCAACCGCAAGCGCGCCGAGGAGGCCTTGCAGGAGGCCAAGTCCCAGGCCGAGGCCGCCAGCAGGACCAAGTCGGAATTTCTTGCGAACATGAGCCACGAGATACGCACCCCGCTCAATGGCGTCATGGGCATGCTCCAGCTTCTCGAGGAGACGCCTCTTGATGACGAGCAACGCGATTACGCGAAAAACGCCCTCACTGCCGCCAAACGGCTGACGAGACTCCTCTCGGATATCCTTGACCTGTCGAAAATCGAGGCCGGCAAACTAAGCCTGCGGGTCTCGAAGTTCGACCTCCGGACAGTTGAACAATCGATCATGGATCTCTTTGCCGTGGCCGCCAGGGAAAAAGGCCTCGGGCTCACGTTTACCATCGACGGGAAGACCCCGGCGGCGCTGATCGGCGACGAAGCACGTTTGCTGCAAGTTCTTTTCAACCTCATCGGCAACTCGATCAAGTTCACGGAGCATGGCGACATAGCGGTGGGAATCTCCCTTTTGCCGTTCATGGGGAACGCATCATGCCGCATCCTGTTTACGATTTCCGACACCGGCATCGGCATTTCCGATGAACATGCCAAGGCCATTTTCGAACCGTTTGTCCAGGGCGAAAATGCGTATGTCAGGAGCTACCAGGGGGCCGGGCTCGGTTTGTCTATCGTGCGACGACTGGTCGCGCTCATGGGCGGTGAACTTGCCCTGGAAAGCATGCCTGGCCAAGGGGCGACCTTCTATCTTTCCTTGCCATTCTCCCTCCCAGCGGAAATGGCGCCCGGACAAACAGAAATCGTGGGAGATCGCGATCCCGCCGCCGGATCGTTTCGAATCCTCGTTGTCGAAGATGATGACTTAAGCAGGCTCTCCATTGTGCGCTTGCTGCAAATGCATGGGCATACGGCAATAGCCGCCAATGATGGCCAGGAGGCCCTGCAACGGCTCAGAGAGCAGGACTTCGACATCATCCTTATGGATGTCCAGATGCCCGTCATGGATGGCGTCAAGGCGACCAACGCCATTCGTACCGCTCCGGAATTCAAAAAAAAGTCCACGATGCCGATTATTGCGATGACGGCGTACGCCATGGCCGGAGACAGGGAAAAACTGTTGGCCGCAGGCATGGACAGCTACATTGCAAAACCGGTCGACATGGAGATTCTCAAAAAAATCATGGCCATGGTGATGGAAAAGCCGCCCACCCAGGCATAAGGCCCTTTCCACCCGGTCTCTGAGCGCCCATCCGATCAACGTGGTGCGACCCGCCGTCACGACCACCGGCCAGAAACTCTCACGCCGCTTGGCCGGTTCACGGCTGCCAGCCCACCGAACCGTTGCGCCAGAATCCATCATCTATCCGTTCTCCAGGCTGTCGCGGGAGCATCCGCGTCGTGCCCTCCGGGGCCCCTTGCGGCATCAAGGGGCATAACCACATCCCGGCAACATCCATTGCACAAATATCGTCAGACAACTCAACTCATTGCAGAAGTTGTGCATCATTTTCCTTGCTAAGGAACACGAACATCAGTCTTGTATAAACAAGATACACAATTTGTCGCGAGGTGTTTTCAAAGACATCTGAAAGTCAGCAATGGAGTGAATTTTCGATTCCCCGTTCACCCAGAAACATACCATAAACTCCAGCAAGAAGAACCGGCATGCAGCGCGCCAAGATAATCATCTCGCGTGGCTTGAGATTCTTCCCAAAGATGCTGTTTTTTTCCTCCTTCGCCATGACGTTGTCTCTCTACACCATGATCGTATCGTCCCATGCGTACAAATTGACCGTGACCGGCATTTCTACCTGCTACAACGATACGGCGCAGATTCCCTGCCCGGCATCCGGCCAGGATTTCTACGGCCAGGATGGAAACTACCGCATGGGTACGGCCCTGTCGTATGCAGCAAACGGCGACACCGTAACGGACCAGGTCACGGGACTCATCTGGCAGGCCGGGAACCAGGCAGGCATCCTCAACTGGGACAACGCCGTTTCCTATTGCGAGAATATCAATCTGGCCGGACAGACGGACTGGCGGCTGCCCACCCGCAAGGAACTGCTCAGCATCACCGACGACGGCCGCGTGGAACCGGCCATCGACCCGACCTTTCCCTGTGTCAACAACCTGTACTGGGCCATCTCCAAGGATGGCGACCCCTATACCGCCTACCGGTATTCCGTGGATTTCAACGCCGGACAATGGGGAAAGTCCTACATGTCTGCGGAAAACAACGTCCGGTGCGTCCGGGGCGGCGCCATCCCCGAATCCGTCTATGTCAATAACGGCGACGGCACGGTCAGGGACTCCACCACCGGACTGGTCTGGGAACGGGCGGGGAGCGACGCCAACATGACCTGGAAGGACGCCCTGGCCTATTGCGAGAATCGGGACACAGGGGGCAAGACGGAATGGCGGTTGCCCAACAAAAAGGAGCTGGAGACCCTGATCCTCGACTCGGCCGACGAAATGCCCATCTCGCCGGAATTCATCGAGCCCGACCCCGGCCGCCGCTACTGGAGCGGTTCGCCCTATGTCGGCCCCCGCGCGGAGTCCTGGCGCGTGGATTTCGACGCCGCCAAGGCGAGCTACTACGGGAATCTCCGAAACTACATGTATTATGTTCGTTGCGTGTACAGCGGGGGAACATCCGCATCGACGGTCCCCGCCAATTCACTGCTCCTTATCAACGACTGATCACATGATCGATTCCGCAGCATAACGGCATGCGGCTGGTCATCTGCCCGATTCCGGCACAAGCAGGCCTTTCGGAGCGCGGCGGCGCCTCGGGAGGGGATCACTCGTCGTTTAGCAGTAAAAGCCCCTGTGGACCGGATGCGGCCAGGGGACCAGAGCCTCCTTCATAGGCATAGACCCACTCGCCGAACCGGATGACATTCGTCAGTTGCGAGTACCCGATCCAGAAATAGCCCTGCTCGCCCCAGGTGGTGTTCCAGCTGTTTTTGCACAAGAAGGCGCTCGTGGTATCGTCCCAGCCAATGACCAGAACAAAATGCCCTCCCCTCGCCGTACCGGACACCTGCTCGTAGACCCCGCCGGTATAATCGTAAAAGTCGGAATAGATCACCATACGGGCCACAACCGGCCCATAGGCAAGCACCGCCGATTTGATCACGTCAGGGGTGGTGAGCTGGCTGGAGTTGGCATATTTCCAGGAAGCAACTTTGTAGGGCGCCAGCGTCCAATTGGCGCACGCCTCGTCGCATTCACCCATCGCATTGGCGTACGGATAGCAGGTTTCCAGGGCCGTACCTGTATCGCGCAAATAATTTGAGGATGTGCTTGCATATCCCGAGGTGCAATCCCCCGCGCCGGAGCAGGACAGGGGAATTTGCTCGGAAAGATCAAGGTCCGTCCCCGGACGGTTGTAGACCCGCAACAGTCTCGATTCCTGGGCCGCCACGGGAGCGAACACATAACAACTGCCGCATGTTTTCTGGTCACGCACGGGCGTCACATAATTTTTCCCATTATAGTTCCGCCAGTCCAAGGCGGCAGGCAGTTCTGCGGCCGGGAGAGGGGCAAGCCGTCTTGGCACGGCCCCTTCGCCCTGCTCCGGCAGGCCGCCAGCCAATCGCTGCTTCTCCTCGGGCGTCAAACGGGAGACGGAGGTTTCCCCGGCGGTCCACGAAAGGTTCTTTTCGGCTATCAGACGTTGCAGTTCGGACAGGGAAATCTCCTGCGCCATGGCCGAATGCGCCACGATACAGCAGAGTACGCAGAGCAAGAGCTTTTTAATACTGACGTGACTCAACATCACAAATCTCCATGGTTGCCGTTTTCCTAGGCGCTAGGCCCATACCCGCTTCACAACATCGAATGTTCGCATTCCGAAAAAAAACAGAACCACACCATGACATCTTCGACTTTGGTCAAGCAGCGTTCCGATCTCTCCACCCATGCCGACCCATGGCCAAGCGCCGCCTGGACATCCGTTTTTCGTGGCGAACGTCGCCTGTCCCTTGTGTTGCGACCCTTGAAAAATACGCCCAGCTAACCACCGGCAAGCTTGGCTGCGTACCCCAGTTTTTTCAGTTCGAGCACCAGGACATCCCGATGGTCGCCCTGAATCTCGATGACGCCGTCCTTGACCGTACCGCCTGCGCCGCAGCGTTGTTTCAGTTGTTTGGCCAAGGCCTCGAGCTTCTCGGACGACAGGGGGATTCCCGTTATCACAGACACGCCCTTGCCTTTGCGGCCCTTGGTCTGCCTGGATATCCGCACGATCCCGTCGCCTTTTGGCATACCCGGCGTCCTGGAGCAGGCGCAGAGGGAAACGGGGTGACCGCAGCCGGGGCACATCTTGCCCTGGTCGGTGGAATAGACCAGACAGGAATTCTTCCTCTTTTGCACTGCCATACAATTCTCACGCCCGGGTTGCCGAAGGCGGGTTTGGTCATCCCAAGATTTTTTGGAAATATCTATAACGAAGAGGGGTTGCTGATCAAGGCCCAAGGTGGTTGTCGTGATCATCCCGGACAATCAGGCATGCGCCCATGCGAGGCACATTTTCGAACAACCTGCGGGCGCAAACGAAATCCCTCACCTGCTCGTTCGGTCCCGGAATAAAGCCGCACCACCGGCCGGGCAATACAAGAAGCCCCGGCGCCAAGGTTTCCATGTATGGAAGCTCCTTTAGCACCGGGCCGTAATGACGTGATCGTCCAGACTATTCCCCGATCAAGATCAGATTGATGAACGGGAGAACCGTGTTCACAGCACGAGCCGTACGCACTGGCCAGATATACCAACTGTCTTCCTTGAGCCTGTCGTACATGTATCCCTTTCTGAAATCGACACAGAAGTTGTTGGCCCAGTATTCATAATAGCTTGTCGAGGTCCAGTAGTAGTTATGCACGGCCCCTTGGATGTACACATTGCTGAAGGGATGACTGCTCGGCAGGGCCGGGGATGCATTTTCGTAGTCCATAAGGCTCAACAATTCCCGGACGTTGGGGACACGCCAGTCACCGTCCTGGGAGCCGTCGCTCAGACCACAGTCGCCATGGGATATCCCGGCCACGGCCGAAGGCGTGGACGACCAGTATTTCTTGCCCAAGGGAGGGCTGCAATTCGCGTTCTTCAGCCAAACCAACCCCGTAAGCCGGTCGGTCACAGTACCGTCCGCACTGTCCGCGAACCGTGGCTCAGGCCAGGCCGCGCCGGGCCGCAGATCGCCGTCCTGCCCTGTGTCGGCGCAGGCTATGACCGTCCCGGCCGTATCGTAGCATGTGGTCTGACCGGTTCGGGGGATGCTCGTGACCCCTGCGGCCCGGGCGTTTTTCACCGCCAATACGTAATAGGCCCCGGTCTTGAGATGATAATTAAACGTCCCCCGCCGGAAATCGATGGCGAAGGCCTGGGTGGGACTTATGGGATCGATCCGGTCGTTGTGGGTCGTGCTCGACCAGAAAAACGGCGAGACCTGATCTGTGAACTGCACATTCAAGAAGGGATGGTTCTCAGGCAGCGCCGGTGCATAGTGATCATAGTCGAGCAGGGATTCAAGCTCATTGATGGTCGGTAGATGCCACTCGCCGACCACAGACCCGTCGGTGAGGCCGCACTGGCCGTCGGCAAGGCCGTTGGCGAAATGTAAGGCGTTTTGCCAGGAGAGCATCTGGGAATTGCAGAAGGCATTCTTCAGCCAGATGAGCCCGGTCAGATTGTCCGTCACCGAACCGTCCGCATTGTCTGTGAACCTGGGATCGGGCCATGCCACGCCGGCCTGAAAATCTCCGTCCTGGCCGGTTCCAGGGCATGGGGTGGGCAGGACCGTTCCGGTGTAGGGAATGTAGTAGCAGGTTTTCTGACCGGTTTTCGGAACCTTCGCCGGGGGATCCGCCTGAACCATGTGGGGGATGACAAAAATCATCAATAAAGCAAGAACGAGTATGTGCGCAGTTTTCATCGTTTTCCTCGTCATGGGTTAGGCGATGCGGTTTTTCCACCAAGGCCCCTATCCTCTCGGTGATTCATCGTATTTCATACACAAAATCAGTTTGCATGCCTCATTATGAATTTTAGCACACTGCAAGAATACACAATACCTCCACAATGTCAAAACAAAATTGTATCCAGTAATCATTTTTTACAGAACCATATTGAATATTTACATACTATTTTGGTATTAATATTCTGAATATATGAGCGCGAAGACTCACAAGCTCAACATTATCTTCATGAAACCCTGCACCATACCTATCAACCATGAAATAGGCATTGGCACTATGGCTGGACATGCCTCTGGCACTCCCCCCCCGACGCCTCACGGTGTCCGGCCGAATGGGGGCGCTTCCGGTGACCACCTCGCCACCAGGAAGAAAAATATGCTTAGGGGCGCCGGGATACCTCCTCGAACCTAAAGAATCGCGGCTGTCATCCGAAAAGATGATAAACCGGAATTGTAACCAGGGATGGCCAAAATGGCTCTTTCCGATCTCGAACGATATCTCGTCTACCAATCGTCATCCCAACTCCTCCAGCAAGACCTGATATCAAATGCGTTGTTACAGGGCGGGGAGGTTGGCAGAAATTTACGGAATCTGCTTTTTTCTGAAAATAAAATTGAATCTTTGACCAACCCGTACGACGAAGCGATCACGGGAACGTTGCGGGCTGATTCACGGGCTGTGAAACAAAATTCCAAGAACGTTTCTGAAGCGTCGAGTATGATGGGGATCGCCAAAGAAGGCGTGGCAGGCATCCAAACCGCTCTCGAAGAAATGTCTCAGATAATCGATGATATCAATAGCGGGACACTTAGCGGATCGAGCGCGACGGTGAAAGACAATTACAACAACCTCAAAAATCAAATTCTTGGATATATTTCCAACACGGAATACAATGGAATTTACATGCTAGACAGCACCAAATGGGGAACGGAACAGATCGACAGTAATGGAGCTGTATATATTCAGGCGTTCATTAATGACGGGTTCAAGGTGAATTTCCAAGCCGTCAATCAACTTGATTTCAATAGTTTGGATTCGACCAAACTGGCAACGCCCGCTGATCTCAACAACCAAAAAGCATTGATTGACAGCCTGACTTCAAGTATTGATGTCATCCACGAGATGTATGAAAACAGGGAAAGCGGTTTATCGCAGCAGGCCGTGCAGTTGAATTCGCAGTCCGCCTTGTTGGCGCAGGCAGCAGAGAACAGACGGCAGTCGCCAACGAAATCCATGGAATCCATCTTGCTCGATTTTGTAGCAACGACAACTGGATCACTGGTGGACGAGTCGAGTTGACTGTTGTCAAACCAGCGTGAAGTGGTTCCCGGAGTAGCCCCCAATTCAACCGGACATTTTGGCGAACCGAGGAGGTCGTGCTAGAGGTATGTCCAGACAGAGTGCTCACAAGTATCCCATGGTCGTGGTGCTCGGGGGCCGACCTGGAATAGCCTGGAAGACGGATGGTGGACCAATGTCTACTCGTTAAAGAGCAATAATTGGGATGGATTGTAGAAGGGGTTTTGCGCCGTTGCGTCATGAACGCATCGAAAGCGGAATGGAAAGGTCTTCAGCGCGCCACCAGCGACAAAACCGTTGTTGAAATCCACATACCAGGCGTTGTTGTCATCGTACACCGAGGTCGTGCCGGTGGCGTATTGTTCGGCGGCGCAACTGAAAAGCGGGTTGATGCGAGGACTGGTACGATCCGTATCCAGCAGGCTTTCCAATTCGCGTATGCTTGGCAGACGCCAGGCTGTTTTTGTGCCGATGGACAGATTCTCGCACCAGGCCAAGGCCTCTTTCCATACCAACGGATTTGGACTCCCAGTTTGTTCCCAGATAAGCGATGTCGTTGTATCGGTGATAGTTCCGTCTCCGTTATCGACAAATGCAGCCACGTCGAGGGCGTTGCCTCTGACGCACCTCGAATAGAACTGCCAATCCGTTTTGTTGTAATTATATGCCTCCCCGCTGCCAAAATAGACCATCCAGGCCGCGTTATCCTGGCCGACATACGTGGTGTTGGCCCAATACTTTCCCGTCGTCTCCGTGCATTGGAATACCGGATTGATTACTGGCGGCGTGAACACCTTGGTGATGTCGACAATCGTCGTCAGTTCGCGCCATGTGGGGAGCCTCCAATCCGACTGCCCGGCAAAGTCCAGATTCTGGCAATGCCCGACCGCGTTTTCCCAGGTGCGCTTCGTCCCGTCATCGGATTGTTCCCAGACGAGTCCGGTCACCAGGTCGGTCACCGTGCCATTCCCATTGTCCTGATATGACATGGGAACTCGCTGGTAATTGCCATCCTGACCGTAGTAATCCTCTCCTGGCGCCGGGCATGCGATCTCGTACAAATCGTTATAACACTTGACCTGCCCGGTCGATGGAAGGGTGTAGGCATGCACGCGCCCGGCCATCGAAAGAACAGACAACGCACTGCAAAAGAGAATTTGTATCGATATACGTTTAATAAAATACAGATTCATATGGCATATATTCTCACTATGATGCACTTTGTGCCCCCTTGACGGCCGGGAATGAATGTATTTGTCGTTCGTGTCGTTTCGCACGCACCTCTGCGACCTCATCGAGTTAAGACCCATGATTCTCCGAGCGCACCCACTTCACAGGATGGATAACTTTATTGTTTAGAAAAAATATCCCAAAGCTAAGAACATTGCAAGTGGATATTGATATTTTTGCTTGTGAGATACATGGATCACTCGCGACATAATATATGCAACTAGCTGAATTGGATGAAAATGACCTGCGATGAGTTCTCCCTGATATCATCCTGGAGTAGCCCCCATTTAGGCCGGACACCCTCTTCAACCGAGGAGAGAGGTCTCGAGGTAGTCCAGACAGAGTGCTCATGAGTTCCATGGTCGAGATGGTCAACATGGTCGAGCGCCGTCGTTGACTGTCCAGGATCGCCTTCCTCCCAGGTCATCAGGAATGACTGCCGGGCGCCCTCGACTTCAGTCGGCAGATCCGCGAGCTCATTTCTGAATCTTCCGCATCCCGGCACATCCGCAAACTCTTTACAGCGGTCCCGAATCCTGACATTGAAGTACGCAAAGAAGGCATCGCTGCGTTCATCGTTCATTGCAGGTCTGGCTAGCTCAGGTGTATGTGGAAATATCAATGAGAATGCATGACATGTCGTGGATTCATATTTTCCAACGTACATCTTCTTCACTAATTGTACACATCAAACACTACTATCACAAAACATATGTACAAATAAAAATAAATTCATACTTAATATTATTATTATATACACAGTCAACCATTCAGACACTTACACACCCACTATAGCATCCAACAACATTTTGGTCTTTAATTGCTATTTATCAAACATGGCAACGAAAATATAACATACTTCTCCACTTAACACATACGTACAATAACAACCTCAGACATTGACGCAAATCTTGTTTTTATTGATTTAATGTTTTGTGTCGATCATTGTCTCAAAAATAACATAAACCTTGGAGGAATGTTCACATGAAGATAACCTCTGCATGGTCTTCTGCTCCTTGTGACTGTTGCGACATCTTCATCACAAGGAGTCATAAACCCCATGTCAACAAACGAACAAAGGGTTCTGCCGGTCGAGGTCTGCAGACGGATCATCGCCCTCATGAATGACGCAAGGGTGGAATATGATCTTCTGGGGCATCCGCCAATTTCCGAGAGTCAAGCCACAATCGCCTGCCGGGAGGAATGCGGATGGACCGGCGTCCATTGCCGACCCATCATGCTCAAAGCCAAGGGCCGCTATCACCTTGTGGTCACCACCTGCGACTGCTCAATCAAAGCCCGCCATTTCAAAAAGCCGTTCGGAACCAAGAACATCCGCTTCGCCAAATCCGAGGAAATCGAGGAGCATTCCGGCTGCGCCATCGGCGCCAAAGGCTCATTGCCGCCCTTTCTGCCAGGGAACATGACGGTAGCCCATTACTTCGACCTCGCCATCCTCGCCTCCGAGAATTTCATGTTCTACCTGGCCGCAAACACGATTTCGGTGCGGATCAAAAGCAACGACCTCTATAAGCTGCTCACCGCCGCCCGGACCAAGGCCTTCTGGTTCTCGCGCACCGCAGAAGAGCGGTTCGATTTCTTCCACCACGAAGATTTGCCGGGATGCGGCTTCCCCTCCCTCGGAGCCATCAACTGACACGGCGAGTCTGCCAAAAAAGCAGCCTGGCATGACGCACCAAAACTGGCCGCTTTTTTGGACAGCTAGCGCGGCCGCATCAAAACGATGCTTTCCAGGCGTGGATGCAGACTGGGTGTGAAATGCACCCATTTGACCTGTTTTTTGACCGTATTTGGCAACAATGAAAAAGGGCTGAAAACCACCTAAATGGTCTTCAGCCCTTGAAATTTCTGGAGCCAGCATGGAGACTCGAACTCCAGACCTGCTGATTACGAATCAGATATAGTCACATTCACCTACCTTCACTCTTCTTTACCAAGCCATTGACATAAAGCGTTTTTTTGAATTACACACTTCACGCGACATCAGTCAATTTCAGGTCGTTTCATCGAAAATCGCGGGGCTATCGCGGGGCTAGTTTTTCAGCCCTGACCACCTGAACACTCCAAGGGGGGCCTGTAACCCATGTCTCAAAAATGCGTGAAGTCCAAATTTCCGGGCGTCAGGTATCGGGTAATCCCGAGTGACAAGAACGGGGTGAAGTTCGACCGCTACTATTTCATCAGGTATAAACTTGACGGGCGGGACAAAGAGGAAGGTCTTGGGCGAGCCTCACAAGGTTGGACTGAACAAAAGGCCGCCGCGCGGCTTTCCGAGTTAAAGGAGAATCAGCGCATCGGGCAGGGGCCGAAAACACTCAAAGAGAAGCGAGACATCGCCCAGGCCAAGGCCAAACTTGAAGCAAGTGAAAAGGCCAGGGCCGAACAAGGGGCTATTACATTCGCCGCCATTTTCAAAGGCCCTTACTTCAACCACCTAAAGAGCCACAAAAAGCCCACTTCTGTTGTTACCGAAAATGGATTATTCATAAAGTGGATCGCCCCCATCATTGGCGACGCTCCATTAAAAGACATATCACCGTTTCACATTGAACGCATCAAAAGGAACATGGCCGACGCCGGACGTGCCCCACGGTCAATTTCCTATGCCCTGGCCGTGATCCGCCAAGTGTTCAACTTTTGCCGGGATCATGACCTATATGCGGGAGGTAATCCGGTTTCTAAGGTGAAAAAACCGAGTGCCGATAACCGTCGCCTGCGCTTCCTGACCCACGAAGAAGCCGAGCGCCTGCTTGCCGCCCTGGCCGAGCGAAGCCCCGACACCCATGATCAGGCATTGCTGTCACTCCACTGCGGTTTGAGGGCAGGGGAGATTTTCAAACTAACTTGGCAAGATATTGATTTCGGGCGCGGCGTTCTGACCTTGCGGGACACCAAATCAGGTAAGACCCGGGCGGCTATCATGACCGGCGCGGTTAAGGCCATGTTTGCGACCAGGAAGCAGGGGGAATCCTCGGGCATAGTCTTCCGGGCACGGGACGGGGGAAAGATTGCTCAAGGATCGAAGACTTTTGACCGGGTAGTTGCTGCCCTTGGCTTGAATGACAGCGTAGTTGATTCTAGACAAAAAGTTGTATTCCACTCACTTCGCCACACATACGCTTCTTGGTTAGTAGAATCCGGTGTTGACCTCTACACAGTGAAAGAACTTATGGGACATAGTATGATTTCCATGACCGAACGCTATGCCCACCTTGCACCTAACACACTACACCACGCCGTGAAAACACTTGAAAAGAGCTTAATGAGTTCAAAGGAAGAACGATTATCTTCCATAAATGCCATTGACAGCCAGTGAATCTCCATGTAGTAAAGCCTTCCCCGCGACTGGAGGCCGGGTACATTATCAAAACGTGTTTGAGGTAACATTTCTAGAACAAGTTTAACACAGGGAGATTGTTTATGGAAATAGATTTCACAGAAGCCGCATCGGCTTTGCCCCCATTGATCTGGCGTAATAAGTGGGATTCCTTCGCGGAAAAGCTCGGATTACCTTTTAAGGCGAGGACACTTGCAAATCTGGACTGTAAAAACGAAGGGCCTCCACGGGTTTGCTTCGGAAAACGGGTAGGTTATCCTCGTGAAGGACTCATTACATGGCTAAACAACAGGGCCAAGGGAAAATAATCCAATGTAACAACCAACACAATCACCATTACAATGGGCAGGACTGATTTAGTTCTGCCTTTTTTGTTTGCTGATACAGAAAATTTACTATGAAATTGCCTAAACATTATCAGCATTGCATTATTGTGTAGTCCTTCATTACTGAAAAAATGGTGAAAAATTGTGCGGGAACTAGATACTGGACGCCCCCGCCCCCCCCGTCGTCCAGGTCCACAGCCGCCCCCCTAGGGGTAGGCCCCCCGGCCCGTAGCTCTGGGAAAAAGGTTTGTGGCTTCCTGTAAAAGGCCATGGAAAAAAGGTGCCCCCCCAAAAATTGGATGCGACACATTGCCAATCCCTGTAGTGGAAGGGCACAGCCTCTTTATAATCCCGGTACGCCTTGCATCCTGCACAGCATTCACCACGCATTGTACCATC
>Ga0209467_1001951_pt1 | contig 15920 bp, 11 predicted proteins | sample Higcelwee11metaG_FD_187175 | JGI IMG/M metagenome (GOLD analysis project Ga0209467, IMG submission 187175) | Freshwater pond sediment microbial communities from the University of Edinburgh, under environmental carbon perturbations - High... | ecosystem: Environmental > Aquatic > Freshwater >...
GAACAATCGTCCTACGAAACCTTCCAAGAAAATAATAGGTAAGAAAACGGCAGCTAATGTTACCGAAATCGAAATTACAGCAAAGAAAATCTCATTCGAACCTTTGATTGCGGCTTCGATAGGTGACATGCCTTCTTCAACTTTTTTAAAGATATTTTCTGTTACTACAATTCCGTCATCAACTACTAATCCTGTTGCTAAAACGATGGCTAAAAGCGTTAATACATTGATGGAAAATCCACACAAATACATGATAAAAAACGTAGCAATTAACGAAACAGGAATATCAATTAATGGTCTAAATGCAATCGACCAATCTCTGAAGAACAAAAAGATGATGATGATTACTAAAACTACTGATATTGCTAATGTTTCGGCAACTTCAACTACTGATTTTTTAATGAAAATGGTATTATCTAATGCAATATCTAATTTGATATCACTCGGTAAATCTTTCTTTAATTTTTCAACTTCTGCATAAAATTGTTCCGCAATTTCCAAATAATTAGTTCCAGGTTGTGGAATAATTGCCACAGCCACCATCGGATTTCCTGATTCGGTAAACTTGGTTTCTAAATTTTCAGAAGCTAAAACGGCATAACCAATATCGCTTAAACGAACGGTTTTGTTGGCATCTGAAACGATGATGATATCATTAAATTCCTTTTCAGTAGATAAATTCCCAAGGGTTTTTACCATTAATTCGGTGTTGGCACCTGTTAATTTTCCAGAAGGTAATTCTACATTTTGTTTGTCCAAAGCATTTCGAACATCGGCAACCGTGATTCCGTAAGCATTCAATTTGATAGGATCCATCCAAATACGCATCGAATAGCGTTTTTGTCCCCAAATTTGAACACTACTCACACCAGGAATAGTTTGAATTCTTTCGGAAATTACGTTTTCGGCATAATCACTTAACTCTAAAGCATTTCTGGATTGACTTTGAACGGTCATCGAAATAATGGCATCAGAATCGGCATCAGATTTGGCAACAACTGGTGGTGCATCAATATCTTGCGGTAAACTTCTAACGGCTTGCGATACTTTATCACGCACATCGTTAGCAGCTTCTTCTAGGTTTTTCTCTAATTTGAATTCGACCGTAATATTACTCGAACCTTGGTTACTTGAAGAGGTAATGTTTCGAATTCCATCAATAGAGTTAATGGCTTTTTCAAGTGGTTCGGTGATTTGCGATTCGATAATTTCGGCATTTGCACCTGTGTAATTTGTTCGAACATTAATTACGGCAGGATCAATCGAAGGGAATTCGCGAACGCCCAAATAACTAAATCCTAAAATACCAAATAGAATAATCAAAAGGTTGATTACAATAGTAAATACGGGACGTTTTATGCTTAAGGTGGATAAACTCATTTGTAAGTGGGAAGTTAGAAGTTAGAAGTTGGAAGTTTCGCTTGTTTTACTTTAACTTTAATATCGGCTTCGTCTTTTAAAGCCATAACGCCAGAAGTCAAAATCGTATCTCCAGATTTTACTCCTTGTGTAACGATTACGTCTTTATCCGTTCTAGCAATAGTTTCAATTTTTACTTCTTTAGCTTTTCCGTTGTTGGCAATGTAAACCACTTTTCCATTTTGTACAGGAACTACCGCTTCTGAAGGAATGCTTATTGCTCTTTTAATGTTTTTCAAAGGAAGTTCAATAGTAGCAAACGTTCCGGCTAATAATTTTCCATTCGGATTTTCTGCAATCGCTCTAATTTTTAATGTTCGTGTTGAAGTTTCAATTTCAGGCTCGATAGCGTAGATTTTAGCTGTAAATTTTTCAGGATTATTCGGAATCGTAAATTGAATAGGAGTATTGTTTTCTACTTCCGAAGCATATTTTTCAGGAATTGAGAAACTAATTTTCACTTGATTTGAGCTTACTAATTTGGTGATTAGAGTTGTAGGAGTTACGTAAGTTCCTGGAGAAATATTTCGTAATCCAATTTTTCCCGAAAATGGAGCTCTTATACTTGTTTTAGCAATTTGTGCTTGAATCAATTGGGTTTGCGCTTTTAAACTTCTGAATTCGGCACTTGCAATTTCGTATTCTTCTTGAGAAATAGCTTCTTTTTGAAGTAATAGTTTAGCTCTTCTTTCATTTTCGGAAGCTAAACTTTGACGGGTTTGGGCTTGCGAAAGTTGTGCACGAAGTTCTATATCATTTACTTTTAGTAAAATTTGCCCTTTGCTCACATTTGTACCTTCTGTGAAATAAATTTTTTCTACAATTCCAGAAACTTCGCTTCTGATTTCCACATTTTCATTGGCTTCAATAGAACCTGAAAGTGAAATTGTGTTGGCAAAGTCTTTTTCAGAAACGATTACGGCATCAACCATCATAGGAGGTTTTTTATCTCCTTTTTTATTGTTTTTTGCAGATTCTTCAGCATTTGAAAAAACTCTATACCCGATTAATCCCAATAAGGCAATAATAAATAATGAAATTGTAATAGTTTTTATTTTCATGGTAATGAAGGCTTTTGTTGCTACAAAGCTAACTTTTACGAACTAATTATGCCAAAAACTTACCATTTATTTAACATAGTTGTAGGTACAAATGTTTCAAAAATTTGAGATTTATTTAAAAAAGGCATCAAATTGATTTCAAAAATTAATTTTTGTTATAATTTTTAATATTTCTCTGATTTAAATAGAATTTAACTAATATAATTCCAGATGGTTTTCTTCTTGCTCAACTCTATAAATGCTTCTCGAAGTTTACTATGTTCTGGTTTTTCCATTGGAGCATCGTCTTTTAACAGTTTGATTGCATGGTGACGTGCTAATTGCAAAATGTCTTTGTCTTTGACTAAATCAGCAATTTGAAGGTTTAATACACCACTTTGTTGTTTGCCCATAATATCGCCCGGACCACGTAATTTTAAATCGACTTCCGAAATTTCGAAACCATCATTGGTACGAACCATCGTTTCCATTCGGATTTTGCTATCGTTACTGAGTTTGTGACTTGTCATTAAGATGCAATAACTTTGTTCAGCACCACGTCCAACTCGTCCTCTTAATTGGTGTAATTGTGATAATCCAAAACGCTCCGCACTTTCAATTACCATTACGGAAGCATTTGGTACATTTACACCAACTTCAATCACAGTCGTTGCTACCATAATATTAGTTTTACCTTCCGAAAAGCGACGCATTTCTTCATCTTTATCAGCTGGTTTCATTTTTCCGTGAACGATAGAGATAGAATATTGCGGTAAAGGAAAATCTCTTGAAATACTTTCGTAACCATCCATTAAATCCTTGTAATCCATTTTTTCTGATTCTTGAATTAACGGATATACAATGTACACTTGGCGACCTTTAGCAATTTCGTCTTTTAAGAATTTCCAAACTTTCAATCGGTTTGAATCATAACGATGTACTGTTTGAATCGGTTTTCTTCCTGGTGGCAATTCATCAATGACTGAAATATCTAAATCACCATACAAACTCATGGCTAATGTTCGTGGTATTGGAGTTGCTGTCATTACTAGAACGTGAGGAGGAATAGAAGCCCCTCCAACCTCCCCAGAAGGGAGGCTTTCCAAGATTGTCGTGATTTTTTTTAATGTATTTTCCGTATTGTTAATCACTTCTTCATTAGTGAAACGAATTACTTTAAAACCAATTTCATTTAATATTTGGGTTCGTAATTCATCAGCTTCTTCCTGTTCTGGAGTGTTGTGATAACCACCATCAACTTCAATTATCAGATTTTTTTCTAAACAAACAAAGTCCGCAATGAAGATATCAATTACGTGTTGTCTTCTAAATTTATACTTTAGATTTTTATTTCTTAAACATTCCCAAAGAACATTTTCTGCTTGGGTGCTATTTTTTTTATTTTCTTTTTTAAGGTCTTTTAAAAGTGCATAGGTTGAAGGACGTGCTGTTTGGTATTTTTGTAACACACGCAATGTTTCCCCTCTTCTGGAGGGGTTAGGGGAGGCTTTTCCCCACAATTTACTTCTTTGCTCTACACCAAATCGATGCTGTTCATCTATAATTGCTAAACCTAAATTATGAAATTGAACCTTGTCTTCTAATAAAGCATGAGTTCCAATTAAAATATCTAAAGTGCCGTTTTCGAGTTCTTCGTGAATGATTTTCCTGTCTGAAGTTTTAGTTGAACCAGTTAATATTTTTATTTTGATATTGAGTTCTTTAGCTAATTCGGTAATTCCGTTAAAATGCTGATTCGCTAAAATTTCTGTTGGTGCCATTAAACAACTTTGAAAGCCATTATCTTTTGCTAAAAGCATGCACATTAAAGCCACAATGGTTTTTCCAGAACCAACATCGCCTTGTAACAAACGATTCATTTGAGCGTTGCTTCCTAAGTCGTTACGGATTTCTTTTAAAACGCGTTTTTGAGCATTCGTTAAATCAAAAGGCAAATGATTATTGTAAAAATCTGTGAAGTTTTCGCCTACGCGTTCAAAAGGTAATCCTTTGATTTTATGTTTGCGAATAAGGTTCTTCGTAATCAATTGCAATTGAATGAAAAACAATTCTTCAAACTTTAATCGGAATTGCGCTTTTGCCAGTAAATCTTGACTCTTTGGAAAATGAATATTGAATAAAGCGGCATTTTTTGGAATCAACTTTAATTCGTCTAAAAGATAACTCGGTAAATTTTCTGAGAACAAAGCTTGCGTTTCCACAAACAATTGTTGCATCATTTTATTGATGACTTTGTTTGAAATCCCTTTGTTTCCTAATTTTTCAGTGCTTGGATAAACAGGTTGCATTGCCGAACGCAAACTGGCTTTATGTTCTTCTAACAATTCCATTTCGGGATGCGCCATGTTGTAAGTTGCGCCAAATTGGGTGACTTTTCCAAAAATCACATACGGAATATTGATTTTTATGCTTTCACGGATCCATTTTTGACCTTGGAACCACACGAGTTCCATTTGACCTGTATCATCCACAAAAGTAGCTACTAATCGCGAACGTCCTTTGCCTTGTTCAACGGTTTTAATATTGATGATTTTACCCACAATTTGAACTTCTGAATTGCTGTTTTGGAGTTCGTTAATTTTATAATAACGCGTTCTATCAATGTAACGATTTGGGAATAAATTCAGTAAATCGGCATATTTATGAATACCCAACTCCTTGCGCAATAAATCGCCACGTTGTGGACCAACGCCTTTGAGATATTCTATGGGAGTTTCGAGTAGATTCAAATTCAAGTGCAATTACAAGTTCAAAATTCAATTTTGGAACACTGATTTAAGAAATTTTAAAAATTTAAATAATTACTTTAATCTGTGTTCCTAATGCAAAAGCGAAGATAGTTTATAATTTGTTAATTTAGAAATGAGAGAAATTGAAAATGTTTATATTCGTACATTATTAAAATCCATCAAGATGTTTCGTATTCTTTTAGTCTTGTTTTTCATTAATTTATCTTTTGGTCAACAAATTGATAAAGTTGATTTTATTGAGTGTAATGCTTTAATTAATATTAATTTCAAAAATAGATCGATAGGAGGCGGTGTTAATTATGATTTTAATCTGTTAAAAAAAACAGACACTATTTATATTGATGCAAAAAACATGAATGTAGATTTTGTTTTTGTTAATGGTAAAAGAATTGAATTTGATTATTCAGAAGATAAGATAAAGATTTTTAGTAATTTCAAAATTGGAAAAAATAAATTACAAATATCTTATTCCGCAAAACCGAAACAAACACTTTATTTTACAGGTGAAGATGAAAATTTACAAATTTGGACACAAGGACAAGGTCGTTACACTAGTCATTGGTTACCCAGTTTTGATGATGTAAATGAGAAAGTGATTTTTAATTTGAAAATTATATTTGATAATAAATACGAAGTTATTTCTAACGGAAAATTAATTAAAAAATCAAAGCCAAGTATACCAATTGCAAGAGAAGTTTTTATTTATGAATATTCAATGCAAAAACCAATGTCATCTTATTTAGTGATGTTGGCTATTGGAAATTTCGAAAAGCAAACTGCAACCACTAAATCAGGAACACCTTTAGAATTTTATTTAGATAAAAATGATGTTTCTAAATTTGAACCTACGTATCGCTATTCTAAAGAAATGTTTGATTATTTGGAGCAAGAAATAGGAGTGAAGTACCCTTGGGGCATTTACCGCCAAGTTCCAGTTCGTGATTTTTTGTATGCTGGAATGGAGAATACGACTTCTACGATTTTTGCACAAGATTTTGTGGTGGACTCAATTGGTTTTAACGATAGAAATTATGTAAACGTTAACGCACATGAGTTAGCGCATCAATGGTTTGGCGATTTGATTACGGCACAGTCTGGAAAACACCATTGGTTGCAAGAAGGTTTTGCGACTTATTATGCGTTATTAGCAGAACGTCATTTATTCGGTGATGATTATTTCTACGAAGAATTAAACGATTATGCGGAACAGCTAAAACGTGCTTCTAAAACCGATACAGTTCCTGTAATGAATGAAAAAGCAAGTTCGTTATCGTTTTACAAGAAGGGCGCTTGGGCATTACATGTGATGCGAGAAGATATTGGAGCAAAGAATTTCCAAAAAGCGGTTAAAAAGTATTTAAAGAAATATCAATACAAGAATGTAAACACGGATGATTTCTTGAAAATTGTGAAAGATGTTTCCGGTTATGATGTGGAAAATTTCAAAAGGGTTTGGTTGGAAAAGCCTGGATTTGAAATGGAAATCGCTCAAAAATATCTTTCTAAAAATAAATTCATTCAAGACTATTTTGCTCTAAGGAAAAGTAAAAAATCATTATCTGAATTAACAGAAATTTTAAAATCAAATGCCTATTATCCAATCAAACAATACATTCTATATCAAACACGTAACATTCCTTTCGAAGAACGAAAAGTCATTTTAGAAACTGCTTTAGCAACAAATGATATTTTAGTAAGAAGAGCCGTTGTAGAATCAACACCAGTAATTCCAGAAGCTTTTAAATCACAATATGAAACTTTATTGAATGATAATTCATATCAAACAAAAGAAATTGCGTTAGTGAATTTATGTACAAACTTTCCTGAAGATAGAGAAAAGTATTTATTTCAAACTAGATATTTAAAAGGAAATAACGATAAAAGTTTTCGAATTACATGGCTAAAGTTAGCCTATGAAACTCCAGAATTTGAAACTCAAAGGATAGATTTTTATTTAGAATTGTTGCATTATGCATCGGCTCAATATGAAAGTTCTATTAGACAAAATGCTTTAGAAATTCTTCTTTCAATTGATTTCATGAATAAAAAAGTAATTACACAATTATTTTTAGCAACCAATCATCACAAATGGCAGTTTACGCTTTTTGCAAGAACAAAAATTCGTGAATTGCTAAAAAATCCTGAATATCGTAAAACGGTTGAGACTCTTTCTGAAACTTCAGATGAAAGCATGAAAGCTTTGTATTTAAAGTTTCTGAATGAGTAGTTTTAAACTGAATATTTATTTTTTGATTTATTCAAGAAATTAATTCTATTGCATCTGATTAAAAAAGAACTTAATGACTTCTAAATTCATTTCTGAAGTTGTCCAATGTCCTACATTTTCATAGGTTATAAATGTTGCGTTTATATTATTATTCTTATAGATTTCTTGACATTTTAAATATCGATTTTGTACATCGATTCCTAAATTTGTATTGATAAGGTTACGCTCTATATCGTTATAAGCATCATCAAATTGAACGGCATCATTATCATCTAATTTACCCATATAGATAAATTGAGGAATGGATTTAAATTGATTTATATTAAAATTTTTGTTGAATAATTTGGAAAAATCATGAATTCCAAGCGGATAATTGAATTTTAATTTATTGATTTTCTTTTCAGGAAGCATTAATTCTCCATTAAATCCACCAATTGCTAAGGCTTTAATTTTTTCAGGATGAATAAATGCAAAACGATTTGTAAAAGTAGCCGAAGCAGAAAATCCATTCATAAAAAACTTGTCATCGACTACAATATTCATAGAACTTAAAACACTTTTAGCATCATCTATCATTACTATTAATTGTAAATCTAATCTTTTTAATTCTTGAGAATCATCTAAAATAACATCTCGGTCTAATGCATGAGTGTAAATTAGTTCTTGAGATGAAGGTCTTGGAAAAACAGGAACTAGCAATGGGATTTTCAGCATTGTTGAAACATTATTTCCAACCGAACTTACAGAAGCCAAATCGATAGCATATTTTTCATGAACACTGATACTATCTGATGTTTTACCGGTATTGTTAGGTTCAACAAGAAGAACTATTTTTTTATTTATTGGAGTTCCTTTAGGAATAAATAAAATATAGTCGTTTTGAAAACCTTTATCAATATTCTTTTTGATAATAAGTAAACTGTCTTTTTTAAATACTTCTAATTTTGAATCTTGAGCAATTGAAAACAGAGAAGTTGACAGAAAAAGTAAAATTAAGATAAATCGCATAACTAAATCATTTAGATAAAGTAGACGCTTTGATTAAATGTTTGTTACATTCTGATATAATTTATATAGAGAATAAACAAAAGGGTATAAAACAAAAAATCCCACATTTCTGTAGGATTTAATTTGGTGGGCGATTGCTTGTTCCGAATTTCGGAAAGGGGTTCGAACCCCCGACCCTCCCGATAAAATCGGGATGCTCTCAACCAACTGAGCTAATTGTTATTTTTTTGAATTAATTCTTGAATTTTGATTTTACTCTTCCAATTTTTTATTTGTTTTTCTCTTTGAATAGCTTCGGTTTGAGAATTGAATTCTTCACGATATACTAAAACCCAATCGTTGGTTGATCCAGTAAAACCTTTGCTTTTTTGATTGTGACGAATAATTCGTTCTGTTAAATTGGCTGTGTATCCAATATAAAATTTGTCTTTAGTTAGACTGTGAAGGATGTAAACAGTATATGGCATATAAAATAAATTTGGCGTATAAAAAAATCCCACATTTCTGTAGGATTTAATTTGGTGGGCGATGAGGGGTTCGAACCCCCGACCCCCTCGGTGTAAACGAGGTGCTCTGAACCAGCTGAGCTAATCGCCCCAATAAATTGCTTTACTATTACCGTATTGCGAGTGCAAATATACAAGGAATATTTGTTTTTGCAAGTGTTTTGAAGAAAAAATTACTTTTTTTCTATCTTTTCTAATAAGACTTTGTTGGTGTAATTTACCATTGTAATGGTAATTTCTTCATTATTAGCAGTTTTGCCTTCTATTACATAAATCTTACCTTTTCTATATGGCTCGTTACTTTTATCAAAATCTACATCACCATAGCGTAAACTTTCTTTAATATCTTCCATTGTAACCCATTTTTCAGATAAAGATTTCTTAGCAAGTGTATCAATATCTAATGATTTACTTCTTAAATCTTTTAAAACACGACAATTTGGTAAGTAGCAAAATTCTACACCTTTATCATTTGCTTTTGCTTTTAAAAACCAAATTACAAATATTGCTCCTAAAAATAATCCAAATAAGTAGTAGGCTAAACGAAACTGAAACTTCATAATAGTATAATTTGTGCAAATTTAGTATAAATTATACACATAAACACGCAGATTTTGTTGTGATTTGAAGTAATTTTAAAAAACAATTAAATTGATATCTCGGTATTCTAAATTGAACCAATCGGCAATTGCTTTGTTGGTTAAAACGCCATGATACGAATAAATCCCGTGCTTTAAACCTCTGTTGCAACGAATAGCGGTTTCAATTCCACCATCATCCGCAATGTGTAATAAGAATGGAGAAATGATATTACTAATTGACATTGAAGCCGTTTTAGAATAACGAGAAGGAATATTTGGTACACAATAATGAATTACCCCGTTTTTAATAAAGGTAGGTTTTTCATGAGTTGTGACTTCTGAAGTTTCAAAACAACCCCCTGTATCAATACTAACATCTACAATAACAGCTCCTTTTTTCATGTGTTCCACCATAGTTTCAGTAACTACAATTGGAGCACGGTTTTTACCTTTCATAGCACCAATAGCTACATCGCAACGACGTAATGCTTTTAAAAGCGATTTTTCCTGTATAGTTGAAGTAAATATTCTTTGATTTAATGTGTTTTGTAAACGGCGTAATTTGGTAATCGAATTATCAAATACTTTTACGGTAGCACCTAATCCTAAAGCAGTTCGTGCGGCATATTCTGCAACAGTTCCAGCTCCAATGATAACTACTTTTGTTGGTGGAACTCCTGTAATATTTCCGAATAGCAAACCTTTTCCAATATTTTCACCAATCATTAACTCGGAAGCAATCAAAACAGAAGCCGTTCCTGCAATTTCGGATAAAGATTTAACTGCTGGATAAGAACCATCTTCGTCTTTTATGAATTCAAAAGCTAAAGCCGTAATTCTTTTACTAGCTAAAGCTTCAAAATATTCTTTTTTCTGTGTTTTTAATTGAATTGCAGAAATAACGATGGTTTGCGGATTCATCATCTCTAGTTCGGCTAGAGTAGGTGGTTCTACTTTTAAAATCATTGGGCAACCCAATACTTTTTTAGTGTCTTGTGTTATTTCTGCACCTGCATCGCTATATTCTTTATCAGTGTAACTTGAACATTCTCCTGAACCTGCTTCAATCATTACGCGATGTCCGTGTGAAACTAATGAAGAAACGGCATCTGGAGTTAAGCAAATACGACGTTCTTGATAAGAAGTTTCTTTAGGAATTCCAATAAACAACTCGCTTTTATGTCGCGCCACTTCTAGCTTTTCTTCCTGTGGTAATAATTGTGATTTCGAAAATGGACTATAAATGGACATGTTGCGTTGTTTTTTGTGGTACCAATTTAGGAATATTTTTTAAAATAGAAAAGAATCTTTTAGTTCTTCAAGGTCAATTCTCTTTTTCCGTCTGCCATTACTTTTATTGAAATACTGGCGTGATCTATTGGAATTAAATTTGGTGTTTTTTCAGGCCATTCAATAAAACACCAATTATCGGAATAAAAATATTCGTCTAATCCCATATCATAACCTTCTTCTTCCGAATTTAATCGATACAAATCGAAATGATACACAATTTCGCCTTCAAACGTTCGATATTCATTCACTAAAGAAAATGTTGGGCTACTCGAATTATCTTTTACGCCTAATTCTTTCACTAATTCTTTAATTAAAGTAGTTTTTCCGGCGCCCATTTGTGCGTGAAATGTAATTACTTTTTTTAATGAAGGCGTGGCTAATATTTGCTTGGCAACGTTTGTGATTTCGTCTAATGAAAAAATTATCGTCATATGATTACTCTTATTTTCTAAACACTATTATCTCGGTTCTAAAACTAAAAACGGAATCACCATTTCTTCTAATGAAATTCCTCCGTGTTGATAGGTATTTCGGTAATAACTCACATAATGATTGTAGTTATTAACGTATGCCAAAAATAAATCGTTTTTCGCAAAAATAAAAGAGCTACTCATGTTTAGAGCTGGTAGACCAATTTTCTTCGGATCTTTCACCGCATAAACGTCTTTGTCTTCATAGGTTAAGCTTCTTCCTGTTTTATAGCGAAGGTTTAAACTCGTGTTTTTATCACCAATTACTTTCGACGGATTTTTACAATTGATTGTTCCATGGTCAGTAGTTATTATCAATCTAAAACCAAGTTGTTGTGCTTGTTGAATCATGTCTAAAAGCGGAGAGTTTTTAAACCAACTTGCTGTCAAAGAACGATACGCTTTGTCGTTTGAAGCGAGTTCTTTCACCACATCCATTTCGGTTTTAGCGTGTGATAACATATCTACAAAGTTGTAAACAATCGTAGTCAAATCGTTGTTTTTTAACGATTTGAAGTTATCTGCTAATTTTTTTCCCGAAGTGAAATTGGTAATCTTATAATATTCTTGTTTGATGTTTAATCCTAAACGTTTTAATTGTTCTGTTAAAAATTCGCCTTCGAATAGATTTTTCCCACCTTCATCAGGATCGTTTTTCCAATATTGTGGAAATTTCTTTTCCATATCCAAAGGTGTTAACCCAGAAAAAATCGCATTACGAGCATATTGTGTTGCTGTTGGAAGAATAGAGAAGTAGCTCACTTCTTTTTCCAATTTGTAGTGATTATTTACGACACTTTCAAACGCTTTCCATTGGTCATAACGCAAGTTATCAATGACAACAAATAAAATAGGTTTGTCTTTTTTACGGATTTCAGGCGCGACTAATTCACCAAAAATTTCATGAGAAAGTACTGGTTTATCTGCTTTTGGTTGGAACCAATCTTCGTAATTACGCTCGATGAATTTCCCAAATTGCATGTTAGCTTCAGCTTTTTGACTTTCCAAAATTTCAACCATGCTTTGGTCTTCGATGTTTTCCAACTCTAATTCCCAGAACAATAGTTTTTTGTACAATTCTACCCAATCTTCATAGGTACGAACCATTGCCATATCCATAGCAATTTTTCTAAATTCTTTCTGATAATCCAAAGTTGTTTTCTCAGAAATCAAACGCGAATGGTCTAAATTTTTCTTCAAACTCAATAAAATCTGGTTTGGATTAACCGGTTTTATCAAATAATCGGCAATTTTAGAACCGATAGCTTCTTCCATAATATATTCTTCTTCACTTTTGGTAATCATTATCACCGGAACCGAAGATTTCTTTTCTTTTAATTCAGATAAAGTTTCTAAACCACTTAAACCCGGCATGTTTTCATCTAAAAAAACAATATCAAAATTGTTTTCATCAAACAAATCAATAGCATCTTGCCCGTTATTACAGGTAGTTACATGATAATTCTTCTTTTCTAAAAAAAGGATGTGTGGTTTTAATAAATCAATTTCATCATCAACCCAAAGGATTTTTATCTGGCTCATTTCTTCTTAATTTGTGTGCAAGTTAGTATTTATTAAACGACCATTGTATTAAATTTAGTATAAAATTTTAACTTATTTCCATAAAAAAATCCTGACAACATCAGGATTAAATTATCTTTTTAATAACTCTTAATTTATGGGTGTGTCGATTAACGTCTGCATTGTAGATTCCTAAATGGTCTAAACGGTCGATTCGTACTTTTCCAGAAGCATGAATTATATAATTATTTTCCATCATGATGCCTACGTGAATGATATTTCCTTCATCATTGTCAAAAAATGCTAAATCACCAGGCTCACTTTCTTCAATAAAACTCAAAGGTTCGCCTTGTGTAGCTTGTTGCGAAGCATCGCGAAGTAAATGATAACCGTTCAATTTGTAAATCATTTGGGTAAACCCAGAGCAATCAATTCCAAATGGTGATTTTCCACCCCATAAATAAGGTGCATTCAAATACATAAAAGCTGTTTTTACTAATTCTGATTTTGGTTTTTCACCACAAACTTTCAAGCCTTCAAAACTGTATTTACTTGTATTTATTTCTTCATTCTCTAAAAAGGACAAAGAAGCTCCTAAAGGAATTGGTGTTAATTGATTGTTTGGTGTTGTAATATATTCGATTAAATCAGCATTTAAAACACTTGGTGCTTCGTTTAAAAACAAATAATGTTCTTCTGTAATTGGCTGAAATTGTTTATTATCTATCCAACCAATATAACCATCATAGGCCAATTCAACTTGTGCCCATTTTGCGGTAAGCTCAATAATTTTAAAGTGTTCGCCAAAAAGCAACTGCGAAACTTGCTCACTTCTGTCGCTGGCTTCGGCTCTAATGGGTACAATGGCTAAATTACAAATTCCAAACATAGTTGGTCGAATAAAAAATGATGAATTAAGAATTTAATTACAAATGTAACTAAATTTCAAAATTCATCATTAGTAAAAGTTATAAATTATGCTCTTTCAATTACAATTGCCGAAGCACCACCACCACCATTACAGATAGCAGCCGCACCAATTTTAGCATTGTTTTGGTTTAAAACATTGATTAATGTAACGATAATTCTGGCTCCAGAACATCCAAGAGGGTGACCTAAAGAAACAGCGCCACCATTTACATTGATTTTATCATTATCTAATCCTAAGATTTGTGCATTTGCTAATCCAACAACAGCGAAAGCTTCGTTGAATTCAAAGAAATCTACATCAGAAACAGATAAACCAGCTTTTTCTAATGCTTTTGGTAATGCTTTTGCAGGTGCAGTTGTAAACCATTTTGGCTCTTGAGCAGCATCTGCATATGATTTAATATATGCTAATGGAGTTAATCCTAAAGCTTGTGCTTTTTCTTCGCTCATTAAAACTAATGCTGCAGCTCCGTCATTAATTGTTGAAGCGTTTGCAGCTGTAACTGTTCCGTCTTTTGTGAAAACTGGAGCTAATGAAGGAATTTTGTCTAATTTAACGTTAGTATATTCTTCATCTTTAGTGACAACAATTGCATCACCTCTTCTTTGAGGAACTTCTACAGGAACAATTTCTGCATCAAATTTACCAGCTTCCCAAGCAGCAGCCGAACGTTCGTAAGACTGAATTGCGAAGTTATCTTGATCTTCTCTAGTGAAGTTATATTCTGATGCACATAAATCGGCACAAACACCCATTGCGTTGTTATCATACGCATCTGTAAGTCCGTCTTTTTGCATACCATCTACTAAAGAAGTTGGTCCAAATTTCACACCATTTCTTAAGTGTACATAATGAGGAATCAAACTCATGTTTTCCATACCACCAGCAACAACAATTTCTGCATCACCAGCCATGATAGCTTGAGCACCTTGCATAACTGCTTTCATACCACTAGCACAAACTTTATTTACAGTAGTACAAGCAACATTTTCAGATAAACCAGCATATAAAGCTGCTTGTCTTGCAGGAGCTTGACCATTTCCGGCTTGAACTACATTACCCATTAATACTTCGTCAACAAGTTTTGGATCTAAATTAATTTTATTTAAAGCACCTTTAATAGCAGCTGCTCCTAATTTTGTAGCAGGTACACTTGATAAAGCTCCCATAAAACTTCCAATTGGAGTTCTTACGGCAGAAACTATAACTACTTTTTTGCTCATGATTGTGATTTTTAATTTGAATTGCGAATTTACTAATTTTATTCTAATTTGGATAAAGAAATTACCATAATTCTAACAAAAAGAGGAAGTGAAATTGATTTTTGATAATTTGGGAAAATGTACATAAATCAAAAAGGGGTTTTAGTTTTTAAAAAATGATATAAATTATAAGTTTTTTGAATAATGTTATTGTGTTGAATATAAGCACTTTTAAAATTTTTATTTGAAAATAAATAAAAAAAGTCTAATAATAGTTGTATATTAACGAATGAAAACATACATTTGCAACCGCAAAAAAGATAAGTTTTTGCAGAATTAAAGGAGAGGTGCCGGAGTGGTAACGGAGCAGATTGCTAATCTGTCGACGGGTAACCGTCGCCAGGGTTCGAGTCCCTGTCTCTCCGCTTTTTTTGTCTTCGGGGTGTAGCGTAGCCCGGTTATCGCGCCTGCTTTGGGAGCAGGAGGCCGCAGGTTCGAATCCTGCCACCCCGACAAAAATAAAATAGGTTGCGTAGCTCAGCTGGATAGAGCAACTCACTTCTAATGAGTAGGTCCCAGGTTCGAATCCTGGCGCGATCACAAAAAAGCCTTGCAAACGCAGGGCTTTTTTGTTTTTTATAGTTTCTTGATTATTTTTTGGAATTTAGGTATATTTGAGAATGTTTAAACGTTGAAAATAATTTAAATGAAAACTACAATTCAAGTATTAGTATTTATAATTTCATTTTCAAATTTATTTGGACAAAAAAATGGTACTATTAAAATAGATGATAATACTAGTATTTATTGGGAAATACAACAGTTTGATACCTCTAAACATACCTTTGAATATTGTTTAGAAAGTGGTTTAAAATATTTATGTAAAATTGACAAACAAGATTGGTTTGGTTCTGATAGAGGATTAGATTTTCCGAAAAATGAATTAAAAAA
>Ga0209467_1001955_pt1 | contig 15894 bp, 9 predicted proteins | sample Higcelwee11metaG_FD_187175 | JGI IMG/M metagenome (GOLD analysis project Ga0209467, IMG submission 187175) | Freshwater pond sediment microbial communities from the University of Edinburgh, under environmental carbon perturbations - High... | ecosystem: Environmental > Aquatic > Freshwater > Pond...
CATAGGGATCACAACTTCCGACAAACAGAATAATCAGAAATAAAAAAAGATATTTTGACACGTTCATGATATGAAATTAATATATACAGGACATCCTGAAAATAATACTATTGATATAATAAAATGAAAGTCGAAGTAAATCAAGGAATATTACCCCGACTTTCATAATGCAAGCATCCTATTTCACTATTACTTTATAAGCTTTTCCATTTGCTTCAATAAAATACAGACCATTATGTTTTAGATCAATGGTTTGTGCTCCTGTATCGATATTCTTTTTCAGCATTAACGCACCAACACTATTATAAACAGCAATCGTTACCGGGTTTTCACTTTCAACAATTAAACGATTATTACCTGATTCATATACTTTTATTCCTTTATCAATCGTTTCATTAATAGCATTTGGTATTTGATTTACTTTCATAACTGCTACAACTTCCTCTGTTGTTAATGCCCTGTTGTATACACGAAATTCGTCCATCATTCCTTTAAAAATAAGTCGTTGCGTTGGAACTATATAGGTAGCATTTGCCGGAACTGAATCCAATCCCTCAGCAAGACCATCATAATAATACATATTACCTCCACCACCTCTTCGTAGCATAATACCACCATCAGCCGAAGCAACCTCGATAACATCTTCATTCTGAATTTGTTTTTGAGCAACTAATTCTCCATTCACAAAGAGCTTTGTCATATGTGTCGAAAACTCCGACACAACTGCATAATGATACCATTTACTCCAGATGATTGTATTTGGTGCTGTTATAATATCTCCCGGATTTGTTGTCAGTGCTGCAAACTTACCATCTTTCAAGCGTGCTAAAGTTTGAGTTTCCGCATTGGGTGTCACCTGAGCTGCACGGTGGTCATATGCTAGAAATTGGAAATCTTTGTGTCCGGGAACAGTTACACCATTAACATCTGTAAATTCAGTGTCTTCAATGTATATCCAAAGTGCAATTGTATAATCGCCCTTTCCTCTATTAAAAACACCGGCTTTTGTTAAAACATGTCCTGGAACGTTTGCTTCTGATGTCATTACCTTTCTAAAACTTAAACCGGCAGCATCAGATATATCCATGTAATTAAATCCTTTAGTTCCACTGCCTCTGTTTGTCGGATTATTTCCTAACCCGGACATATCTTTTGGAGGTTCAGATGTGTTATTGGGGACTACATTGTTGATTGATGTTTCCATATCAAAATAAGTAACTAAACCACTTGATATGTCCTGAGCAGAAAGTGTCCATGTTGTTGTGAACATTAAAAGAATTAAAAGTAAAGCTTTCGTTTTCATAAATCTTGTGTATTAAATTATTATATAGAGTTTAATTAATTTATTATCTTGTTAGTTAGTACTAATGGTATATTCACCTGGCGATAAATTTATTATATATGTATGTTTAGTTTCCGTTAAAATATCATCAGAATATTTTTTCTGACCATTAATTTTAATCATATTATCAGCTTGTTTTGATAGTTCAACAATTGCAGACGTGTTAGCAGGAATAACTATATGATATATTACCTCTTTATTTGACCTGCGCCATTCCGACGTTATTTTTCCGTTAACAGCATGATAGGAAGCTTTCACAAATTGCAAATCATCATCTAATTTGGGGCTGATCTTAATTTTCTTAAAACCAGGACATTCGTCAATATAATTTATTCCTGCCAAAGTTTTTATCATCCAGGCAGAGATTTCACCAAGAAAAACATGATTTAATGATGCAGAACCATCCTCCTTCCACGTTTCCCATAAAGTCGTTGCGCCTTTTTTGTCAATCCACCATCCCCATGAGGGAAGTTCTTTCTTGGATGCAATCTTATATGATACGTCGTGAAAACCGTACGTCGAAAGTACATTTAAGACTGACTGACTACCGAATAATCCAAAATCCAGAAAATAATCGTTTTCCCTGATAATTTGAGCTAACACTGATGCAACTTTCTTTTCTTCACCAGATGGCACAATGCCACCATATAAAGCATATGCCAGAGCAGTCTGACTTCCATTAGCATAGGTAAAATCTTCGGGACGGTAATATTTCTTATTTATTTCATTTTTTATATTTTGAGCCAGGTCTGAATACACCTTTGATTCAGCTTCATCATTATTAATGCGGGCTGAAACCGCTGTTAATCGAGCCATCATATAATAGCAAACGGAAGAAGTAAATTCAACTGGCGTATTTGTTTTGTAATAACTCCAATCCCATAAACGAAAATTGAGAAGATTATTTTTCGCTTTATTCCCTACATAGGTCATATATTTTTTTTGATAGGGATAAGATTCTTTGCAAATTGTTGAATCTCCGTAAAACATCATAATTTTATATGGCATAACAAATAAAGCCATATCCCATGCCGGATTTCCTCCCGGATATCCCCAGCCGCCCGTAGGAACAATGTCGGGAATCTCTCCCGATTCTTTTTGAACATCATAAAAATCCCGAATCCACTTCTCGTAAAAAGTAATACCATCGAAATTGAAAAGTCCAAAATCCATGGCCACATGAGCATCGGCAGTCCATCCATTTTTTTCACGCGTTGGACAATCTGTCGGAATACTATGTAAATTACTTATATACGAATTTTTAGTTGCATTATAAATTTTATTCAGTAAATCATTTGAACAGCTAAAACTCCCAACTGGTGTCAAATCCGTATGGACGACCAGTCCTTCGATTGATTGAATATCCATTTCAATGGGTCTATCTGCAAGTACCTCAACATACTGAAAACCATGATAGGTAAATCTTGGCGTATATTCTTCAACACCTTCTCCTTTTAAAATATAAATATCTGTTTGAAAATCTTCGGCTACATGTTGTGGAGAGAAGAAGTAATCAATATTTGACATATCAAGTGTTCCATCTTCATACAATTTTTCAGCATGTCGCATTCTGATCTTTGTTCCTTTTTGACCTTTGCATTTTAAACGACATACACCTGCAATATTTCTTCCTAAGTTAAAAATACACCTATTTGGCCCCAACATCTTAAATTCTATTGGATTAACAGTTTCTTTAATTCGAATAGGAGGAAAAGATTGAGCAATTATATTTTTTGTTGGAGATGAAATTTCTTTGGCATTTTTCCATTTTTCATCATTAAACCCTGTTTGATTCCAGTTTTTTATTTCTTTTCTTGCATCATAAAATTCACCACTGTATAAATTATTAAAAGAAATTGCTCCCGTTGAAACTTTCCATGATTCATCTGACACTATCCATTCCCTTTCACCGGATTCGTATTCAACAAGTATGTTTAAAATAAAAGTAGGTCTGCCTCTCCATTCTGCCTTATGAAAATCCCACGTGGCATGTGATTGTATATTAAACCATCCATTACCAAGAACAACTCCTATTGTATTAATATTATTTGTTAATAAATTAGAAACTTCATGTGTAACATATAATGCTTTTGTATCAAATCGTGTAAAACCCGGATCGAGCGTATTATTACCAACTTTTTTTCCATTAATAAATAATTCATAATATCCAAGGCCACAAATATATGCTACAGCCTTCGATACCTTTCCGGATAAGGAAATCTCTTTTCTAAATACCGGAGCGGGGAGATAATCTTTATTATATTCATCTGTAATCCAGCTTCCTTTCCAGTTTTCTCCCATCCCTGTCTCCCAAAAAACAATATCGGAATAGGACTTCTTCTTGTTGTTGCCATCCCAATATGCAACTTTCCAATAATACCGGGTATTTGGCTTACAGTTTATCCCTGATTTATTTTCATTTGTTTTGTTCGTAACGACTTTTTTTGAATCCCATAGAATTCCTTTATTCTTTGATAATAATAGAGAGTCGTTTGAAATGAGAATCTGATATGCAAACTGTTTCGCATGTTTGCCATTATCATCAATCTCCCATGATAAACGTGGAGATATTACATCGATGCCGATTGGATTCGTTAGATATTCTGTTTTTAGATAAACCGCTTTCCCTTCTTTTGAATAACTTAAAAAAGATGAAGTAACCACAAAAACCAATGTCAGATTATATTTAATTATATTATTCATATGTAATGTTTTACTTATTTGGTTTTGACAAGGAATAAGGCAAGTCTTTTACTTCAATAACAATATCATCTTTAGCAGGCCTGTTATTCATGTCAAACAACAATAGCCCTCCATCTGATACATCTTTATGTAAAATAAAGTGTTTACTGTAGGGTTTGCTATTAAACGTCTTTTTTCTGATATAAAAATTTTCTTCGGAATTCTCCGGAGCTTCTATTGTAAACGTATTTCCATTTTCAAGAGATATTTTCACGCTTTTAAATAACGGTGAGCCAATAACATATTCGCCAGATGCAGGGCAAACCGGATAGAAACCTAATGCACTGAATAAATACCAGGAAGATGTTTGACCATTATCTTCATCACCACAATAACCATTTTGAGAGGAATTGTATAGTTGATTGGTTATCTTACGGACTAACCGTTGCGTTTTCCATGGCTGCGATGCATAATTATAAAGATAGGGCATATGCTGAGCAGGTTGATTCCCATGTGCATACTGACCAAAAGAGGCCTGATGCATTTCTGCAATTTCGTTAAAATACCTGCCATACAAAGGTGCATGTAAAGGTGCAATAAAAACCGAATCCAGTTTTTCGACAAAAGCTTCATTACTGCCATATAAATTTATCAGACCCTGAACATCATGAAAAACACTCCAAGTATACTGCCATGCATTTCCTTCTGTAAAAGGTCCACCCCATAGATATGGTGAAAATGGGGTATACCATTCTCCATTTTCTTTCCTTGGCCGCATGAATCCTGTTTTATGATCAAAAGAGTGAGTGTAATTCATTGCCCTTTCAGAAAATTGATTGATAATTTTCTTATCTTTCCCCATCATTTTGGCAAGTTGTACAATACAGAAATCATCGTAAGCATATTCTATTGACATTGACGTTGATTGCTCATATTCAGGATAGGGAATATAACCTTTTTTATTATAGGCATCAAATCCATATCTGCCCATGTATTTCTTTGGGGCGGGTTCGAAGCAATCTTTTAAAGCTGCTTCGAAAGCTTTTTCAATATCAAAATCTTTAATCCCTTTTTGATAAGCATCTGCAATAATTGCAACAGCGTGAGAACCAATCATGGAATCTCTGTATCCAGGACTTGCCCAACTTGGCAACCACCCACCATCACGGTAGGCATTAACTAAGGATTGTATGATTTCTTTGCTTATAGAAGGCGAAATCAAAGTGTGCCAAGGATGAGCTGCTCTGAATGTATCCCAAAAACCATTATCTGTATACATGTAGCCTTTACTAATTTTACCGTTATATGGGCTGTAATACATCGCTTCACCATTCTTATTTAATTCATATAGTTTTCGCGGGAATAAAGACGCTCTATAGAAATTTGAATAAAATGTTTTTTTATGTTCTTCATTTTCATCATCAACAATGACTTTAGATAGGTGTTTATTCCAACAATCATAGGATTGTTTTTTTAATGCCTCAAATCCTATCGATCCAATTTCGGAAGATAGGTTTTGCTGAGCTTGATCTAACGAAATAAAAGAGGAAGCTATTTTAATACCAACTTTTTTATTTGTAGATCTTAATTTGATATACGCTCCCGCGTAAAAATCTGTCAATTCAGTTTTTTTATGAAATATTTCTTTCTCGTTCCACACGCCAAAACTGTCAAAAGGAACATCAAACATAATTACAAAATATGACCTGAAGTTATCAGGAGTCCCGCCAAATCTATTTTGACAATACCCAACAATCATTTGTTTTTCGGGAATAATTTTAATTAATGCTCCTTGATGATATGCATCAAGCACTAAATAATTGTCTTCATTTTTATCAAAAGTAAATTGCATATAACCGCAACGCTCGGTAGCAGTAATTTCCGATAGTATTTCAGAATCATGTAACTTTACAGCATAGTAATAGGGCGTTGCAATTTCTTCGGCATGAGAAAATGAGGATGCTCTGTTTTTATCTTTGATTTCTAGTTTACCTGATACAGGCATAATGCTAAATGCAGCATAATCTCCAATCCATGGGCTGGGCATGTGTGTATGTCGAAACCCTCTTATTGAATCGCTGTTATAAGTATAAATCCAAGTGTCATTCATCATACCGGTTTGAGGTGTCCAGAAGTTCATACCAAAGGGTCGCGCAACAGCAGGATAAGTATTCCCGTGCGAGAAGCTTTTATTGTTATTTGTACCGATTAATGAATTAACATAATCAACGGGTTGATTTTTCTTTAGATCATTGCTCCATGCTGAAAATGAATTAACGACAAACAAAACCAGATATATGGCAATTAATTTCTTCATAAATTTATTTCATAAGTTTAATTTCTATTCCTTCAGAAGGGGGAGTCGATTCTTTTGAAACACCCCAGTTCATATTGGGTCTATTTGACATTTCCAATACTAATGTGCCTCCCTCTAATATATCTGTGTGACTGAAATAAGTTTTATTGTATATCTTTCCATTTAGCATGGCAGATCGTATATATTTGTTGTTTTTTGAATTGTTTTTGGTTATCACCGTGAATTTCTTTCCGTTCTGAATTTCAATGGTAATTTTATCGAATAAAGGACTTCCGATAACATAATACGGCAACCCAGGTGTTACCGGGTAAAATCCCATAGCAGAGAACACATAAAATGAAGAGACACCTCCACCATCTTCATCACCGGGAACTCCCATTAAATCATTTCTAAACCAACTTTCCATCAACATCCTGATCCTTTTCTGTGTTTTCCATGGTTCACCTGCATAATTATATAAATAAGGAATGTGAAAACTCGGTTCATTTCCCATCACATATTGACCCACATTTCCCGTAGCATCAGGCATTACAGCATAATACTGCCACTTGGACAGTTGGATACTTTCATTAAAGAGCTGGTCCAATTTATCAACAAAGAATTTTTTTCCTCCAATTAAATGAATTAAATCCTCAATATTATGATGAACATTCCAAATATATGTCCAGGCGTTATTTTCTGCATAATGTGAACGGCCCCCTATTCCTCCAGGAAAAACATAATTAAACGGTTCAATGAAATTTCCATTCTCATCTTTCGGATGGAAAAATCCGGTCTTTTTATTAAAAAGATTTCTATAATTGAATGCCCGATTGATATGAAAATTATATGCTGTATCCTTTTTCAAATATCCGGCTAATTGAGCAAGACTCCAATCATCATAAGATGCAGCTTGAGTGACGGCGACAGACTGTCTTTTTTCAAAATTATCAACCAGCGGAACTGTTTCTTTTTTGTCAGGTGCTAAGCCGGGAAACCAACCGTATTGATGATAGAAATCATCTAATACTGTTTTGGGTGCTTTTCTCCAGGGTATCATGGTTTCATTCAACACAGTAAAATTTAAACCTTCATAAGCTTTCGCAATGTCAAACTTCAATCCTTTTGACAAAGCATCAGCAAATACAACAGCAGCATGATTACCATTCATACAATGTGCATCGCCAAAAAAACATGGAAATGTCGGCATCCATCCTGACTGTTCATACATTCTGATGTATGATGCCAGTTTTTGTTCTTGTTCAATCGGGTTTAATATCGTTTGTAATGGATGTAACGCATGATAGGTATCCCAAACCCAATCATCAGTCCAAAAAGGAACTCCTTTATCATCATGGACTTTACTGTCAAATCCGCTAAAATATCTTCCGTCCTCTGAAATATTTATCATTCTTTCATGACTTCTATACAAGGCAGTATAAAATATTGTTTTCTGATCTTCAGAGCCTCCTTCAATCATAATTTTTCCCAATACTTTATTCCATTCTCCTTTTGCAAATTCAGACAATGAATTCAAATCAAAATCTTTAAGTTCTTTTCTCAAGTTTTTTTTGGCCTGTTCAACACTAATAAATGATACGCCGTAACGAATCTTTATTTTATCTGTTTTATTGTCAAATTTGGCATATATGGTATATTTTCCTTCGCTGGATGTTTTAAAAGTGATTGGATCCTTATCGAACTCTAAATAAAAATACTGTTTTGCATTGTGGCATACATCATAACCATAAAATGTATTAGCTTCACCTGTAATTTCTCCTTCGCCCTGCGTTTTTATCTGAATATAGCGATTTCCTTCCTTTTCGAAATCGCAGGTAAAAATTGCAGCTCGTTTCCCTGGAGCAAAATCAACAAAAATCCCATAATCATCTAACAAAACAGAATATCTGTATGGTTTTGATTCTTCTTGATCATATCTGTATGTCAGGTTTGAAGATAATCCGACAGAGTCCCCACAATAGGGCATCAGCAATAAAACATCTCCTTGCCTGTGAGATGGCACATTCAATGGGAATCCAGTCATCCTATCTGTTACAAATTCATATCTTCCGGGATTCATCCTCAACATACTATTGGGTTGATGACAAGTAGGAAATGTCGGAACAAGTAAATGACTGATATTTCCGATTGTATTATCTACGTAATCGACAGGTTGCTTTTTATTACCAGCAAAGCCCCAATTTGCGCTTATAGCAATCAATGTAAGTATTATTGTCTTCTTCATCATCTACAACTATTTATTATGGAGTATAATCTATTGTGCCATTTTCATTTACCGAATAGCCCCATTTACGAATATATGATTCACCCGATAGGAATTCATCTCCGTTCTTTTTCAATAAATCATGTAATATCTTATCCAACGATTCCATCAAATCAATATGTTTGCTATTTCCGACAAGGTTATGCATCTGATAAGGATCATTTTTATTATCAAACATTAACCACGGACCATTTAAATCCTTCACATAGGTATATCTTTTTGTCCTGACGCCTCTGTATTCCTTCCCTCCACTTCTTCTTTCCCATTCTCCAAATGGCGAAACACATTCAATTAAAGCACCTTCAATGTCATCTTTTTTGCGTCCTTTAATGATGGGGTACAAATTGGTTCCTTCAACTGAAGATGGAATTGGCAAATCGGACATTGATAATAGTGTCGGCATAATGTCCACTACATTAATCAGTGTATCCATTGTTTTTCCTTTTTTACCAAAAGAATCAGGATATTTGAGCAGAAAAGGAACCATGATTGATTCATCATAAGGTTTTTGCTTTCTGATCAATCCTTGTGAAAACAGCATATCACCATGGTCGGAAGTAAAAACAAAAATTGTGTTTTCTTCAATGCCTTTTTTCTTTATCACCTCCTGAATTTTTCCAATACATTCATCCATAGCTGAGATATGTGCGTAATATCCTTTTATATCCGTTTCGGCTTCTTGTATGTTTTTTTGTGGCACATTGGGTCGAATCTTAATACTGGCATCTTTGTATAAATTTTTATATCGTTCAGGGGCTGATTGGTATGGATTATGTGGCGGCCCCCATGATAAAAATAACAAAAAAGGTTTTTCCGATTGTTGTTCAATATAATTACAGGCATCTTGAGTCTGTGCAAAAACATCATATCCGTTCCATTTCAATTTTTCAGCATTATTGTTGTCGTAATATATCGAATTATTATAATTGTGAGTACATTCCAACGCTTTAAAATAATCAAAACCTTGCCTGTATTCTGGTGCAATATAATTGCTTCGACCGTTTCCATTCAAATGCCATTTTCCAACATAAGCTGTATTATAGCCTGCCGACTTGTATTGTTTTGCAATCGAATTCGCCTGTGGATTTAATTGCACATCATTCAGGAAAAGACCGTGAGTATGTGCATATTGGCCAGTTAAAAGTGAAGCTCTGTATGGTGTAGATACAGGCATGCAAGATACAGCATTCATAAAACAGAGACTCTCAGCAGCCAGCTTGTCTAAGTAAGGAGTTATTACATCATTATTTCCTGCAAAACCGATATCTTGAGCTCTCCATTGATCGGCAAATACAAAAACTACATTCGGACTTTTATGTATTTGCCTAGAGAATGCCTTTAATTCTCCTGAAAGCAATATTGCGCCTGTAGCCAATCCTGTTTGCTTAATAAATAATCTCCTTGATATCTTTTCCATTTCTCACTTTTCATTAAGATAACCTAATTTTACAAGGAATTCATCCGCCACTTTAAGAGTTTCATAATAATATGGATTATCTTTCTTATCCAAATTAAAAAAACCATGATTTTGACCTGAAAATAAAAATAACTCGCAACGATTCCCTTTGCTCAACATGTCAGAAGTGTATTCTTGCATTGTTTTCACAGGAATAATATTATCATTTGTTCCCAAAAATATAATCGTAGGCGGAAGTCCTGCCTTAATATTATAAAATGGTGAAAATTCTTTATATTTATCTTTTATTCTTTCGTATCCATAACCACCCGGTCCGTTGTCTAAGACAGGGTTATATAAAATTAGTGCTACAGGCATTGTACTTATTCCCATATCATCTTGAGTATCATCAAAACCTTTTATTGATGCCAATGCTGCAGCTAAATGACCTCCAGCTGACCCGCCTGAAGCAATGATTTTATAGGGATCAATTTTAAATTGACATGCATGTGCCCTTATAAACCGCATAGCAGATTTAGCATCTGACAATGCAATAAACGGAGAAGTTTTGTGTTTGCCAAGTACTCTGTATTCAGCAAGAATACATATTAATCCTCTGTTTTTAAAATGTTCAGCTTGCGGACGAAAATGATTAATATCTCCACTTAGCCAACCTCCACCATAAAAGAAAATAATTGCTGTTTTTTTATCGTTATCTTTCATGTTCTCAGGATATAATATATGAAGTTTTAATTCAATGTCCTGAACTTTTTTATAAACAACCGTATCTTCTTTTTCAGCAAATAAGGCAATATTAAACAAAAAACACACAACAAATACAACAAAATATTTCATACTACTACCAAAAATATGTTTTATTCAAATCATCTAATACAGGGTAGGCCGAATCGTAATCCTGATATTGATCTTTTAAATACAGCAGTTGGCTTTTCAGGTTTCTTACTATTTCTGCATTAGCCGGATCATGATAGATATTATTCATCTCTTTAGGATCTGCTTGCATATCATATAACTCCCATTCAGGCGTCAAAGGAATATCTCTTGTGCCTTTCTTTCCTAATGACTGACCATAAAAATATATTAATTTATATCTATCCGTTCTGATACCATAATGTGCACATACATTATGAGCATCATCGGCATGCATCCAATAACGATAATATATAGACTTTCTCCAGTTGACAGGCGTATTTCCTTTAAGATTATTTCTGAAACTTTCTCCCTGCATTTGAGAAGGTTTACTAATATTAGCATAATCAAGAAATAATGGGGCGAAATCGATGTTCATCACCATATCATTATTTACTCTCCCTGCTGGAATTTCTTTGGGATAACGAATTAGAAATGGCATTCTTAATGATTCTTCATACATCATACGTTTATCAAACCATCCATGTTCACCTAAGAAGAATCCCTGATCTCCCGTATAAATCACAATCGTATTTTCAGTAAGTTGATTGTCGTCGAGATATTTAAGTATACGACCAACATTTTCATCTACTCCGGCGACACACCTCAAATAATCTTTTATATATATCTGGTAATTCCATTGTCTCTTCTCATCTCTGGTAGAACCTGCAGGAGGCATATTTCCCTTCAAATCGGTTGTATTAAGTAACTCCATTCCCTCTTTAATAACTTTAGCATATTCACCTTTTACTTCATATGTTTCATACATATTTGAAGGTTCGGGTATAGTTACATCCGATAAAAGTTCTTTAAAACGAGTGGCAGGCTGCCAAGGTCTGTGAGGTGCTTTAAAGTGACACATTAAGAAAAAGGGATTTGCTTTATTTATACGATCTAGATATTTTAAAGCTTCATCTGTAATTATATCCGTTGAATGACCTTTATAAATAGTTTCTTTGCTGCTTCCATTAACGCAGGCACCCCAATCACCTGTTTTTATCATTTTGGGATTGTAGTATACTCCTTGTCCTGGCAAAACATTATAAAAGTCAAAACCCGATGGTTCAGTTTCTAAATGCCATTTCCCAATGATGGCTGTTTGATAACCACTACCCTGTAAATCTTTGGCAACATTTGGCAAGTCTCTATTTAAATGGTCAAGTAAAGTATACACTCCATTTTTATGACTGAATTGTCCCGTTAAAATACAAGCCCTGGAAGGTGTACTAATCGAATTCGTAACATAACAATTATTCAGACGAACCCCTTCATTAGCAATTCTGTCAATATTTGGTGTTGGTAAAATGTCTTTCAGGATACCACCATAAGCACTAATAGCTTGAGCTGTGTGATCATCAGACATAATAAATAATATGTTTGGTCTTTCAGGGACTATTGCGTATAAACCGACAGCTCCCATAACACCAATTGATATTCCCAATATTTTCTTTTTACTCATATATTCTTTTTTATAGCTTTCCCCTCATTCTCACGTGCATATACTGATTCTCTTTACTATAAAAAGAAAGTCGAAGTCACATATGGAGACAACCACGACTTTCTTTTATAAATAATCTATCGAACTACAACTTTATATACTTTGCCATTTGCATTTACAAAATAATATCCTTTATTTGCTATATCGATGACTTGAGAACCTGCTTCAACATCTTTTCTTAACATTAAAACTCCAACACTATTATAAATAGAAATTGATGTTGGCATATCACTATCAACAATGATATTATTTCCATCTAATCCATATATTTTCATCCTATCTATTTGAGTTTTTCTAATATCAGTGGAAACATCATTTACGTTCATTACTAAACCAACTTCCTCTGATGTTAAAGCTCTGTTATATAAACGAAATTCGTCCATCTTGCCAGCAAAAATCAAATTCTGAGTAGGAATTGTGAAGGTAGCGTTTGCCGGGATTGAATCTAATCCTTCGGCAATCCCATCATAATAATAAACATTTCCACCTCCACCTCTTCTTAATAACACACCACCTGCTGCTGCAGTTACAGCGACAACATCTTCTTCAGCAATTATTTTTTCTGCAACCAATGCTCCATTAACATATAATTTAGTTTTACGGTTAGTATACTCAGAAACCACTGTATAATGATACCATGTACCCCAGTGAATCGTATCAGGAGCACTAACAAAATCATCAGGATTGGTTGATAGAGCAGAAAACTTTCCATTGATAAGACAAGCCAAAGTCTTGGTTCCCGGAAACCCAACGGATGTTACGTTTGTATTATTGTATGCTAAAAACTGAAAATCGTTGTGGCCGGGAACCGGAGGTGTAACATAATTCATATTAATCCAGAATGCAATTGAATAATCTCCTTTTCCACGATTAAAAATTGCCGGTTGTGTAATGAGATGACCTGCCACAGCATATTGAGAGGTCATTACTTTGCTGTAACTAAAACCATTTGCATTGGCTACAGTTGTATAAGCATAACCTTTAGTTGTTCCTACATTTATACCGTTTTTATTTAACCCAGACAAATCCTGAAGTGGTTTACTATTGATTGGATCTATTTCAGTAGTTCCATCTAAGGAGTGTTCCATATTAAAATAAGTAACCAGTCCACTTGATATGTCCTGAGCAGACATCGTCCATGTTGAGGTGAACATCAAAAAAGTAAAAAGTAAAATTTTTGTTTTCATAAAACATTAGTATTAAATTAATATATAAGGAATAATTAGCAATTCGAAAAATTATCAATTTGGGTTTATCAATATAGAAAGTTGCTTTTAAAATTGACAGTTACTATGCTGATAATTTGAACTTGGCTTATGATAATAGCACTTTAAATACTTTTTCTCTAATTTTTATCAAATAAAAACCCTTTCCAAAAAAATCAAAATTAAAATCATTATTATCAACAAATTTCTCTTTACACAACTTCCCTTCCATCGTATATACTTTGGCTAAGTGCCCATACCCATTGATAATATTAATATGTTCTTTGTAAGGAATGATTACCAAGGTAGACAAAGCTTTATCTTCGATTCCACTTACATCAAGTAGATTTTCATTCATAACAGCATTTATGTCATCTATGGTCATTGCTTTGCTATATAGTCTGAAATCGTCCAGTTTCCCCCCGAAAATGAAATCCTGATCAGCTCCACCCGCTCCTCTGCCAATAAATAATGCGCCGGTTGATGTTGTCAATGAGGCATATTCTTCATATCCCTGAGCAAAGAACAGTTGTTTACCATTTACGTAAAGAGTAGTTTTATCTTCAGAAAAAGAAGAAACGACTGCATAATGATACCAATTATTAATAATTACCGGATTCGATGATTCATTAGTTTCTCCTAAATAATCAAGTGGAAAAGGCATATCATAATTTGAGAATCCCACAAAATAATTATCTTTTATTCCCACCAATTCAGCAGTATTTGTATTTACTGTATTTGACCCCGGACTGTATCCTACGATTTGTGCATTTCCACAAGTTAGATTCAGTTGATTGGTAATACATATCCAAAGTGTTATTGAATAGTCTGCACTACCTTTTTTAAATAAATTTAAAGGGCTGGTAATGTGCCCGGGTTTGCCCGGTACAGATTTATAAAAAACTTTACCAAATGTCCGATTATTACTATTTGACGTACTTGTTATAACAAAGTTATTTGTCATATTCGTAATTATCCCATCATTACCATTTCCTGATTTGTCAATCACCTTTGTTCCGGAAATTTCTTCAAAATCATATTGTAAAATTAAATTCTCTCTTAATGATTGAGCAAAACCCAAACAGAAAAAGAATAAAAATGATATAATAAAAACTTTTCTCATACTCTTTTTTTGTATACACTAATCATCCCACGATTCAGATCTCGTAGAAAACAAAGGAAACCCTGTCATTCTATCGTTTTGGTCACCTCTGCGTCTTTTCCACCAAAGATGATCTTTCGTTGCTTTTTGCCATTTTTCAAATTTCAGAGCAAGTTCTTTTCCAACAGATAAATACTCAGGCAAATCAGCAACATTATTCAATTCAAAAGGATCCTTCTCCAAATCATAAATTTCAACCATTGATCGGGGCGTCTGAAATATTTGAGTCATAGATGATGAAAGTTCATTATTCCGTTGTAATCTTTTCAATTCAAACCAACTATCACTTGTACTTATATCTATCGGTGAACCATGGGGAAGAAAATAATATGCATTGTAAATTAGTTTGTATTTCTCTGTTCTGATACATCTCATGTATTCATCCGTATCGTGCCAGTTTCTCTCCGCATAAATAAATTCTGACCCCTTCTTTTCCGGGTTAAACAGTAATTCTTTAAATCCTTTACCATACATATCATCCGGAACAGCAACTCCAGCCAAACTTAATAGTGTAGGAGCCAAATCGATTGTACTTACGATTCCATTATTATGTACTGTCTTCGGTTTGATTCTATTTTTCCACATAAAAATGAGTGGGGTCTGAATCCCAGAATCATATAAAGTTCCTTTTGCTCGGGGAAACGGCATACCATTATCACTCAAAAAGACGATGATCGTATTGTCGAGTATGCCTCTTTTTTCAAGTTCATTGATCATTGTTCCTACATTACCATCCATTCGCGATATTTCATCGTAAAAATCTGCCATATCGCGTTTTGTTTTTTGACTATTCACTAGATATGGAGGAACTTGTATGTTTTCAGAATTATTTATTTGCTTACATTTATTTCTATTATACGGGCGATGAGGATCAACAAATCCAACCCAGATAAAAAATGGATTATCTTTGTTTTCATCTAAAAATTTACCATAGTTACGAAACAATTCTTCTTGCAAAGGTCCTTGATCAGGTAAGTATGTGCCTTTAATTTGTTCGTCAAATTGGCTATCACCATTAATGCCCCAATGTGTTTTAAGCATATAAGCAGTTTTATATCCTGCTTGCTTAAGATAAGTTGAAATAAAACTGGTTTTATTA
>Ga0209467_1001956_pt1 | contig 15883 bp, 13 predicted proteins | sample Higcelwee11metaG_FD_187175 | JGI IMG/M metagenome (GOLD analysis project Ga0209467, IMG submission 187175) | Freshwater pond sediment microbial communities from the University of Edinburgh, under environmental carbon perturbations - High... | ecosystem: Environmental > Aquatic > Freshwater >...
TCAAGAAGCTTCATTATGATACTATTCTCCCTTTCACTGTTTCCCTGCCTGATCGCAGTTCCGATAATTTCCCCGTAAACCTCCGGTCCGAACTGTCTGAGTGTATAATAGGCTTCGCGCGCCGTATCCGGGTTGGCCAGCGCCTTCATTACCTCGTTCTTCAGGCCGGTCAGTTCATACTTTCCTGCTGCCAGCAGACCAATACGTCTGATCTCCGGGTTGGGATCACCAAGCAGTTTGATTACATCCTGTTCCTGGGGTTTGTTCCTGTTAAGCATGATACCCCTGGCAGCAGCAGTCCGCTGCGGTATTCCAGGGAGACGCAGCAGGTCACTGTTCCTGACGGGATCTGAATAGTACTTCTCAACCACAGTTACTCCGGCAGCCGCCTCCTGCCTTACCTTCCCGCTGAAACGGGGTTCTGCAGCGATGGCCTTCATAGCCGGGATCAGGCCCGGATCAAATGTCCTTGCAGCGATAGCTGTCAGCTCTGCTGCATAGGTATCCCCTGCGTGATTTTTCAGGTAATCAAGCCTGCCGGAGATTAAATCAAGATAGTGGTCAGCAACCTGCATCACACTTCTGAATCCTTCAGCTTTTGAAGGAGTGTCCGGCTTCTCCGGAATATTCTCATCCAGAGCTGTGCGACCTGCCAAAAGGCCTGATAGACGGTTCCTGAAGTCAGCAATTATTGCTATATCAAGAAGCATCAAAATAATTGCAGCCAGAGGCAAAAAATAGACTGCTCCTGATAAACGTATGCCGGTAAGGCGAGATGTTACCACAACTATCACTGCCAGAACTAAAGATAAGACAATGGTTCTCAGCCAAGGTTCACTACCAGGGCCCGCTACACCATGCCTGATTTTGTGGCAGGCAAGTGAGTGAACTGAGCACATTGCAGGCAGTGTGACCACGGCCATAAATGAGAGATAGTATGCTGCACCAAATGATGTTAGGAGGTCGGAGAGCAGAAGAAGAGTTTCTCTGCCTGTCAGGTCATAATAGATACAGATGACTGCGGCCGGCGCCGTAAAAGCTAGCAGTACCAGGGGTGCCAGCAGTAGTTTGCCTGGCAGTCTGAGGTTTCTTAGAACAGGAATGTAAAACCGGTTCCTGACCAGCAACCCTGATCCTGTGCCAATTAAAAGGAGTATTACAGTATAGAGCAAAGGGGTTGAGCGAAACAGGGAAAGATCTGTCAGGGCAGCAACCATGATGGCGTTGGTTATCGCCATCAGAGCCAGCGCTGACCGGAAGACCAGGTTGTGGCCAGTTCTCGTTGCAGTAAAGGGTTTTGACATATTCCGGATCAGGTACAGACTTACTTATCCAATATAAGAAAAAATAACTGAATCTACAAGTAGGCTCCTTTTGACCTGACAGTCGCGGCGATCAGTGCTGTCATCTCTTCTTCGTCCGTATTTCCGGCATCGATAATGAGGTCAGCCTGTTCATACCATGGACTCCTGGTACGGAGCAATTCACTTACCCTCCTGCCGAGTTCCTCCGGATCTGCACCCTTGAGCAGAGGCCTTTCGTTCCGTGAGCGTTTAAGACGTGACACGAGGGCCTCCTCCGGGAGCCTCAGATAGACAATCACCCCCGTCGATTTCATCACAGTCATGTTTTCAGCAGAGCAGGGGGTGCCTCCGCCGCAGGCAATAACCATCCGGGTGCTGCCCGAAACCTCCCTGAGCGCTCCTGATTCAGCCAGCCGGAAATACTCTTCTCCCCTGACGGTAAAAATCTCAGGGACAGTCATCCGTTCTTTGTCCTCGACAAGCCTGTCGATATCTGCAAATTTCCACCTGAGCAGGGCCGCAATCCTCTTGCCGGCTGAGCTTTTACCGCTGCCCATAAACCCGATCAGGTAGATATTCACAACTGTCTAAAGGTCTAGTTTCATCTGGGCGGGATCATCCGGGACAGGCCCGTGTGCAGGGCCGTCGGTCTCGTTTTCGTTTTCCGCAGCCGGCAGAGACGGAGCAGCCTCGCTCCTGACCACGGGCTCAAGCTCTCGTATATCCGCCACTGCGTAGTTGGAGAGCCGTCTGCCCTTGGCACGGAAGCTCTTAACACCAATGAACTCAGCCACCTCGATTATCTCCAGCTTCCTCCCCTCGTTTTTCCCACCGAATTTTAACTCCAGACGTGGGTATTCCACCTCGGTGAGGCTTACCAGCCTGGAGCCCTCACTGTCAGAGATGAAGCATTGCAGTCGTTCCGACTCCTCGAAGGCGAACCGCTTGACATAATAAAATCCCTGCTCCTGGTCCCAGTATACCGCAGAGAATATCCTCGACTCACCGTACTTCTCAAGAAGCAGGAGGTCATCCTCGAAATGCAGTGAAAGGTCCGTACCGGAGGTCCGGTACCATCCTCCCCTGGTGACAACAAGAAGTTGCTCTTCAGATGCAAACTCACCGAGGAATTTACCCCTTCCGTCGGCATTCAGCCTCATCACCGCATCATCAAACCACAGCTTACGTCCTCCAAGGGTGGAGAGGCCCTTCTCCTTGAGAGTGATTTTATGAACAGGGTTCTTGGTGAGTATGTTACCCATCGAACCGCGTCCCTTGATTGCCAGCTCACCGAAATCAAAATCGAAGGTCAGCTTCTTCAGCCTGGCTTTGGGTTTGTGGTATACCCTGATAACTTCTGCCTCACCGTTGGGGTTGGCGCTGAAATAGAGAATTCTTGTTGCAGCCGTGCCCCTGCCAAGATTATATTCCTTGTCGCGCGTCAGACCGGTGAGTGCACAGCGCTTGATATAAATCGGACCGTCACGGCCATCCTGGTAGGCAATATTGTAGATGGTACGGTTATCGTTCCTGAGGAATACCTGGACGTGGATTACATCCTTCCCCACGAACTGTTTCTCGGCAACCTTCGTGATCAGGTAGGTGCCGTCTTTCCTTATCACAATAATATCATCAATATCCGAACAGTCACATACAAACTCATCCTTCTTCAGGCCCGTACCTATGAAGCCTTCCTGCCGGTTCACATAAAGTTTGGCGTTCATGGCAACCACCTTCGATGCTTCGATGGTCTCAAAGCTTCTTATCTCAGTTTTACGGTCCTTATTCTTGCCGTACTTCTTTTTTATCTGACGATAGTAGTTGATTGCATACGGAATAATATTGGCAAGGTGGCTTGCCACCTCTTCAAGCTCGCCTTCAATTCCTTTGATGTGCTCATCGGCCCGTGAGGAGTCATACTTGGAGATCCGCTTGATCTTGATCTCGGTAAGCTTTATTATGTCATCACGGGTGATCTCACGCCTGAAGAGCTTTTTATACGGTTTCAAACCCTTGTCAATGGCTGTAATCACCGCTTCCCAGGTCTCGGACTCTTCGATGTCACGGTAAATCCGTTTCTCAATAAAAATCTTTTCGAGTGATGAGAAGTGCCATTCTTCCTCGAGCTCAGCCTTGCGAATCTCCAGCTCCATTGTAAGGAGTTTCACCGTCTGATCAGCCGAGTGCCTCAGAATGTCACTCACCCCGATGAAAGCGGGTTTGTTCTCTCCGGTGATGACGCAGGCATTGGGTGAGATTGAAAGTTCACAGTCAGTGAAGGCATACAGGGCGTCAATTGTCTTGTCAGGTGAGACGCCGCTCTGCAGCTGTATCACTATCTCGACACCGCCGGCGGTATTGTCATCTATCTTTTTGATTTTGATCTTGCCCCTGTCACTCGCTTTCACTATTGACTCGATGAGTGACGAAGTGGTGCGTCCGAAAGGAATCTCGGTGATCACAAGTCCTTTTTTGTCAACCTTCTCGATCTTCGCCCTTACCTTGACCACTCCACCGCGGGCGCCGTCATTGTATTTGGAAACGTCAATCATCCCCGATGTAGGGAAATCAGGATACAGCTCGAATGGCTTTCCCTGAAGATAACTGATTGATGCGTCTGCCAGTTCGTTGAAGTTATGAGGGAGGATTTTCGAGGAGAGTCCGACAGCGATACCTTCCACTCCCATCGCGAGTAGCAGGGGGAACTTCACCGGGAGGGTTACAGGTTCCCTGTTACGCCCGTCGTATGAGCTCATCCACTCGGTAGTCTTGCTGTTGAATGTAACCTCAAGGGCGAACCTTGAGAGTCTGGCCTCTATGTACCTCGGTGCTGCTGCACCGTCGCCAGTCAGAATGTTACCCCAGTTACCCTGCGACTCCACCAGAAGCTCCTTCTGACCGAGCTGTACAAGAGCATCACCTATTGAGGCGTCACCGTGGGGATGAAACTGCATCGTGTGGCCGATTATATTGGCCACTTTGTTGAAGCGTCCGTCATCCATTCGCTTCATGGAGTACAGAATCCTTCGCTGCACCGGCTTCAGCCCGTCTGAGATATGGGGCACGGCACGCTCAAGAATCACATATGATGCATAATCCAGGAACCAGTCCTGGTACATGCCTGAAAGCGCCGTGACTGTATGCAGGGCTTCAGGTATAAAACTGGTTTTGGTTTCTTGCTTCTCTCCGCTTTCTTCGTCGGGGATCAGTTCAAAAGGATCACTCTCTTTCATAATCTGCTGCAACCTTCACTCACGCCTGGGCTATTTCGGGGATCTCCTCCTCGACCCGCAGGTTGTCAATAATAAAATCCTGACGTTCAGGGGTATTCTTTCCCATATAAAATTCGAGGAACTGAGTGTACGGGTCTGACTTCTTCATGATCACCGGTTCAAGCCTCATGTCCTTACCGATGAAATGCACGAACTCATCGGGAGATATCTCACCCAGTCCCTTGAAACGGGTTATCTCCGGGTCTGGTCCAAGGTCTCTTATTGCTTTCTGCCTCTCTTCGTCACTGTAACAGTAGCGGGTCTGTTTCTTGTTGCGGACCCTGAAGAGGGGTGTCTGTAGAATGTAAACATGTCCCTTCCGCACAAGATCCGGGAAGAACTGCAGGAAGAATGTCAGAAGGAGCAGCCTGATATGCATCCCGTCCACATCCGCATCGGTTGCAATCACCACGTAGTTGTAACGCAGGTCATCAAGGGACTCTTCTATGTTGAGGGCTGCCTGTAAAAGGTTAAACTCCTCGTTTTCGTAAACTATCTTCTTTGTCAGCCCGTAGCTGTTGAGCGGCTTGCCCCTGAGACTGAACACGGCCTGGGTTTCAACATTGCGCGACTTTGTAATGGAGCCGCTTGCGGAGTCGCCCTCGGTGATGAAGAGGGTTGAATCGAGCCTCCTTTCGTCGTTGGAGTTATAGTGTATGCGGCAGTCGCGCAGTTTGCGGTTGTGGAGGCTGACCTTCTTCGCCCTCTCGCGCGCCAGCTTCTGAATGGAGCTTATTGCCTTGCGCTCTTTTTCCGACTCCTGTATCTTTTTGAGCAAGATACGGGCGGTCTCTCCGTTCTTATGCAGGAAATCGTCAAGATTCTTCCGGATGAAGTCAACAATGTAGTTGCGCACCGTTGGGCCCTGCGGACCCATATCCTTTGAACCAAGTTTGGTTTTCGTCTGCGATTCGAATATGGGCTCCTCAATTTTTACAGCTATAGCGGCGATGATTGAGGATCTGATGTCAGAAGCGTCAAAATCCTTTTTGAAGAACTCCTTAACAGTCCTGGTAATGGCTTCGCGGAAAGCCATGAGGTGTGTCCCCCCCTGCGAGGTATGCTGACCGTTGACGAAGCTGTAATAATCTTCGCCGTACTGCATTCCGTGTGTCAGGGCAATCTCTATGTCATCACCCTTGAGATGGATGATGGGGTAGAGTCCTTCGCGGTTCATATTGTCATTCAGGAGGTCAACGAGTCCGTTACGTGAGACTATCTTGTTGCCGTTGAAGTTGAGAATCATACCCGCGTTCAGGTATGAGTAATTCTTCATCATGCTCTCGACGTACTCGGAGATGAAGTGAAACTTGCCGAACATGGCTTCATCCGGCATGAAAATCACCTCAGTACCGTTCTCCTCCTGGGTAGTCTTCAGGGGCTCATCCCGCACCAGCTCACCGGCTCTGAACTCTATCTCCTTGAGCTGACCCTCACGGAACGATCTGAGTATGAATGATGAAGAGAGGGCATTGACAGCCTTGATGCCAACGCCGTTCAGCCCTACCGATTTTTTGAATGCCTTTGAATCATACTTGGCGCCTGTGTTCATCCTGGAAGTGACGTCAAGAACCTTTCCGAGGGGTATGCCGCGGCCGAAGTCCCGTACCCTCACCTCTGACCCCACGATGCCAACGTCTATCTTGCGGCCGTAACCCATCATATACTCGTCGACCGCATTATCCATCACCTCCTTCAGCATGACGTATATTCCGTCATCGAGGGATGAGCCGTCACCCAGCTTGCCGATGTACATACCAGGGCGCAGCCTGATATGCTCCTTCCACTCAAGGGTTCTGATGTTCTCCTCAGAATAGTTGCCGTCCATTAAGCCAAATTTTGGGCAAATATAAAGAATTAGGCAAGGCGATTCTTCCCGATTTATCAACAACCCAGGGGAATTATGCCCAGTCGGCAGTTGTAGTCGGCAGTCAGCAGTAGGCAGTAGGCAGTTATTATTCGCCGTAGGCGATCAAGCATTGTAGAACAGGATCCGGGAAAAATATCGGTTGCCCGTAGGGCATTCAGCATTGTAGATGGCAGGTCCGGATAATATTATCCGCCGCAGGCGATCAAGCATTGTCGATAGCAATTCACTTCCCGCTGCGCAGCTGGTCCATGGCAGTGACCATCTGGGCCTGCACCCTGGTGGCCAGCTCCTCGGGGTCACCCGTTCCGAACTGCCCCGGGAAGATCGGGTCGAGCACCCTGATCCTTACTATCCGTCTGTTTCTGAAGATGATGCCACCTTTCTTGGGCATGATCTCACCTGTGCCGTCAATAAGCACAGGCAACAGCGGCTTGTCAGTTTTAACTGCAAGCTGGAAGGCTCCCGTCTTGAACTTTCCTATGGCACCGGTAAGTGTCCTGGTTCCCTCCGGGAAGATGACCACGGAGATTCCATCCTGCAATGACTCCACGCACTGTTCCATCATCCTGATTACACTTGCCTTGTTGCCCCTGATAAGTTCGATATACTTGACCATCCTCATCTCCCATCCAACCACCGGCACGCTGAAGATCTCTTTCTTGGAGACCCACCTCAGACGATGGCGAAGCATGTTGAAGAAGACAATATCAAGCAGCGACTGGTGGTTCGGGATAATAATATAAGCCTTTTTCTGATCAATCTTTTCCCGGCCTTCCACTATCACCTTCCAGAAAGGACTCATCTTTGTCAGGACGATTCCCTGGATGACCATCCACCGGTTGTTCATGAGCCTCCTGCTGTCAAATGCAAGAGCCAGGAGCCATAGAATCAGTGCAACGGGGAACGCGAGCAGGACGAAGGTAATGCTCGAAATCCATACCCACAGCGACTTGAGAATATTCATTGCTTTATGTTTTTATCCATTTTCCCTGCAACCCATGCAAGGCCTGCGCCTGCCAGTATTCCAAGAAGTGCTCCTCCGATTATGTCTCCGGGGTAATGCACTCCGAGGTAGATTCTTGAATATGAGACCAACAGTGCCCAGAAAACGACCAGCCAGGTATACCACCTCTTCCTGATCAGCGGTGCTGTGAAGGCTGCAATGCCGAAGCTGTTTGCAGCATGTGCCGAGACAAATCCGTACATCCCTCCGCAACGGCCGTTAACAGTATGAACCAGCCCCGCAAGGTCAGGCTCATGACACGGTCTCAGTCGTTCAAACAGGTTTTTCAGCAGTCCTGAACCCTGGTCGGTTATTACTATAAGAACAGGAACAAGGACCAGCGGGATCCACACGCGCTTCCCGTACCGTGTTGCCAGAAGCCAGACCATCACTGCATAAAACGGGATCCAGACCACCCTCATGCTCACTACCCTCATGATCTGATCAAGCCAAGGAGTGTTCAGGGAATTGAGAAAAAGAAATATATCTCGGTCCAGCTCTATCATAATCAGATGTTTATGGCTCGCCAGAGCATATCTTTAAGCACTGTGATACCAGTCCCTGTGACAGAGGAGATGAAAACCACAGGAATGTCATTGGGCAGAAGCGGTCTCATGGCGGCAGTAAGTTCCTCATCAAGCAGGTCGCATTTTGAGATCGCCATCACCCTCTCCTTGTCCAGCAGTTCCGGGTTGTACTTTTTCAGCTCCTCAACGAGGATGTTGTACTCCTTTACCACATTGTCCGTATCTGCCGGGATCATAAAGAGCAGCACGGAGTTACGCTCAATATGCCTCAGGAACCTGTGACCCAGCCCTTTCCCCTCGGCAGCACCTTCAATGATTCCGGGTATGTCTGCCATCACGAACGATTTATCGTCACGGTAACTGACTATCCCGAGATTGGGGGTGAGAGTTGTGAACGGGTAGTTGTCAATTTTGGGCTTCGCGGCGCTCACCACTGACAGCAGTGTTGATTTGCCGGCGTTGGGAAAGCCGACAAGTCCGACGTCTGCCAGTACCTTGAGCTCGAGAATGAACCATCCCTCAATTGACGGTTCGCCCGGTTGGGCAAAGCGGGGTGTCTGGAAGGTGGCTGATTTGAACTTGGTGTTTCCCTGTCCACCCCGGCCGCCCTTGACAAGAATCTTCTCTTCGCCGTCGCCGGTTATCTCGAAAATGAATTTTTCCGTCTCCTCTTCCCTGACCACCGTACCGAGAGGGACATCAACATAGATATCTTTCCCGTCAGCGCCGGTACTCTGGTTTGATGACCCGGAACCGCCGTGACCGGCGAACAGGTGTTTTGTAAATTTCAGATGAAGTAGGGTCCAGAGCTGAGAATTGCCTCTGATTATTACATCGCCTCCCCTTCCTCCGTCGCCGCCATCGGGTCCTCCCTTGGGATTGGATTTTTCATGTCTGAGGTGCCTTGATCCCGCACCTCCCTTGCCTGAGCGGCAGAAGATTTTTACATAATCGACAAAGTTGGTATCAGCCATCAGCTAAATTATTGTTTCAATCTGCCCGCAGAGTCTTTTGAAGATATCATCAATTGACCCTACACCGTCAACGCTCCTGGAGACTCCGGCCTTCCTTCCGAATTCAATCACAGGCTCTGTCTTGGCGCGGTAAACGGCAATGCGGTTATTTATGACTGCCTCGTCAGCATCGTCAGCCCTGCCTGAGACAAGGGCTCTCTTCTTCATACGTTCCGTCAGTTCGGTGTCATTCACCTCAAGAACCAGTAACAGGTCAATTTTCATACCCCTCTCCTCCAGCATCTTCTGCAGCGCCTCTGCCTGTTCCACAGTGCGTGGGAAACCGTCAAATATGAAACCGGCCTTCCCGGTTGTGACATCGATCTTCTGGGCTATCATTGCTATCACAACATCATCGGGAACAAGCTCACCTGAGGCCATTATAGCCTCCATCTTTTTACCCAGAGGTGTGCCTGCAGCCAGCTCAGCCCTGAGCATGTCTCCTGTTGAAAGATGAAGGAGGTTATATTTCTCTGCAAGAGTCACCGACTGCGTCCCCTTCCCTGAGCCGGGAGGGCCGAACATAAGAACATTTATCATTTTAAAACTATTTTGTGAGTTTATAAATCGCCTTCAGGTTACGGCCGTAGCCGTCATAGTCAAGGCCATATCCCACTACAAAGTTGTTGGGAATTTCGAAACCGATGTAATCAATCGGAAAGTCTCTGGTGTACGCTTCGGGTTTGAATAGAAGGGTGCATATCCTGACCTCCACTGCTTTCCTGAGTGTCAGCTCTCCGATTATTCGTTCGAGGGTGCTGCCTGTATCTACTATGTCTTCAAGGACAATGACGGTTTTACCAGTAATATCCTCGTTCCAGCCAATCAGTTCCTTGATTTTACCTGAGCTGCTTGTACCCTCATAAGAAGCAAGCTTGATAAAGGATATCTGAGAATGGAGGGTGATCTGCCTGAAGAGATCAGCGGCAAAGAGGAAGGCGCCGTTGAGAATCCCGAAGAAGAGTACATCCTTCCCGACCAGGTCTTCGTTTATCTTTTCCGCAAGGGCCGTAATACGGCTTTGTATCTCGTTTTCGGTGATGTACACCGAGAACTCTCTGTCAAGTACTGTGATCTCATTCATTGTCGAGGTGGTTGATGCCGCTAAATTATAAATTTTAAGCGTATTTTTGCCCCTGACAGTGGCTTAACATTAAAAAAGAGAGTATGAATCCGTCAGTTAGCATCATTATGGGCAGCACCTCCGACCTTAAGGTAATGGAGAAGGCTGCGGAATTTCTTGACAGCATGTCGATACCCTTTGAGATAAATGCCCTCTCGGCGCACCGGACACCTGACGAAGTTGAAAAGTTTGCCCGCGGAGCAGCAGGGAGGGGAATAAAGGTAATCATTGCCGGCGCGGGCATGGCCGCCCATCTGCCAGGAGTAATTGCGGCGATGACCCCGATTCCGGTCATTGGTGTTCCGGTCAAAGCCTCACTTGACGGCATGGATTCATTGCTGGCCATTGTTCAGATGCCTCCCGGGATACCTGTTGCCACTGTAGCCATCGACGGGGCGCTCAATGCGGGCATCCTTGCCGCACAGATGATAGCCACGGGTGACAAGGCAGTAATGGAGAAACTTATTGCCTACAAGGAGAGCCTGAAGGAGAAGATTGTGAAGGCGAATGAGGAGCTTGCGGCGGCGAAGTATAGGTACAGGACTAACTAAGAGTCCACAGTCGGCAGTAAGCAGTCAGCAGTCTGCAGTCTTTCTCAATTAAATTTGGAAGGGTTCCGGATCATATGATTGAGTAATTTTCCAATCTCCAGAGATCGTGTTACATAATCATGATATATTTCATCAGAGATATATTTACATTCATAAGCAAGGTCCAGCCATACCTGCGTTTCTGAATTTTCCATATCTGCGTCTGACATCTTGCTCATAAAATGTGCCTCGTAGATCCGTTTACGATAACCCTCACCTATATTAGAGCATACAGACCGTGAAGATCTCCGGATCTGTGAGGTAAGCGAATACAACTCATCATTCGGAAACTGCTTGGTAATATTGTAAATATCCATCGCCAGACTGAATGCCTTCTGGTATATAATCAAATCTTTAAATCCGCCATTCATTGCTGTATTTTTTAATTATTTGACTGCCGACTGCCGACTGCCAATTGCCAACTAAAATCCTATCCGCACCTGCCCCTTCACCTCCTGTTTCAATCCGCCCACGGAAGCTGAACAGGCATACTTCAGCCTCGCTTCAACTCGCTCTGCCGGTTTCCATGAGATCATGATGAATGACCGTGTCATCTCTCCGTATAGCGCCGGCACGCTGAATGAAGAAAGCAGGTCGTTCTCCCAGGCATAGAGGCGACTGTCCCATCCTTCAGTGGAACAGAGGGCATACCTTAACCAGAGGCGCAGAGGAACCCTGCGAAATGAGTAAGAGAAATCCTGACAGAGAAGATACCCTCTCTCTTCTGCCGGTGAGATGAGTGAGAACGAAGCCCTGGTGGTAAGATGCAATCCCGTAACCGGGTCACAATCCAGAACAAATCCCAGCTGTTGCCTTATGTGTGTCACAGACGATGCGGCACCGGTTTCGGAGGGGGCATCATACTCACGAGATGAAGAGGTATAAACCACCCTCAGTGAAATATCATCACGGGGCAGGTATTCCGCTTTGATCTCTGTCCTGCTGCCGTATGATGGCGATGATGAGCGATATCGCGGTGCCGGGATCCTGTAATGATCAACCGCTGCAGTAACGAACAGATGTCTTGCTGCCTCCACGTGTACAGATGCTGCCAGGCCTGTCTCATTGCCGGATCCTGATCCGGCCTTGAATGCACCTGAATGAAATGAATGATAATCAGGTGAAAAATGCCGTGCCAGGAGGTTGAATGTCACCCTCCCCGAAGGCTTTGCCCTGAGTCCTGCTGTGGCTGCCCATGATCCGGGGAGGCTCAGTCCGGCTTCGGCAAACAACAGGACAGGTCCGGCCCCTGCCCTGAAGTTCGTCCCCAGATTCAGAAGCCTGTCTCCTTCAAAGGCATTGATGTTCTCTGGCTTGTCCCTGTCAGGCCTGAATGGAAGTGAGAACCATGATGCGGATGCGGTCACTCCTCCCCTGATCTTATCAGCTCCGGCAGTAATGTGAAGACCGGCAACAGTTTCTCTGAGACTGTTGCGTGCCTCAAGCTGCGATTCAGAAATATGAAGCCCCCCTCTGACAAGGTTGCTCACTCCGGACGCAGTGCTGTCGTCATCAAACAGAAGTCTTGCATCTATATTATTATCAGATGCAAAGAGAACTGCACCTGCATTAATTGTGCCCAGCGTCAGGCTTATGCCTCGAAAGAAGCTGTTCTCCTCCGTGGATGTATACGGCGTCGCTGTACTTCTGCCGGACATGAATGACGGTGAGCTGAGCCATGAACTCATCCACTGGCTGCTGTTGAAGATCAGTCCTTCGCCGGTTCTAAGGGCAAAGTCGCCAATTATAACCCTGCTTATCAGCCAATTCGGCCTGAAATCGATATAACCTGAGAGGAAGTCTGTCCCGGGTCTGTCCCTGAACCCGAACGGCTCTCCGGGATCATTTTCAGCAGTAAGTCCGAAGCCAAAGCGTTTCCTTTCGTGATTAATCTTTAGTAACGACCGTATGCCTTCAGTTTCGCTTTCACCGGCATTGAACCTTGCTGTTGCTGTCAGTGTGGCCTGTGTGCGGCCGAAGTCTTTTCCGGTATCCAGGCGGGCGGGTTGAAGTGAAATATACGGCGCCATGAGCATCACCGTGCTTCTGTCAAAGGCCGGTAGAAGGGCTATCTCATAGATGGTCATCACATTCCCGTTTTTTCTGACATGATCCGCAAGAACCAACACCTGGAAATCCGTCAGGAAAAAGAGTCGCGATATCTCATTTTCATCACCGCTGTTTATATTCACGGGCGACTCCTTGAGTCCGGCAAGCTCTTCAAGCAGCGCCGAGGGATCTGTGTCATCCGTGAGAGCCAGTATATCTTCGACGGATTCATTGAAACCCCGGTTTTCCTCCTGGCCGAAAAGAGGACACAGTAGGCAGATACAGATCACGCTTATGACAGTGATCCTTCGGCACCACCAGATATTAATGCAATACTTGATGAATTCACAATGGCATCCACACGCGATCATTCTGTTTTCAGTGCAGTTCAGCACATGATCACAATGGCGGCGCCGGGAGATCATTTCATTGTCCATATAATTGACAAAGAGGAGGTAAGGCCTGTTGTGCCGTTGAGCAGGAATCCCGTATCAGCCTGCACTGTACCTGTTCTGAAACCTATCCCGAATGAAAAAGCTGAAGGCGAGCTCATGTAGCCTGTCCGGATAACCAGTTTGTTCATCACATTCCAGCTTAACCCGCATTGTACCGAGAGCGGTTCGCCGCTGACCTTGGATGTTCCCGTGACAAGGGAGAAATCGTCGGACTGTTGCCAGTGCAGTCCTGCCTCAATTGATGAAGGCAGCGTATTGAGCGCGGCCAAAGGATTGAACAGGTGAACACCCATTGTCAGCGATGACGAGAGAGTGCAGGTCAAACCTGTTTCGAAAGTCAGATGCGACAAGTCACGGTACTCGCCAATGCTGTGTTCCGAGATAAAATCGACCTGCAGACCCAGCGAGAGACCGTCGGTGATTCTGACTGCACTTCCAATACCGGTAAAAATCCTGTTGTAGTCAGCGTTGCCGTAATGTGTTGCCACAATTCCAAGAGGTGCGCTTCTGACTGCTAAGACTGCACTTATTGCCTTCGATGACATTGCAGGTATCATGAAACGGTTCTCCAGCGAGGCGGAGAAGCTTGTCGCCGGGGCGGCTGTGAGTAGTGCCTGGTTATGGAAACAGTTCCAGTGCCCGGGAGATGCCGTAACTGCAAAACCCATTCCCATCGCACCGGCCCCATGTGGTACAAACAGAGGTTCGCCTGCGCGAAGCACGGCAGCAGTTAATATAAACGACAAGAATACTGCATTCCACCGCAGCATCATAGTGAGACATAATTACACAATCAAATTTATGACAGCGAAGGGAGAAAGTCAAGGAAAAGAGGAAAAAAAGGCAATAGCCATTAGGCAATAGGCAGTAGTGTTGGCAATAACATGCTGATTTAATGACTATTGCCTACTGCCTACTGCCTCTAACCCTTAATATCCTTAATATTGAGCTGCACCGCGGTCTTGCCCCGGAACTCATTCAGCTCCACGGAGTAGGCAATGTCAACCACACCTCCGGAATCGCGGAAGGTCTCGATCATGTCTGCCTGCCCGAAAGCGATAGCACCTACCGGTTCTCCGTTCTGCCTTGCAAAGGTGAGCTTCAGGTGCATCCCGTTGGAGCCCACCGGCTGGCAGGCAAGGGTCTTTACCCTCCGTGATGCAAAAACAGGAGCAGTGTTCTCCGGCCCGAACGGCTGAAACCTCTCAAGGCTTCTGAAAAGCTCCATAGTAACATCTTCAAGAGGAATCTCACAGTCAATATTCACTGAAGGGACCAGATGTTCATCCCTGATTGTCTCACTGACGAATTTCTCAAACCGCTCACGGAACTCCGGCAGATTCTCCTGCTTGAGTGTCAGTCCGGCTGCAAACATGTGCCCGCCGAAGCTCTCCAGCAGGTCGGAGCAAGATTCAATTGCCTGATAGAGGTCATAGCCAGGCACACTTCGCGCCGAGCCGGTCGCAAAACCATCCTTCGATTCGGTGAGAATCACGGTCGGCCTGTAATATGTCTCAATCAGCCTGGATGCAACAATTCCAATAACCCCCTTATGCCATCCCTGCTGGAACAGCACTGTCGTACGGGCGTTACTCATCCTGTTGTCCTCGCTCACCATCCGGCGTGCCTCCGTGGTGATCTCACTGTCCTTCTTTCTGCGGTCATCGTTGTTGATGTCAATTGCATCGCAAATGGTCAACGCCTCCTGCGGGTTCTGCGAGACCAGCAGTTCAACCGCCTTGCTGCCTGATTCCATCCTGCCGGCCGCATTGATGCGCGGACCGATGCGGAACACCACATCCTCAATTGCAAGCGGCATTCTTATTTTGGCCTTTTCAATAATCTTCTGAAATCCCAGGCGCGGTGACTCGTTCAGCTGCTGCAACCCGAAGTAAGCCAGAACCCTGTTCTCACCGGTCATCGGCACGATATCTGATCCGATACTCACAGCAACCAGGTCGAGATATGTTATTATCTTTTCAAAAGGGATATTCTGAACCCTGCACAGTGCCTGCATCAGCTTGAACCCAACACCGCAACCCGACAGCTCCTTGTACGGATAGTTACATCCTGGCTGCTTGGGGTCAAGCACGGCTGTTGCATCAGGGATCTCATCTCCCGGAAGGTGATGATCACAGATGATTATGTCTATCCCTTTTGACCGGGCATACTTCACCTTATCCACAGCCTTGATGCCGCAGTCAAGCGCAATTATCAGCCTGCAGTTTCCCTCAGCAGCATAGTCAATTCCCTTCGATGACAGGCCGTACCCCTCATGGTACCTGTCAGGGATGTAATAATCGAGGCTGGAATGCCGCTCCCTCAGAAAGGCATATAACATGGCCACTGAAGTGGTGCCGTCAACATCGTAATCGCCGTACACCAGTATCTTCTCATTCCTCGAAATTGCCGTGCTGATTCTGTCTACCGCCCTGTTCATATCCTTCATCAGGAAGGGGTCATGCAGGGAACTGATTGACGGGCTGAAGAACTCTTCAGCCTGGCGTTTTGTTGTGATGCCCCGCTGAGCCATCAGGTTGGCGACAGCGACAGGCACCGCCATCTCTGTCGCCAGGGTCGTGACGACACGTTCGTCGCCCCTCGCTTTTAAGAGCCACCTTTTTTCCATTATATTTATTTTTAGTAATATTCATATCCGAAGACCTCCCTCATTGAG
>Ga0209467_1001959_pt1 | contig 15857 bp, 14 predicted proteins | sample Higcelwee11metaG_FD_187175 | JGI IMG/M metagenome (GOLD analysis project Ga0209467, IMG submission 187175) | Freshwater pond sediment microbial communities from the University of Edinburgh, under environmental carbon perturbations - High... | ecosystem: Environmental > Aquatic > Freshwater >...
CTTGGGGTATGGGTTGATGATCTCTTTCAATCTCCACAGATTAAAGAGGCTCTTGTTAACGATCTTGGTTCTGCTTTTTATGGAAGAGACTGGATGGAGATCAACAAGAGCCTTTTTTCTGCACTCAAACTGGAAAAGACCGCCATGTTTGTCATTCTTACGCTTATTATCCTTGTGGCTGCATTTAACATTGCAAGTGCCCTGATCATGATGGTGATGGAAAAGACAAGAGATATTGCTGTGTTCAAAGCCATGGGTGCCACAGATATGCTCATCAGAAAGATATTTGTGATTCAAGGTATGATAATCGGATTGACCGGAACTCTGCTTGGAACTTCAGCTGGAGTTGTGGTCTGTATCCTTCTTAAGAGATATCAGTTCATTGAACTGCCTGCCGCATACCCTTTTTCCACCCTTCCCATTCAACTTGAATACCTTGATGTGGTGCTTATCTCCATTGCATCCATTATCATCTGTTTTCTGTCAACCATATACCCTTCTTACAAAGCATCAAAAATGGATCCTGTAGAGGCTCTTCGTTATGGATAACATATTCCCTTTGATCTCTCTGAAGGGCATTTCAAGGAGATTCAGGAGCAGCACCACAGATATCGAAATACTCAAAGAGGTTGATTTTGATATTTACAAGGGAGAGTCAATTGCTGTGGTGGGCGCATCAGGAACAGGTAAATCAACTCTTCTGCATATTGTGGGGACACTTGACCGCCCGAACCATGGAACTCTTGTTTTTGAAAACAGAGATCTTTTTGCTCTGGGTGAAGAGGAGCTTGCCCGTTTCAGAAACAGCAAAATAGGGTTCGTCTTTCAGTTTCACCATCTGCTCAGTGGCTTTTCTGCCATAGAGAACGTGATGATTCCAGGTATGATCTGCAACCTCTCCAGAAAAAAAAGCTGTATGGATTCAGAGGAGATCCTTGAGAGAGTCGGGTTAAAGCACCGCATTCACCACAGGGCAGAGGATCTTTCAGGAGGTGAACAGCAGAGGGTTGCACTTGCAAGGGCATTGGTCATGAAACCAGACATACTCCTTGCAGACGAGCCTACAGGTAACCTGGATAAACAGAACAGTTTTCAGGTACACCACCTTCTTGTAGAACTTAACCGTGATCTTGGCATGACCCTTATGGTTGTGACTCATAACAGTGAGCTTGCAGCACTGATGGATAAAAGGGTGACAATTCAAGATTGTAAGATAGTTGATCTGGATATAAGAATATAACAGGGGCTTACTGTAATGAAGATAAATATTATAAAATACAATATTGTGGCATCTATGGTGTCTGCTTTTTTGGTACTATTTTTTGTAACCCTATCAGAAGCAGGAGCTGAAGAGAAGGTAAAAGTTGGGATTTTTCCATTTGAAATAAATGCACAGTCAAATATGGAGCACCTTAAGTTGAAGCTTCACTCAATGGTTGCTGAAAACCTGAAGAGCCAGGGAGCTGATGCCATTATTATGAACAAGGAGATCCCAGGGAGTCGTCTGGATTATATGGCAGTGCAGAAGATTGGAATTGAACATGGGCTTGATTATATGGTGTGGGGCACTCTTTTTGTCGCTGGGGGAAAGATCAGTATTGATGCCAGAGTGTTTAATGTTATCACATCAAAGCCACCTCTATCATTTTCTGCCAGGGCAAGTGCCATTGAAAACCTCTTTTCTGCGGTAAATCTCATCAGTAAAGAGATGGGCAGTGAGATTTTCAACAGACAGCTTGTAGCCGCGGTAACTATAAAGGGCAATAAAAGGATTGAGTCTGATGCTATCTTAAGGGCTGTTAAGATCAGACAGGGCGATATATTCAGTGTTGATGCCACTGCCAAGGATCTTAAAAGTGTCTTTCAGATGGGATATTTTGAAGATGTCCGTATTGAGGGGGAAAAGAGTGGAAGTGGCATTAATGTTATCTTCAACGTGACAGAAAAACCCAGTGTCAGAAAAATACAGTACCGGGGTAACCATGTGTATGAAAATAAGGAGATACAGGAGGTGGTGCGCACAGGAACTGGGTCCATTCTCAATGCCTTTAAGATCAACGAAGATATTGAGAGGATAAAAGCTCTCTATACTGACAAGAATTACCACAACTGTGAAATTACCTATACCTCTGAGATGCTTGACAATAATCAGGCAGATATAACTTTTGATATCAAAGAGGGTAAAAAGCTCAAGGTTGAACACATTGAGATGGACGGTAATAAGTTCTTCACAGATAAAGAGTTGAAAAAGGTTATGAAAACCGATGAAAAGGGCTTTTTTTCCTGGATAACATCATCTGGTGACCTTAAGAGGAACGAGCTTGAGCAAGATGTTTACAAAATTGAATCCTTATATAAGGACAACGGATTTATTGATGCAAAGATATCTGATCCTGACGTTGAATTTGGCAAAGAGAGCATCTCAGTTAAATTCAGAATTCAGGAGGGAGAGCAGTTCAAACTCGGTGCCATTGGTTTTACAGGAGATCTTATTGTCCCTGAAGCTGATCTTCATAAGAAGCTTACAATTAAGAGTGGTGATATCTACAGCAGGGCAGATCTGAGAACCAACGTCTTTGCCATTACCGACATCTATTCAGACAGAGGGTTTGCAAATGCTGATATTTCACCTGGCATTGCAAAAAATGGTGATGCAAAGACAGTAGATGTTAACTTCATGATTGAGAAAGGCTCTCCTGTATATCTTGAAAGGATTCTGATCAGTGGCAATACAAAAACACGGGACAAGGTGATCCGGCGTCAGCTTGAAGTCTATGAACAGGATCTCTACTCCATGTCAAAGATCCAGAAGAGCGTAAAAAACCTTCGGCGTATTGACTATTTTGAGAACGTGGATATCAAAACCTCCAAGGGAAGCAGTGACGATAAACTCAATCTCAATGTTGACATTACAGAAAAAGCGACAGGCGCTTTCAGTTTTGGAGGTGGTTACAGCAGTGAAGATCAGCTTTTTGGCATGATCTCTGTCTCAGAGAGAAATCTTTTTGGCCGTGGACAGATTGTCTCTACCAAGGCTGAGGTCTCTGCAACCTCAACCCGGTTCACCTTGAGTTTCACAGAACCGTGGCTTTTCGATATTCCCCTCTCTGCTGGTGCGGATCTCTATAACTGGGATAAGGAGTATGACTACTACGACAAAGACAGCAAGGGTGGTGCAGTACGTTTCGGATACAAGATCTTTGATGATACCTCTGTCGGGATAAAATACGGGTATGAAGATTTCACCATCTCCAATGTTCAAGAGACTTACACTGATGTTGATGAAGGTCACTATGTTACAAGCAGTGTCACCACCTCTTTGAGGTATGACTCCACAAACGCAGCCTTTAACCCCACAGAGGGCTCTGACCACAGCATCTCAGTAGAGTATGCTGGCGACTGGCTTGGCGGAGAGATCGATTTTACAAAGTATATTGCTGAGACAGGATGGTATTACCCACTTTTCTGGAAATTTACAGGGTTTATCCATGCAAAGACAGGATTTCTTGATGATAGATCCCAAGATATTGAGATTGATTATGAGCGGTTTTATCTGGGTGGCATCAACTCGGTGAGAGGCTATGACTCTGAAGATATAAATGCAACTCCTGAAGGGGAGAGTGAACAGAGAGGTGGAGAGAAATTTATCCAGTTCAATGTTGAGATGATCTTTCCTATTGTGGAAGATATCAACCTGGCAGGTGTTGTATTCTATGATGCAGGTGACTCTTATCTTAAGGATGAGGATATGACTCTGCAAGATCTTTATTCGAGTTATGGCGGTGGCTTTCGCTGGTATTCCCCAATGGGGCCGATAAGGATAGAGTATGGCAAGATTTTAAATGGTAATGAGTACAGCGGAGGAAGGTGGGAGTTTTCCATGGGAGGTGCGTTTTAAGACCCTGAGCTTCAATAATGGGTTGATAGATTACAAAGACTAGCAAACAAGTAAACTTCATAAAGCAAACAAGTAAAACTTCAATAGAGCAGATGAGCAGACTTCAATAGCAGGATCAATAATTATACTGGTCACCAGCATAATGTAAAAATATTATAGTTTTAAAAAGTGATATCTATTTAAAAACAGATGGAGATATTTATAAAAATGAAAAAATCAGTAGTGTTTTCTTATACTTTAGCAGTCTGTCTTATAAGTTTCATAACTGTTACAGCTTTTATTAGCACTGCCAGTGCAGCTGGCACAGTAAAGATCGGTGTTGTTGACTTTCAGAAGATTCTGACCAATTCCAATTATGGGAAACGTGCAACCGATGAGCTGAACAGAAAAGGTAAAAAGATGGAAGATGATATGAAGGTCAAAGAGAGTGAACTGCTTGATCTTCAGAAAAAATTTGAGAAAGATTCTCTTGTGATGAGTAAAGAGAAAAAAGAGGAGAAGCAAAAAGAGCTGAGAACCAAATTCAATGACTTTAAAACCCTCAGATCAGAGTATATGAAAAGCTTTAAGGAGCTTCAGAACAACCACTTTAATAAGATCCGCAGTGATGTCTTAAGTGTGACAGGTGAAGTGGGAAGAAAAGAGGGCTTTACAATGGTGATTGAAAAAAATGAGGGTGGTATAATGTATTTTGATGGGGCTCTTGATATTACTGATAAGGTGATAAGTGAGTACAATAGAAGACCTGCCAGCAAATAGTTATCAACCTGCCAAAATATAAAATTGACCAGTTTATGAAATTGACCAGTTTATGAAACTTACTCTTAAAGAAATTGCTCAGAAGATTGATGGTAAGGTGATTGGGGATGAAGCTCTTGAGATCTACGGAGTTTCATCCTTTGATGATGCAGAATCTGGAGATATCACATTTGCCTCAGATGCGAAGTTTTTAAAAAACTTGCACAATACCCGGGCTGGGGCTGTCATTGTTCCTGACGATTTTGGTGATATCGTCTCTGTCTACCCCTCTTTGATAAAAACTTTGAACCCTAAACGCAAATTCTTCAGAATCCTCTCCCTTTTTCATCCTCCCACAGAACCCTCAAAAATCATTGCTCAAGGAAGTGTGACTGGGATCAATTTTGTTGCAGGGGATGACTTGACAATAGGCCACCATGTCACTATCGGAGATAACGTTACAATGGGAGAGCGGGTACATATCATGCATGGGGTCTATATTGGAGATCATGTGGCCATTGGTGATGATACTGTAATCAAACCCAATGTGACCATAATGGAGCGTACCAGAGTAGGCTCAAGGGTTATTATCCACTCTGGAACTGTTATTGGAAGTGATGGATTCGGTTTTACCCAGGAGATGGCAGAGGGGTACCACGAAAAGATTCCCCACGCGGGATTTGTCCATATTGATGATGATGTTGAAATTGGTGCCTGCAATACCATTGACAGGGGAACCTTTGGGGGGACATGGATCGGTAAGGGGGTTAAGACAGACAATCTTGTCCATATTGCACACAATGTGACCATAGGTGAACACTCACTGATTGTTGCCCAGGTTGGAATTGCCGGAAGCAGCGTTATTGGGAAACGGGTCATTTTAGCTGGAAAAGCTGGTGTGTCAGGCCATCTCACTGTTGGCGATGGTGCCATTGTAGGTCCCGGTGCAGGAGTTCTAAGTGATGTTCAGCCAGGGCAGATTGTTTCAGGTGTTCCAGGAATGCCCCATAAGGTATGGCTCAAGGTGGCATCTATCCTGCCTACTCTTCCTGAAATAAGAAAGAGAGTCCTCAAACTTGAGAGAAAAGAGAACAATGAAAAACCAGGAGGCTCATAAAAAGAGAGCTGTGCATTTCAACTTCACCCCATGAGAATATGAACTGTTCTGGATAGTGCCGGGAAAAATAAGAAAATTCAAGAAAAATCAAGGAAATAGAAATATATGATTCATCCCACAGCAATCATTGATCCAGGTGCTGAAATAGAATCCAATGTCTCAATAGGCCCTTATGCAATCATTAAAAAAGATGTCCATATCGGATCAGGTACTGAAATAGGGCCATACACAACCATTGACCAGTATGTGACAGTCGGGCAGGATTGCAGGATTTTTCAGTACGCATCCATTGGTGCTGCCCCTCAGGATCTTAAATATCATGGAGAGAAAACTTTTCTCAAAATTGGAAGAGGGACTGTTATCCGTGAATTTGTGACTATAAACCGTGGTACAGAATTTGGTGGTGGCTATACTGAAGTTGGCGAGGAGAATTACCTGATGGCCTACACCCATATTGCCCATGACTGCAAAACTGGAAAACAGGTGATTCTTGCCAATAATGCCACTCTGGGTGGACATATTGAGCTTGGTGATAACGTAACAATCGGGGGGCTTGTGGCCATTCATCAATTTGTCAAGATCGGGGATTACGCCTATATTGGAGGCAAATCCGCCATTGTTAAAGATATCCCTCCATATGTGATTGCAGCAGGAGACAGAGCCACACTGCATGGCCTGAACAATGTTGGCCTGGACAGGCACAATTTTTCAAAATCCACCATAGCAAGTCTGAAAAAGGCCTACAGAATAGTATTTAGGATAGGTCTTACGGTAAAACAGGCATCAGAACGGGTTAGAGCAGAGGTGGAGCAGATCCCTGAAGTTGTGAACTTCATGAGTTTCATTGAAAAATCAACCCGCGGGATCACCAGATGAGACCGATCGGACTCATTGCTGGTGGTGGGCAGTTTCCCATTCTCTTTGCAAGAAGTGCAGCTGCAAGAGGGTACAGAGTCTGTGCTGCCGCATATATCAATGAGGCTTCCAGGGAGCTTGAGAGTTGTGTTGACTCAATTGAGTGGCTCCATCTGGGTCAGGTTGGAAAACTGCTCAAATTTTTCAGGAAAAATAGTGTCACAGAGTCTGTGATGATGGGCAGTGTAAGAAAAACAAAGATTTTCACAGATATCAGACCTGATTTCAAGGCAATTGCCTTTATTGCAACTAAAGGGCACACTCACGATGACTCTATTCTGAGTTCGTTTGCAGATCTGCTTGCCAAAGAGGGAGTCTCTGTCAGACCATCCACGTTTCTGCTGCCTGAACTGTTATCTCCAAAAGGGTGCTGGACCCGTAGAAAACCAGACAGTGCTGAGCAGAAAGATATTAAGACAGGGTGGAAAATTGCACGGGAGATCGGCAAACTTGATATTGGTCAGTGTGTTGTGATCGCCAATGGAACAGTTCTGGCTGTGGAGGCTGTCGATGGTACAGATGCCACCATAAAACGTGGTGCCTCTCTGACAGATCGCAGCGCAGTGGTTGTAAAACTCTCAAAACCGCAGCAGGATTTACGATTTGACCTTCCGTCAGCTGGAGTTGAAACTGTAAGGGGTATGGCACAGTATGGTGCATCTGTTCTGGTTCTGGAGGCTCAAAGGAGTGTCACCTTTGACAGGGAGAAGATGGTTGGCCTGGCAGATCTCAACGGTATAGCTATCATTGCAGTTGATGATAGTGACTTTGATTCTCAGGATCTGACAACTTTATGAGTGGGTAGTTTTTCTGCTCTGGATAGTGAGATGGATAGTAGTTTGTTGCGTAAAATTATGCAGATGAGGGCCAGGATTGCTGTGAAAGAGCAGAAACATGTCATGATTATTGCAGGTGAGCCATCTGGAGATCTGCACGGTGCCAACCTTATCAGGGAATTGATCTCAATAGATCCCGCTCTTATAATTACCGGTATCGGAGGTGACCTCATGGAGCAGCAGGGGATGAAGCTCTTCTTTCACATAAGAGATCTCTCTGCAATGGGGGTAACTGAAGTTATTATGCAGTTCAAACGGATCAAGCAGGCGTTTGACCTCTTCCGCCGGAAAATTGCGCAGAACAGACCTGATCTGCTTATTCTGATTGATTATCCAGGTTTCAATCTCAGAGCTGCTGCCTGCGCAAAGCTCAGTTCCATTCCTGTTCTCTATTATATCACACCAAAGGTGTGGGCATGGAACAGCTCAAGATTGAACAGGATAAAACAGTATGTTGACCATGCTGCACTGATTTTTCCATTTGAGGAGGCGATCTTCAGAAAAGAGAGTATCCCTGCCACATTTGTTGGCCATCCGCTTCTGGATTGCCACCGCCATGAGCATATCCCTGAAAAATCTGAGGGGCAGAGCATGCTCCCAAAGGTCATAGGGCTGCTGCCTGGCTCAAGAGAGTCGGAGATCTCAAAGCTGCTGGAACTCATGTTGAAGTCTGCCAGATTAGTTCATGAGAAATATGAAAAAGTTGATCACTCTCTGTGCCATCGGAATAGAGACCATCTCCAGAAAAATCCAGATCTGGTAAGTCAGAAAAGTGAGAGGGTCACATTCCTTGTCTCTGCCGCTTCATCAATAAATATAGAGAGATTCAACAGGATATTAGATCCATACAACCATGACGGTATCTTTGAAGTTGTACGCGGAGAGCCTTCAGCGCTCTTCAGACGATCTGATCTGCTGATTGCCGCATCCGGCACTGTGACACTGGAGGCTGCCATATCTGGTGTTCCGATGGTTATTGTCTATAAAACCTCTCTTATCACATACTTTCTTGCAAAGATATTTGTCAGAATACCCCATGTCGGACTGCCCAATATTATTGCCGGATATCCCATTGTACCAGAACTGCTCCAGGATGACGCCACACCAGAAAGAGTTTCAGATAAGATCTTATCAATAATGCCCCCGGACACTTTGCTCTCCATGAAAAAACAGCTTCTTATGATACCCAGATATTTAGGTGGCGCAGGAGCATCCCGCAGGACTGCGCATATTGCCATACAGATGATACAGGACTGAAAAGAACTGAATTTTCCCTTTGACATTGATAAGATATCTGTTTTAATAATTTTCATATGTTGTTTCTATTCGCTGATGAGGACTCATTTTATGAGGCCGCCTCTACTTACTTAACAGCTGTTTTACGTCATAAGGAGAGCTTAAAATGAACTATTTCAAAATGTTAACTGTTATGTTATCTACACTGTCTATCATGACATCTGGAGTTGTCTTCGCAGGAACTCTTGATAATGTGAAAAAAAAGGGCTTCATCCAGGTTGGGGTCAATCAGGGGCTTTTCGGATTTGCCAGCACAGATGAAAAAGGTGAGTGGAGAGGCCTTGATGTTGATACTGCAAGAGCCATATCCTGCGCTGTCTTTGGGAGACCTGACAAATTGAAATTCATACCTCTTTCAGCACAGACAAGATTTACAGCGCTCCAATCCGGCGAGATTGACGTTCTTTGTCGTAATGCCACCCGAACACTGGCCAGAGAGTCTCAGCTGGGGCTCAATTTTGTCACGGTGAACTACTATGACGGCCAGGGGTTCATGGTACCAAAATCGCTTGGCATTAAATCTGCCAGAGAACTCAGTGGCGCCACAGTTTGTGTCTTACAGGGAACCACCACTGAGCAGAATGCCGCAGACTATTTCAGGAAAAACAGTATGACCTGGAAGCCGGTTGTTGTTGAGAGTACCACTGCAATTCAGCAGGCTTTTTTGTCAGGCAGGTGTGACTGCATGACCTCTGATCTCTCACAGCTTGCAGGGCAGAGAGCTTCTGCCTCCAACCCTGCTGATTACATGCTGCTGCCAGAGATCATATCAAAGGAGCCACTTGCCCCAGCTGTAAGACATGGAGATGATCAGTGGTATGATATTGTCAACTTCTCAGTACTGGCTATGATTCAGGCAGAAGAGTATGGAATTACCTCCAAGAATATTGATGATATGGTCAAAAACGAAGACCCTGAGATCAAACGTTTTCTTGGTGTGACACCAGGTAATGGCGAAGCTCTGGGTCTTGATGAAAAATTTGCCTACAATATTGTCAAGAACATTGGCAATTACGGTGAACTCTTTGAACGCAATGTGGGGCTTGCCACACCACTTGCCATTGAGAGAGGTCTCAATGCCCTCTGGACTAATGGTGGACTTATGTACTCTCCACCGTTTAAATAACCTCTATGACAGACTGGCCTTCCACAACAAAATATGAAAGGCAATTGATTGTTGGGATAAAAGGCACACTTTGGCGCTACTGGGAAATATTGTTATAAATGTTTAACAGATTGCAGCATGGATAGGATATCTTATTCATGCTGCAAAAAATATCTATCTTGGACTTATAAACAGGGGCATTATGCAAAAAGATCACATAAGCGGACCTATATGGACAAGTGCCACATTCCGGTCAGTCGTTTATCAGATCGCAGCTATATCTATTGTCAGTTTGACCTCCTGGTATCTTTTTACCAATACCACTGCAAACCTTGCAAAACAGTCAATTGCCACTGGATTTGGCTTTCTGTCAAGAGAGGCCTCTTTTGAAATTGGTGAATCCATGATCTCCTTCTCCTCTTCTGATACATACCTCAAAGCGCTGGCTGTTGGTGCATTAAATACCATCAAGGTCTCTTTTATCGGAATTGTCTTTACAGTAACTTTAGGGATTTTTGTCGGTATTGCAAGACTCTCGTCCAACTGGCTTGTTTCAAAAATAGCGGCAGTGTACATTGAGGTGTTTCAGGATATTCCGGTTCTTTTACAGCTCTTCTTCTGGTACACCATTTTTAATAATGTCATGCCATCACCAAGAGCGGCACTTATCCCATTTGATGGTGTTGTCCTGTGTAACCGGGGAGTCTATTTTGCCACTCCTGCTGACCATCCGGCTTTTTTATGGATGGGGTATGCCTTTATTGGTGCCTGCTTCTTAACATTTTTTCTAAGACGGTGGGCAAAAAAGAGACAGGAAGAGACGGGGCAGATATTTCCTCTTCTGACGGTTTCAATCGCATTGATTATCCTGCTTCCCACTGTCACATGGTCTCTAATGGGAGCTCCAACTCAGATGGATATGCCAACACTTAATGGGTTTAACTTTGAAGGTGGATACAATGTAAGCCCTGAGTTTGGCTCCCTTCTTCTTGGGCTTGTCCTCTATACATCTGCTTTTGTTGCTGAAATTGTAAGGGCAGGAATTCAGTCGATTGAAAGAGGGCAGCGGGAAGCAGCAGAATCCCTTGGGCTAAGACCGCTATTTATCATGAACCTGGTTATTCTGCCTCAGGCCCTCCGGGTGATTATTCCACCACTTACAAGCCAGCTGCTTAACCTCATAAAGAACAGCTCTCTTGCCGTGGCTATTGGCTATCCTGATTTTGTATCCACATCAAATACCACCATCAGCCAGACTGGTCAGGCCATTGAGGGGGTTGCCATTATCATGTTGATGTATTTGACCATCAGCCTTATGACATCTCTGTTCATGAACTGGTATAATGCAAGAATGGCGCTTGTGGAAAGGTAGGTTGAAAGTTGAAATGATGAAAAGTTATGCTGAAACTCAAAATAATCCTCTATCCCAAAAGAGCTTGACTCTTCAGAAAATGTACCCATTGCAAAAAAAGAGATTTTAAGGCCCCCTGTAACTGAGACCGGTGTAGTCGGCTGGCTTAAAGCCAACCTCTTCAACTCTCCTCTTAATACTTTTATAACTATTCTTATACTGCTGACCTTTTACAAGTTGATTCCCCCATTTATTCAATGGGCATTTTTTGACAGTGTATGGTTCGGACAATCATCTGGCTGCCAGCCAGGAGAGGGGGCATGCTGGGCATATATCCCTGCCAATATACGGTTTGTTATATTTGGTCTCTTTCCTCAACAGGAGCAGTGGCGTGGCTTGATTGCCATGCTTATCATGGTAGGTACTGTAGTTTACAGCAGGAAACGGGATCGATGGAGATCATCTCTTGCATATGTGTGGCTTTGCAGCACTGTTGTGGTGGCAATTATTCTGAAAGGTGGAATTTTGGGACTTACCCCTGTTGAAAGTACAAAATGGGGCGGCCTTCTTCTCACCCTTCTGCTCTCTGTTGTTGGTATGACAGCAGCATATCCGTTAGGGGTTGTTCTTGCCCTGGCAAGACGTTCAAAGATGCCTGCAATCCTCACCATGGCTGTTGTCTATATTGAGATTATCCGTGGTGTTCCTCTGATCAGTATGCTTTTCATGTCTGCTGTCATGTTTCCTCTTTTTTTCCCAGAGGGTGTAACTGTCAATAAGATTTTCAGGGCGCAGGTTGCAATTGTAATGTTTACAGCAGCCTATATTGCCGAGGTTGTCAGAGGTGGACTCCAGGCCATACCAAAAGGTCAGTATGAGGCAGCAGAGTCAATGGGGCTTAACTATTTCCAGGTGATGAGGCTGGTTATACTTCCTCAGGCCCTCAAGATTGTAATTCCACCAACAGTGGGTATCCTGATCTCAGCGTTCAAAGATACCTCTCTGGTTGCCATTATCTCTCTTTATGACCTGTTAAAAACCTGTCAGTCAACCCTCTCAGATCCCAGATGGATGGGATTCAGCACAGAGGCATATATTTTCATTGCCATGATCTATTTTCTCTTCTGTTACGCCATGTCAAGTTATTCAAGGCGCCTTGAAGAGGAACTCAGTACAGGCCAGAGAGATTAAAATAAAAAAACATTAAGAAGAGCTATGGATATAAACAGAGTGAATACAGATAAAAAAATGGCTATAAATAGAGAAGAGTCTATAATAAAAATAAGAAATATGCACAAATGGTATGGTGAGTTTCATGTCCTCAATGATATCAATCTTGATGTGAGCAAGGGTGAGATTATTGTGATCTGTGGCCCTTCAGGTTCTGGGAAATCCACACTCATCCGTTGTATTAACCGCCTTGAACAGCATCAGAAGGGCAGTATCAACGTGGATGGCATTGAACTTACTGACAACATCAAGAATATTGAGAAGGTGCGCACAGAGGTGAGCATGGTTTTTCAGCATTTTAACCTTTTTCCCCACCTCACAATTCTTGAGAATCTGACACTTGGTCCCATCTGGGTCAGAAAGATGCCAAAGGGAAAGGCAGAAGAGCTTGCCATGGAGTATCTGAACAAGGTGCAGATTTCAGAACAGGCAAAAAAATATCCAGGCCAGCTCTCAGGAGGACAGCAGCAGCGGGTTGCCATTGCGCGGAGCCTCTGCATGCAGCCAAGGATAATGCTCTTTGATGAACCCACATCTGCCCTTGATCCTGAGATGGTAAAGGAGGTTCTTGATGTTATAATCTCCCTTGCCCAAGAGGGGATGACCATGCTGGTTGTCACACATGAGATGGGATTTGCAAAATCTGTGGCTCACAGGGTTATTTTCATGGATGGAGGAATGATTATTGAAGAGAATGATCCGGAATCCTTTTTTTCAAATCCACATAATGAGAGAACAAAACTTTTTCTAAGTCAGATCCTTTATTAATATAGTATCGTAATATATATATGCTCCGCACAAATTTTTTTAAGCAGTTAAGTAATAATTTGTAAAAAAATGAGGTAAACAAACTTTTTCTATGTCACTTAATGTGATTCTGCTCATCATCTGTCTTATATTATCCGGCTTTTTTTCATCTGCAGAAACTGCTCTCTTCTCCATCAGTAAGATCAAAGCGCTTCACCTTGCAAAAGAGGGGCGAAGAACTGATCAGCTGATTTGTAAAATGAAAGAGGAGCCACACAGGCTTCTTTCAACTATTTTAATTGGCAACAACATTGTTAATATCGGTGCATCTTCATTAGCAACTGCCATTGCCATCGATTTTTTTAAATCAAATGCAGTTGGTATTGCAACAGGAGTTATGACTCTGCTGATCCTTGTATTTGGAGAGATCTTTCCAAAGTCCTTTGCAGCCCAGAATAAGATACTGGTGGCAAGGGGTGTGATTTTTCCACTGATGTGGTTCTCCAGACTCTTTACCCCTATGATCTTTATGTTCAATTTCATACCCAGGATTCTTGGCAAAGCTGATCGATCTCCTTCTGTTACTGAAGATGAACTGATGACAATGGTTGAAGTGGTAGAGGAGGAGGGTGAGATAAAAGAGGAGGAGAAGGAGTTTATATCAAATATTTTTGAGTTTGATGATACAAGCGCCTCTGAGATAATGACTCCCAGAGCTGACATGTATTTCATTGATATCCAAGATCCGATCGACATCAAAGCTATCCTCAACTCTGGCTTTACACGCATTCCAGTGATTGATAATAACAACATTGACAACATTATCGGGGTATTGAATGTCAAAGACCTCTTTGCCAGATACCATGAGAGATGCTCCTATAAAATGGCTGCCAGTGGTGAGCAGAGCATTTTATATACCTTGAAGAGCGGTGAACAATCCCCACATGACGATCAGATAAGCAGCTGTGACCGACAGCAGATAACCGACAGCGATAAGAGTGATTACACCATAAAGGCAAGTGATCTCGGGATCAAAGAGATCATGCGTGAACCATTTTTTATCCCTGAATCAAAGAAACTGGACTCCCTGCTGCACGCATTCAAGCAGATGAAGAATCACATAGGTATAGTTGTTGATGAGCACGGTGGTGTTTCAGGCATTGTCACTATGGAGGATGTTCTTGAGGAGATTGTGGGAGAGATAAGCGACGAGACTGACAGGATTGATCCCCATATTGTTAAACTCAATGGTGAGAAATGGATTGTTCTTGGCAAGACAGAGATTGAGGAGATCAATAAAAAACTGGATCTCTCAATACCTGAATCTTCAGATTATGACACTTTTTCTGGATTTATTCTGGATAAGATCGGCAGAATTCCAAAGGTTGGAGAGACCATTAGTATCGAAAAGTATGCTGCTACTGTCAAAGAGAGAGATGGCAACCGGATCAGAACTTTTGTTTTTAAACTGTTTTAGAAGGGTGTTTCATGGATGTATCAACTGAAAAAAATAGAGCGAGAGATCTGAGTATCACACCAACAACTCAACTGTACTGTCTTCTTGGCAGACCGGTAAGCCACTCAATGGGGCCTCTGGTGCATAATATGCTGTTTAACGAGTTTGGAATAGATGCCGTCTATCTGGCATTTCAACTCAATGATATTAAAAAGGGTGTTGAAGCCATAAGAGTTCTTGGGATAAGAGGTGCGTCTGTTACCATTCCATTTAAAGAGAGTATTATTGAACATCTTGACTCAGTTGATGAGATGGCACTTAAGATAGGTGCTGTCAATACTGTTTTGAACCAGGACGGCTATCTTGTCGGTTCCAATACAGATTGTGCAGGAGCCATTGAACCACTCAAAGCAGCATCAGGTACAGTTAAAGGCAAACATGTCTGTATTATCGGGGCAGGTGGAGCAGCAAGAGCTGTTGCCTTTGGAGTGAGAGAAGAGGGAGGACGTATCACCATTCTGAATCGTACCCGTGAGAAGGGGGAGAAGCTTGCAATGCAGGTAAACGGAGACTTTTTGCAATATGATGCAGGCAGGACTTCTGGGAAGATGGTCTCTGGTGCTGAATTTCAGACTCCAGAGAGTTCACTGCCAGATACTCTGCTCAATGGTGTTGATATTCTTATCAACACCACATCTGTCGGGATGGTTCCAGATGCTCATAAAAGCCCTATTAACTCCTCACTTCTGCATGAGAATCTGACAGTAATGGATATTGTGTATAACCCTTTAAGGACAAAATTACTTCAGGATGCTCAATATGCCAACTGTAAGACAGTGGATGGCCTTGCCATGTTTATCCATCAGGGTGCTGCCCAGTTTGAGCTTTTTACTGGTGTCAAGCCTCCTCTTCACCTCATGAGAGAGACTCTTCTCAGAAAGATGGCAGCAAAACAATAGAGATATGAGAAAATCATAATTCCAAGGATAATTATAAACAGATGAAATCCATAACGATAAAAATTACTTCTGACAGGTCAGTAACAATACCTGGATCTAAAAGCCTCTCCCACAGAATGGTGATCTGTGCATCCATGGCACATGGCACCTCTGTGATTAGAAATATCCTCCACAGCGATGATGTTCACCACACCATCTCAGCCCTATCC
>Ga0209467_1001960_pt1 | contig 15857 bp, 14 predicted proteins | sample Higcelwee11metaG_FD_187175 | JGI IMG/M metagenome (GOLD analysis project Ga0209467, IMG submission 187175) | Freshwater pond sediment microbial communities from the University of Edinburgh, under environmental carbon perturbations - High... | ecosystem: Environmental > Aquatic > Freshwater >...
CACATCGGGATGGCTGCGTTTCAGGGGCGAAGGCTTGAAGGCGCGATCGAGGAAAGCGTGGCGCGTTTCGCCTGTGGCTCGCAGCTCGCCGCTACGAGCGTCCACGACGCGGTATGAAAGGGTCAAACGCAGTCCCGTATACGCCTCCACCCTGGGGATGATGGCGACGATCTCCCCATAGCGGACGCTCGACTTGTACTCGCAGGAGGCCGCGAGCACCGGGACAATGATGCCGCGCTCCTCCATTTTGCCGTAGCTCAATCCCGCCTTCTCGAGAAGATCGGTGCGGGCTTCCTCGAACCAGCGGATATAATTCGAATGATGGACGACGCCCATCTGGTCGGTTTCATAGTACTGGGTCTTGTGAAGGTAGGGGGACTGTTCTGTCATGGATTAGAGTATGCCCGGGGCAGGAATGCTGGACAAGGGAGGCGGGCAGAAACCGAATTCATGAATGCATGTCGAAGAATCAAGCCATAGGGTTGTCGCATTTTACGCTTCCGGCTTTACTTCTTGGTGAAGGCTTGAGAAAATAGCCGTCATTGGCTGTCCAAAAAGGCGGCATAAATTATAGAAAACGTTGTGGAGGCTCAACATGAGAAGATACGGCCTTATCGTCATGCTGGCGATCGGCATTTTTATCGCAGGAGGCGGCGCCCAAGCTCAATCCATCGCCGACCAGCTGCCTGCCTATATCGTCTCATCCTTTGCCCGAAAGCCTTACGACTCACTTCCGGTACTCAGGAACATTGCCGCTCTGGAATCGAGGATGCTGGATTACGAGGACTCCGCCGAAATTCTGAGCTTCGCCATCGAGTCCTGGGAAGGGGGAGACTGGCAAGCGGCGCGGGACAGGCTGCTCGATCACGCCCAGATGGTTGGCGAGACGAACAGCTGCTCGGCCATGGATGGCCTCATTCTCTGCGCGCTTTATTATTCCTTCATGGATCTGCAGGGCAAGATGGGAGGAGCGCCCCTCGAATCGCCTCGCGACCAAGTTCTTGCCTACCTGGCCATCGGCCAGGCTTACTACTACATCATCTTTCCCCAAGTAGCGAAAAGCAGTCCGGAAGATACGCGCAGGGCTCTCAGCTACGCGATCTCGGCGCTCGAAAGTGGCAAAAAGCGGTTCCCTTCCCCGGTTTTTGATTACTACTCCGCCTTGGCGTATTTTAGCTCCGCCGAAACATACCCCAGGACTCACGCGAGCTATTATCCCTATTTCTACCAGGCATCCTGGGATATCGACGCGGCGGTGCGGGCAATGCCTGACAATCCTGAGACCAGGTACCTTGAGGCGCAGATCAGACAAAAAGTAGAGCCATGGCAAGCGCTCAAAGCCATCGAGGTCTATATGGCTCTGAGACCGAACGATTCCAGTGCTTATTGCCTGCGCGGAATGGCGAATTTCTATGCGCAGAACTATGAGAAATGCATCGCGGACCTGCAGCTATTCTTCAAGCAAGCCCCGAGCCACCGCTGGCGCCCCGCTGCCGAAGAGGTGCTGAAATCCGCCGAGTATATGCTCAAACCGCTGGACTGAGGCACGGCCGGTAGCCGTCTGAAAGGGCTGCCTATAAGCAACGCAAGGTCAACGGCTGATGGGCTCCATTTCATTCATATGCAGGAATACCGTGATGGCGAGGAGGTCGGCGCAGCCGCCGGGGCTGATGTTTCTCCCGATGAACAGGTTGTCCATGATCCGGATCGCGTTTCGGCCGTCGGGGGTAGCCATGCCGCCGAGGCCGAGGGATTCTTCCGCTTTGGCGCGAAGGAAGACGAGTCCTTCTCGGCCCGCTCGTCCCAATACGTTCGTATCCTCGACGACGGTGAAAAGGACGAGGAGGGCGTCGATCATAGCATCATTCATGGAGAGACCGGCCGCGAGACCTGCGCGAAGGCGAGGAAGGGCGTGGTCAATGACGGCGGGGAAGCCATCTTCGGCCTCGCCGCGGATGCCGCGAACGCCTTCGCTCGCGTAGAGTTTCTCGCCGGCGGTGGCCCCGCGCGTACCGATGCCGACGAAGTCTCGAAGCGTGATGCCCTGAACGATGTCGGCGGCGCTGGAGGCCACTAGCCTGGGTTCGGCGCAGGTCTGGCGGCCGGCGCTTGCGCAGAGCAACCCCATCGAGAAGATGAGGCCTTTATGCGTATTGACGCCGCCCGTCGCGGCGAACATGTCGCGCTCCGCGGCCTTCCCGGCTTCGCGAAGGATGGGGAGAAGGCCTGAGAGTTCGCCGTGATGACAAGCGCCAAGCCTGGCGAACTCCGCGAACCATGGGCCGAGGGCGGCGGCGCTCGACAGAAAGGTAAAATAGTCCATGTCGCGATGGGCGCCGGGAGAAAGCGGATCGACAAGGCCGGGCTTGGGCGCCGCCGCCGCCTCGAGAAGCGTGGCGGTCAGCGCTAGCCGACCAATACGTTCAGCCATGCCTTTCAAAGACAGGCGAGGACGTTTCGCGATTCCCCGGACTCGCTCGGCCACGAGATCAGGATCATGGGTCCTGCCGGCCGAACAACATGCCGCTTCTTTTCCGCAGACGAGACAGGCGCGCGGGCCCATCCCCAGTTCTTTTCGCCCGAAGGGTTGGCCTTCCGAATCCATGATATCGATATCGACAAGCTCTCCCCAGGGATCGCCGGCCTCAAGGTCGACCGCTGCGCGTTTCAGCGTCAGAGCATCGGCCTCTGCGGCTAAATAGCCTTCAGGACCATCGGCTCCAAGCCTGAACTCCTCGCCTAGAATCCGGATTCCGCGCTCGGCCGCCTCTTCGGCAAAAGACAGGAAGGCTATTCTGGCAAGCTCATCGAATTGTCCGGAGGTCCTGAGCGGAGCGGGCATGCGCAAGGTAAGAACGGCCAGGGAAGCAGGCTGCCCGGGACAGCGGGTTTTAAGCGATTTCGCGAGAGCGAGTTTTTTTATCCAGCGTTCCTCCCTGGCCTGGAGGACGGAATCCGTCATGCGGGCTCTGCGGCTCGGGCAATGGCAGTCTCCAGCCTTGCCCGAAGGGTACACTCAAGCGCCCCGCGATCCTGGACATGCACGCTTACGCCCTTTATGCCGGCTTTCGCGACGACTTCTTCAGTCACGCTTCGGATTCTCTTTCCATACTGTTTGATCACGATGCTTTCGATCTTAAGTTCCACCGCCGAACCGGCCGCCGGCGATACCGTGACAAGGACATCGCTCGATTCGAGCGAACCTGCCGCAGCCGCTTTTTTTGCTTCCATATCTAGTCCTCCTCGCTTTCTTTCAGTGACGGCGCCCGTTCAGTGACGGGAGTCGCTTTTTTTTATCCGTTCCAGAACGGGAACGGCTTCCGGCGAAATGAGCCAAGCCCAGGTCGTGGGGGGGACAAGCGCTTTAGCCGCTTCCATGTCGCCGCTCTTTATGAGTTCACGCACCTTCGAGGCGCTCACCGGCTCTCCTTCTTTTTCAAAACGGGGCATTACATGAACGCGAAGCGGCTCGCCATCCCCATCGGCCGCGGCGAGTATTTCTTTCATCATCCTGTTGTATGTCGAGGTGGTCGCACAATAGGGCTCCGTGCCCACGAAGCGGTCGGTCACATGAAGCGCGGGCGCGATATGACGCCTGAACAGCGCAAGATCGAGAGCCGCGTGAAGTTCTACCGCCTTATCCGCCTCGCCGCCGTTTTTTTCGCCCGGGCGGATAAAATACGTCGGGAAGGTCGCGGAAGATATCACGTAAGGTCCGCCTTCGAGCACGGTCACATTCGGCAGATCGGCGGTGCCCTGCCTGACGAGTTCCACCCTTACCCCGAAGGGGAAGAGGGACCTGTCCTCCTCGACGACAAGGACATAAAGCCAGGGAGCCTTGGACGCGGCGTATTCGATGAGCTTTCGGTGCCCAAGGGTAAAGGGATTGCAGTTGACGACGACGGCGGCCGCGCCCTGAGGCCTCCCCTCGGTTCGAACCTTCAGCGCTTCCAGCCAGAAGCCGATTCCTTCCATGCCCCACTCGAGGAGGGCCACGCCCTGGCTGCCCGTCGAGACAATGAAGGAAAAGCCCATCGCCTCGAAACGCCTGGCTTCATGAGCCCTCGTAAAAAGGAACAGCTGTTTTCTGCCGCTCTCTACGGCTCGCTTGATGAGCGAGGAAACGACAGCGGCTGCGGCGCCCTCGCCTTCATAGGCGTCGGCCACGGCTATTCCTTCCAGGACAGAACCGACGAGGGACCCTGTCGCGACGAGGCCATCATCATCGAAAAGGCCAAGGACTATATCCTCTTCGCCGGGGACAGAGAGGCCTCGCGATTCGAGGAGGCGCTTCCGCGCCGCGAACTCGCCGCTGCCTTCGAGGATTCTTTCTTCCCAGCCGAAAGATTCTCCACCCATCTGCTTTCCTTTTTTTGCCCTTATCGGCTTCCGGCGAGTTCGCGGCGCGCGGCGTTGAGCGCCCCGCCGGCGAGAAGCAGTTCGACCTGCCGCCCGGACAAGCCATGGCGCGCCGTAAACGCAAGGCCCGTGGTTTCGTTGAGGATCTCGAACCTGTCCATAGAGAGCCCTTTCCTGATATTCACGATGGAAAGCCTGTCCCCCTTGGAAACGCGGGCGTAATCTTCCCGGCTTTCGAAGATCAGGGGCAGGATTCCCGCGTTGACGAGGTTCTGCCTATGGATGCGAGCGTAGGACAGCACGATGACGGCTTTCACGCCGAGAAACCTGGGCGATAATGCCGCATGTTCCCTGCTTGAGCCTTGCCCGTAGTTCTCGCCGCCCACGAGGATGCCGCCGCCGGCGGCCAGCGACCTTTCGGGGAAACTTGGATCGACAGCGGCGAAACAGTACTTGGAAATCTCGGGAAGATTGGAGCGCAGGGACATTATCCTGCTTCCCGCCGGGAGTATGTGGTCGGTGGTGATATTGTCGCCCATGGCGAGGAGAACCTCGGCCTTAATGCTGTCCGCGATAGGCTCGAAGGTCGGCAGCGCCGCGATGTTCGGGCCGCGGCGGACCGCCAGGCCCTTGCCAGAGGCTTTCGGGAAAACGAACATGGAATCGTCGGCCACGAAGCGGTCGGGAGCGCGAACCGCGGCGGATTCAGCGAACTCGCGCGGGTCGGTGATGACGCCGCGTATGGCCGACGCGGCGGCTGTCTCGGCGCTTACGAGATGGACAAGCGCCGACTTCGTGCCCGAACGGCCCTCGAAGTTCCTGTTGGAGCTGCGCAGGGAAACCGCGTCCGTGCGCGGCGCCTGCCCAATCCCTATGCAGGGACCGCAGGCGCATTCCAGGATTCGCGCCCCGGCTTCCACAAAATCGGCCAAAATGCCGTCTCTCGTTATCATGAGGAGGGTCTGGCGCGATCCCGGCCCTATGACGAGGCTTGTCTTCTCCGCCACATGGCGTCCCTTGAGGATCGATGCGCTCACGGCGAGATCATAATAGGAAGAATTCGTGCAGCTTCCGATGAAGCACTGGTCCACCGGCTTGCCGGCGACCTCGCGTACGGGAACGACGCGGTCGGGCATATGAGGCAGGGCGATGAGGGGTTCGAGCGTCGAGAGGTCGACGATGATTTCCTCGTCATAGAGGGCATCGGGATCGGCGGCGAGCGGTAGATAATCGCTTCCTCGCCCCTGCGCTTCCAGAAAGCGTCTCGTCACTTCGTCGCTCGGGAAAACCGAGGTCGTGGCGCCCAGTTCGGCGCCCATATTGGTGATGGTGCCGCGCTGCGGAACGGAGAGAGTGGCGACGCCCTCTCCCGAGTATTCGAGGATCTTCCCCACCCCGCCTTTGACCGTGAGCCGCCTCAGCACTTCCAGAACGACATCCTTGGCGCTCACCATGGGCCGCAGCTTCCCGCGAAGCTCCACGCGAAGAACCTTGGGTTCCGGAAAGGAAAAAGGAAAACCGGCCATGGCCAAGGCGACGTCAAGACCGCCCGCGCCGATGGCCAGCATGCCGAGAGCCCCCGCCGTGGGGGTGTGGCTGTCCGAGCCGAGGAGGGTCTTGCCGGGAACCCCGAAGCGCTCGAGGTGAACCTGATGGCAAATGCCGTTCCCTGGTCTGGAAAAAATTATTCCATACTTGGCGGCTATGTCCTGAAGGAAGTTATGGTCGTCGGCGTTCTCGAATCCCACCTGGAGGAGGTTGTGATCGATATAGCTCACGGAGCGCTCGGTCTTGACCTTCTCCACGCCGAGGGCCTCAAACTGGAGGTACGCCATAGTGCCCGTGGTATCCTGGGTCAGAGTCTGGTCAATTCTGACGAGCGTCTCGCCTTCCGAATCCACGCTTCCCTTTCCGGTTATCCTGTGACTATCAATCAGCTTCCGCACGAGATTCTTGCCGGCCATGACACCCTCCTATAAAATCGGAAAATTTCCACTTTACAGATTCGCGACTCTGGTCTATTATACACCTTGTATACAGAATACGGAATACGGGATTTTGTATATTTTTGAAGATTATTGTCCCCTTTCATCCCAAAGATGAGTTTCATGGAGGCCTTGCGTGAGTCTTTTGAAGGAAGTGCCCGATCTTCGCGCCCAGCCAATGAGGGATGTCATCTACGAACATCTGAGAAAAGCGATCGTCTATGGCGAACTGAAAGCCGAAACCTACTTTACCGACGCGGAGATCGCCGAAGAATTCAGCGTCAGCCGGACCCCAGCAAGAGAAGCGCTGCAGAAACTAGAGAGCAACGGATATATCGAGCGCGTACCCATGAAGGGCAACAGGGTCCTCGGAATTTCCCCCTACGAGCTGGCCCATTCCTTCACTATCCGCAAGGCTCTTGAGACGCTGGCCGTAAAATATTCGGCGGCGCGCATCACGGATGATGAACTCGCCGTAATGGCCGAAATCCTCGACCAGCTCGATTCCATACGCGCGACCCTTAACGGCGAAAAACTCCTGGAATCGCTTTTCCCCCTCATCAAACAATTCAACGAAGTCGCCTTCACGGCCTGCAAATCCTCGCGCATCGAAGAAGCCGTCTGGGCGCAGCGCGAAATATTCGACCGTTACCGCGTCATGCGCCTCGTCCTCCCCAACCGCGTCGATAAAAGCATCAAGCGACGCCGCGACCTCTACAATGCCTTTCGAGCACACGATCCCGAAATGGCAAGCAGGGTTTGGGCCGAGCATCTCGACGAATCATTCATCATCTGGCGCGAAAAATCCGGCTATGCCGAACAGCTTAAGGATTTCAGGTTTTACTAGGCCTTCCCCGCGTTGGGCCTGGCCCCGCGGTTGAACGCATATCTTTCAAGGAGGAGACTGTAATGAAGAAACTGTCTTCGCTGTTTCTCATCATCGCCCTGGTCGGCGTCGTTTCGACCGTAGCGGCCGCCCCAAGCTGGAAGCCCACCAAGACCATCGAACTCGTAGCTCCCGCCAATCCGGGCGGCGGCTGGGACATGCTGGCGCGCGTCGTCCAGAAATCCCTGATCGACGAGAAGCTTGTCGAAAAGAACGTCATCGTCGTCAACAAACCGGGCGGCGGCGGCTCCGTCGGCTGGACCTACCTGAAGGGAAAGAAGGGACAGGGCGAATACCTGGCCGCCACCTCTACCCTCATCATGCTCAACCAGCTTCTCGGAACCTCTGAGCTCACCTACAAGGACTTCACCCCCATCGCCATGCTCCAGGCTGAGTGGATCTCCGTCACCGTGGCCGCCGATTCCCCCTACAAGGACATCAAGGGCCTCATGGAAGCGATGAAGGCCAATCCCGCCTCGATCCCCGTTGGCGTCGGCCCCTCCCTCGGCAACAATGACCACCTCGTTTTCCTCCAGCTGGCCAAAGCCTACGGAATCGAGCCTTCCAAGGTAAAGTTCATCGTCTACCCGGGCGCCGGCGGCGAAATCATCCCCGCCCTCCTCGGCGGCCACATCAAGGCCACGGTGATCGGGCTCGCCGAAGTTCTCGAGCAGCATAAAGCGGGCAAGATGAGAGTCCTCGGCACCAGCGCCGACAAGGAACTCGATTTCCTTCCCGGCGTAAAGCCCTTCGTCGAGCAGGGAACCGATCTTGTATTCCCCCATTGGAGAGGCCTGATCGCCGCTCCCGGGCTCAAACCCGAGCAGATCGCCTACTGGGACGCTGTCTTCACGAAAATGGTGCAGACCAAGACCTGGAAAGATCAGATCGCCAATCTCGGCTGGACCAACTTCTACCAGAATTCAGCCACCCACACCAAGTATCTTGGCGAGCAGACCAAGATATTCGACGAGCTCCTCACCACGGTCGGCCTGAAGAAATAAGGCCACTTCAATTTCATGTCCGGAAGGGAGGCGCGATTCAGCGCCTCCCTTCCCTTCGTGAGAAACCCTTTTCGGCGCGTACGCAGGAGGTGCTAACGTGACCATGAATCTTATAACCGGGATCATCGCCATCGCCGTCGGAGGCATCTACCTCGTCACCGCGATGCTGCTTCCGGAAATGCGAATGGGCGACAGACTCGGACCCAAACTATTTCCCTCCATCGTGGGAATCCTCGCGATCATCGCCGGGATAATCCTCGCCCTAGGGGACAGGAATCCCGGAACAAGATCCAAGAAGGCCGATTTCGGCTTTATAAAGCACAAGGAAGTATGGATCAAGATACTCCTCACCACGGCTGTCGGCATCGCCTATGGCCTTCTTATGGATCCGCTCGGGTTCCTGGTGCCCACAACTCTTTTCATGCTGTTCATCTCGACCCTCATCAACAAGGGCAGGCTTGTACAGAATCTTATCCTCGCCATCGCCTTTTCGGTTATCACCTATGGCGTTTTCGCCGTGGCGCTCAAGCTCAGCCTTCCGCGCGGCTTCATAGAGCAGTTGCTGCCCTTTTAAAAGGAGATTGATCCAATGCAAGAGATATTCAGCAATCTGGCGCTCGGAATGCAGACCGCGATGACCTGGACCAACATCCTCTGGGTCTTTATCGGCGGCTCCCTGGGCACCATCATCGGCATGCTCCCCGGCCTCGGGCCGGCAACGGGCGTTGCCGTCCTCATCCCCATAACCTTCGGAATGAATCCGGCGACGGCCCTCATCACGATGTGCGCCGTCTATTATGGCGCCATGTTCGGCGGATCGCGCGCGTCCATCATGATCAACGTTCCCGGAGACGCCTCGGCCATCGTATCTTGCTTCGACGGCTATCCGATGACGAAGCAAGGCAGGGCGGGAGCGGCCCTCGCCATCTCGGCCATCGCTTCCTTTATCGGCGGCATGATCGGCATGGTTTTCCTCGTCTTCCTCACCCAGCCCATAGCCTCCGCGGCCCTGAAATTCGGTCCGGCGGAGATGTTCTCCCTTCTCCTCTTTGCCTTAGTGGCCACCATCACCCTTTCGGAAGGCAATCTCCTCAAGGGCCTGATCGCCATCGCTTTCGGTCTGATGCTCGCCACCGTCGGCATCGACGGGATGACAGGCATCATCCGCTTCACCTACGGCATCGAAAGCCTGAACGACGGCATCGACTTCCTCGTCATCATTATCGGGGTCTACGCGGTCTGCGAGGTCTACAAGAATTTCAAGGACATCAACGCCGTCTATAAATTCGACTCCAAGTCCATCGGCAAGGTTTGGATCACCAAGGAAGACTGGAAACGAAGCTGGAAGCCCATGCTCCGCAACTCCCCCTTGGGCTTCATCATCGGCGTACTCCCCGGCATGGGCGGCTCCATCGCCACCTTCATGTCCTATGCCCTTGAGAAAAACCTCAGCAAGAGACCCCAGGAATTCGGCAAGGGCGCCATCGAGGGCCTCGCCGCTCCCGAGGCTTCGAACAACGCCTGCTCCTGCGGCGCCATGGTCCCACTCCTCACCCTTGGCATTCCCGGTTCGGGAACCACGGCCGTCATGCTCGGCGCCCTCATGATGCTTGGCGTCCGTCCCGGTCCGACACTGTTCACCGACCACCCCGAGATAGCCTGGGGCGTCATCGCATCCATGCTCGTCGGCAACATCATCCTGATCATCATCAACCTTCCCCTTGCCATCCCTCTCGTCCAGATACTCAGGGTGCCCACGCGTATCATGCTTCCCATCATCATGGGCCTGGCCCTCATCGGCACCTTCTTCCTGAACTACAGCTCCTTCGATTTCATCATCGTCATGATCGCTGGCATCATCGGCTATATGTTCTCGAAGCTGGAAATCCCCCTTCCTCCTCTCGTCCTCGCCCTCATACTCGGTGGGTCATTTGAGCAGAACCTCAGGAATTCCATGGTCCTTTCCGACGGTAACGTCTCGATCTTCTTCCAGAAGCCCATTTCGGTGGTCTTCCTCGTCCTCGCCGTCGGAACCCTCGTATACGCTCTCCTGAGAAGGAAAAAGCAAACAGCATGAACTCAATTCGAGGAAAGGACCGCCCCCGGCGGTCCCTGCTCTACATCCCGGGCAACAACCCCGGGATGCTGCAGAATTGTTCGATCTATGGCTCGGATGGAGTCCTCCTTGACTTGGAGGACTCCATCTCCATTTCCGAAAAAGATTCAGCTCGGAAACTGGTGAAACACGCCCTCATGGCCCTCGACTTCGGCTCCGTGGAGCGCATCGTCAGGATAAACGGGCGCGACACTCCCTATTTCGAAGCCGACCTGGCCGAAATCATACCCGCCGCCCCTGACGCCATCAGGCTCCCCAAGGTAGACTCGGCCGAGGATGTCATCGAGGCCGACAGAATCATCACGCGCATCGAGACCGAATGCGGTCTGGAATCCGGCACCATCGGGATACAGGCCATGCTCGAGACGGCGCGCGCCATCGTCAACGTGAATTCCATAGCGGCGGCATCGCCCCGACTTGTCGGACTCACCCTCGGCGGGCAGGATCTGGCGGCCGACCTGGGCATAAAGGCGACCAAGGGCGGGCTCGAGCTGCTTTTCGCCAAGAGCGCCGTCGTCATCGCGGCCAAGGCTTTCGGGCTTCAGGCTTTCGATACGGTATACACCGACGTCGCCGACCTCGCCGGCTTGGCCGAAGCCGCCGCTCTTAGCGTCTCGCTCGGCTTTACCGGCAAGGCGGCCATCCATCCCTCGCAGATTTCCGTAATTCACGCCGCTTTCGCCCCGAGCGAAAAAGAAGTGGGCAAGGCCATCAAGGTTGTCGCGGCGGCAAGGGAAGCGGAAAAGCGCGGGCTCGGCGTCATTGCCGTGGACGGCAAGATGATCGACGCTCCTGTCGTCGCCCAGGCGGCGCGGACCCTTGAACTCGCGAGGCTCGCCGGCATGGAGGTTCCCGAACTATGAACTTCGACTGCGTGAAAAACTCCCTGGGACGCCTTGTTCCCCGAGAAGTCCCGGGACTCGGCCCCCTCGCCCCCTTCGCGGGCGCCTATTCCAGGCTCGATGGCTCCTACGTATGGACGCCAGCCGCCCGCCAGCACAGAGTGCCCGCCCCCAGCACCAACAAGGTGGCCTCCAGCCTGAGGGAAGCGATCGAGCGTTCCGGCCTTCAGGACGGCATGACTATTTCCTTCCACCATCACCTTCGCAACGGTGACGCCGTGGTCGGCATCGTTCTCTCCGAACTCGAAAAAATGGGCATCCGCGACATAACTCTCGCCCCTTCCTCTCTGGGCGACTCCCATGACTGCGTCGCCGACGCGATAAAAAAAGGCGTCGTCACCAGGCTCAACACCTCGGGCGTCCGCGGCGAGGTGGGCAAGGCCATCACCAACGGACTTCTCGACAGCCCCGCTGTCATTCGGAGCCACGGTGGAAGAGCGCGAGCGATCGAGGAAGGAAGCCTCCACATCGATGTAGCCTTCCTCGCCGCTCCCGCCTGCGACCGCCTGGGCAACATGACGGGCTCGGCCGGGAAGACGGCCTGCGGCTCCATGGGCTACGCCATCCACGACGCGAAATACGCCGACCATGTGATCGCGGTGACGGACAATCCGGTGGCCTACCCTCTCTCACCCCGCATTTCCATTCCCCAATACCTCGTGGACCAGGTCGTCGTGGTCGATTCCATAGGCGATCCGAGCAAGATCGCGACGGGCGCCACCCGCATCACCCGCGACCCCGTGCAGCTTCGCATCGCCGAGCTGGCATTCAAGCTCATTCGCTCGTCCGGCTATATAAAGGAAGACTGCTCCTTCCAGACCGGCGGCGGCGGCCCCAGCCTCGCCGTGGCGCGCTTCGTCAGGGACTACATGAAGGACGAGGGCATCCAGGGCAGCTACTGCATAGGGGGGATCACGGGCTATATGGCCGACATGCTCAAAGACGGCCTATTCCGCAGCCTCTTCGACGTGCAGAGCTTCGACGCCGCCGTCACGAGCTCGATCGCCGGCAATCCTTACCACATGGAAGCCGACGTCTCCTGGTACGCCAATCCCTTCAACAAGGGCTGCCTCGTCAACGACCTCGACGTGGTGGTGCTCGCCGCCCTCGATGTCGACGTCGATTTCAACGTCGACGTGCTCACGGGCCACGACGGCGTACTGCGCGGCGCTTCAGGCGGCCATTCCGACACCGCGGCGGGCGCGAAACTTTCCGTGATCACGATCCCATCCATGCGCAACGGAGTTCCCTCCATACGGGAAAGAGTCCAGACTGTCGTGACGCCCGGCGAAACCGTCGACGTCATCGTCACGGAAAAGGGCATAGCCATAAATCCCCTGCGCGAGGACCTTCTGGCCAGGGCGAAAGACGCTGGCCTGCCCGTCAAGGACATCAGGCAGCTCAAGGCCGAGATCGAGAGGACGACGGGCTTACCGGACGAGGTCAACTTTACCGACGAAATAGTCGGACTTGTGGAATACAGGGACGGAACGATCATCGATTCCATCCGGAAAGTGAAATAAGAAAAGCCCGGCGAAAGTCGGGCTGAATTTTTCGAGGAGCACATAATGAAGGAGAAGGGCATCATCATCATAGCCGCGATACTCGCGGGCGCGTGGCTCGGCAACAGACTCAAACTTCCTTCAGGCTATCTGATCGGCGGCATGATCGCCGGGCTCATCGTCAAAGGCATCGTCTCCTCGAATGTACCAGCGGGCAGCGCTCTTTCCATTGTCTCCCAGATACTCGTGGCCTACGTCATCGTTTCGAACTCCAACGTGGAGGTCATAAAGCAGCACCCCGAAGTCGTGCCCATCGCCCTTGCCTACATCGTCGTATTGAGCGTTTTCTGCCTTGGGCTTGCGATGGTGCTGAATAAGGTATTCCACTTCGACATCAGGACGGCCATCTTCGCCACCGCTCCCGGCGGCCTGTCCGGGATGGCGCTCTCGATGAACGAATCGGGCGCGGAAACGCCAATATCCATGACCTTTCACCTTTTCAGGATGATTCTCGTGATGATACTGACGCCCCTCCTGGCCTCCTTCTTCTACAAATGACCGGGCAAGGCAACCCGGGCAGCCAGGGCGGCAAGTTCCGCCTCGCCCTTGACGAAGAAAAGCCCCTGCAGATAATGGGTACCGTCAACGCCTACGCGGCTCTGATGGCAGAGCGCGTCGGCTATCGGGCCATCTATCTCTCGGGCGCCGGCGTCGCCAACTACTCCTATGGACTGCCGGATATCGGGATGACTTCCCTCGACGACGTCCTCGCCGATGTGCGCCGCATAACCTCGGCAACCGGCCTGCCCCTCCTGGTCGATATCGACACAGGCTGGGGAGGCGCCTTCAACATCGCCCGCACCATCAAGCAGATGACAGCCGCCGGAGCGGCCGCCGTCCACATCGAGGACCAAGTGGCACAGAAACGCTGCGGGCACCGCCCCAACAAGGCCATCGTGACCGCCGACGAAATGGCGGACCGCATAAAGGCGGCGGCCGACGCCAAGACCGATCCCGATTTCGTCCTCATGGCGCGCACGGACTCCCTGCAGAGCGAAGGCCTCTCGGGCGTGATAGACCGCGCCTGCGCCTATGTCGAGGCGGGCGCCGACGCCATCTTCGCCGAAGCCATGACAGACCTGGAAATGTACGGAAAAGTCTGCGCGGCGGTGAAGGTTCCCGTTCTCGCCAACCTCACCGAGTTCGGCGCCACCCCCTGCTTCACGAGGGAAGAACTCCGCGACCAGGGCGTCGCGATGCTCCTCTACCCCCTCTCAGCCACCCGCGCCATGCAGCGCGCCGCCCTCGAGGTTATGCGCGCCACTCGCGTCGAAGGCACCCAGCGGAGCGTCGTCCAATTAATGCAGCCTCGCTCGGAACTCTATGATTTTCTGGGGTATCACGCATACGAAGAAAAAATCGACAAGCTCTTCTCGGAAAAAAAGCCCTAGCCTGAGCCGTTTCTTCGAATTTGGGGCAAAAAAACGGCGGCCTCGCCTGGAGGCCGCCGTGAATAGAGCCGATGCCGGCGCAGACCCTGAGACTCGTGAGACAGCGAGACAGTCAGCGCGCCTTCTGGGGCACGATATAGAGCCTGGAGAGGTCATAGCCCTGGGCTTCCGCCATGCCCTTCATCTTTTCGAGGAGCTCGGGAGCCACCTCGGGGGTGCGGGAGAGGAACCAAAGGTATTTTCTGCTGTTGTTGCCCACGAGAGCCCACTGATAATCCACGTCATCGAGGCCGAACACTAGATAGTCCGAGGTGAAAAGGCCGAAGAATTTCACCTTGAGGGCGCCGGGAACGGCATCATTGGGACGCCAGGCTACCGCTTTCACGTCGGTATACTTCCCGTCGAGGGTTTTCTTGAATCCTGAATTGAGTACCGAGACCTTGCCGTCATCCCTGAGGGCGTATTCGGCGGTAGCGCCGACGAGCGTTTTCTCGAATCCGTGCTGGTAGCGGGCTACCTCATACCAGCGGCCGAGATAGCGCTGGAGGTCGAGAACCGGAACGAGGTCGAGGGGCTTCTTGGTTTCCGCCCAGAGGCTGGCCGAAGCCATGGCCAGGGCGATGAGGATGGACAGTTTCGCGATCCGTTTCATTTTATACTCCTGATAGTAATGTATAGGCCGTGTCTAGAGATTCGCCGTATCCGCCGCGAACTTCTTCCCGAACTCCCTCGCGCTGGCGAGGCCGGCCTCGTCGGGGTTCCATAGATTCCGCAAACCCTCTCCCAGCACTTCGAATCCGCCCGCCCTGATCGATTCGGCCAGAAGCTTGTTGCCTTCGCCGGACCAGCCGTAGCAGCCGAATACGGCGGCCTTCTTGTTCTTGAACTTCAGGCCCCGAATTTCCTCGAGAATGCCCGCGATCGAGTGAAGGATGCCGGTATTGATGGTGGGCGAGCCGAGCAGTATGGCCTTGGAGCGGAACACGTCGGTGATGGCGTCGTTCTTATCGGACTTGCCCATGTTATGAAGACGGATCTCCGTGGAGGGCGACGCTTCCGCGATGCCCTCGGCGATGGCTTCCGCCAGGCGCCTCGTCCCGCTCCACATGGAGTCGTAGAGCAGGGTGATGCGGTCTTCCCGATAGTTCTGCGACCATTCGAGATACTTTCCGACGATCTGGAGGGGGTCCTTCCTCCAGATGATGCCGTGGCTGGGCGCTATCATCTCGAGCGGCAGCTTCATCCCGACGATTTCTTCTATTTTGGCTTTGACGAGAGCGCTGAAAGGGGTGAGTATGTTCGCGTAGTACTTGATGCATTCGGCGTAGAGTTCGGCCTGGTCCACGAGATCGTTGAAGAGCAGTTCGGAAGCGTAGTGCTGGCCGAAGCCGTCGTTCGAGAAAAGCAGGGCTTCTCCCGAAAGATAGCTGAACATGGTGTCAGGCCAGTGGAGCATGCGCGCTTCCACGAAAACCAGTTCCTTCCCGTTGCCCAGGGGCAGCTTGTCGCCGGTTTTCACCACCTTGAAGTTCCAGTCTTCGTGGTACTGGCCCTTCAGCGATTTCACCGCGTTGGCCGTGCAGTATATCGGCAGGTCGGGTCGGCGGCGCAGCAGTTCGGGCAAGGCGCCGGAATGATCCACTTCGCCGTGG
>Ga0209467_1001961_pt1 | contig 15853 bp, 17 predicted proteins | sample Higcelwee11metaG_FD_187175 | JGI IMG/M metagenome (GOLD analysis project Ga0209467, IMG submission 187175) | Freshwater pond sediment microbial communities from the University of Edinburgh, under environmental carbon perturbations - High... | ecosystem: Environmental > Aquatic > Freshwater >...
GCGACTTTGCCTTTGTGCTGGATGAGGGCGTGCAAGCGGACAAGCTGATCAAAGCGATTAAGAATGCCGATAAAGCGTTGATCCGTGACGTGACGATCTTTGATGTGTACGCAGGCAAGGGAATCGAAGCGGGCAAAAAATCCGTTGCGCTTTCCGTGACGGTGCAGCCGGGCAATCACACCTTGACGGATGCCGAGCTGGAAGGCTTGGCCACCAAGATCACAGCCAGCGTGACCAAAGCCACCGGCGGCGTGCTGCGCGGATAAGACGAACGAAAGACCAGAAGCCCCGTTCCCTTGCAGGAAGCCTGCGGTAACGGGGGTTTTGCTGTTTTTAACTTGCGGCCAGTTGGTCAGCGAAAAGCTGGCGCATTTCTTTGGGTATCGTCGGTTTAAAGGAACCGTCCGGCGTCATCTTGACGATCAGGCTATCCTTCGCCGTGCCTTGCTTTAAAGGCGTGAGCGTAAAGCGGATAATACCTTCCTTGGGCATCTGTTTTTGATGCTCAAGTTTATAGCCCGATCCGGCGGCTGCTTTTTTAAATGCGGCGATCATGCGCGCCGTCTCTTTATTTTCTTTGTCTGTTACGCGTGTCATTTCAAAAGGCTCTTCTGTGCAAAAAAAGAATACCCTTCTTTTTAGAGGCCAAAAGATGAAACTAAAAGCGAAAGCTGCGTCTTAACCAAAAGAAGAAGTTTGCCGCACAGCCTCGCCAAGCACCATCGCGGCGGACAGCGCGACGTTGAGCGAACGCAGGCCCGGTGTCATAGGAATGAGCACACGGCCATCGGCGCGTTCATGCACATCGTCTGGGACGCCTGCGCTTTCGCGACCCACCATCAACACATCGTCTGGTCTGAAGGTAAAGGCCGTATAGGGAATGGAGCTTTTCGTCGTCAAAAGGATCACGCGGCGGCCTTCAAGCTGATCTAAAAAATTTGCCCAGCTCGTGTGGCGGGCGTAGGTCAGATGCGCGATATAATCCATCGCCACGCGATGGAGTTTTTTGTCGTCAACCACAAAACCGCAAGGTTCAATAATATCAAGGCCGAGGCCAAGGCACGCGCATAGGCGCATCATGGCGCCGGTATTTTGCGGGATATCGGGTTGGTAAAGCGCAAGGCGCAGCGGCATTTTCGGCTGTTTCCAGTAAGGTTGCGATTATGATAGGGTTTGCGGACGATTCCTCAGCTTGTCAACGGTTTTGGAGCTTTTTGATGCTGTCTTCGGTCTTACCTGATCGCATGCGCGTGCTTGCTTGGATGCCGCGTCTGTTTTTCGCGCTCTTTGCGCTTGCGGCGACAGTGGGCGTGATTTCTGGCGGGGCGTGGGCGGGCATTGCTATTGGCGGTGCGTTGCTCTTGCTGTTTGGCCATTGGTATGGCGCTGGGCTTTTTCCGCGTCCTTCGCAAACCGCGAGCTTGTTTGTTCTGGGGCTGCTGGCGACAATGGCTCTGTCTTGCTTTTCGGCCATCGATCTTCATTTGGCGCTGAGTAACAGCTTTCGGATGGCCACGGTTTTGATTCCCCTTTTGTTTTTCTCAAGTCCCGCACTGCAAGCCCAAGGCGAGGGGCGTTCCTTCGATGCGGTCGTGTTGGCTTTGCTTTTGGCGATGGGCTTTTTCTTGCTCGATGGCTTGCTGGTCGGTCATATGCTGAGCGCTGTCGAAAACAAAGAGTTTTTGCTTTCTAAACTGAACCGAGGCTTTTCGCATGGGGCCTTGTTGTTTTGGCCCGTGGTCGCTGCGCTGATGGGGCCTTCGCTTGAGGGCAGGCGGCAACGCGGCATGGCTGTCTTTTTGCTTGCGAGCCTTGCCTTGACCTTCCTTTTGACGAACTCGCGCGCGACGCAGGTTGGGCTGGCTATGGCTCTTGGCGTTTTTCTCTTGGCGCGGCTTTCTTTCCGTTTAGCATTTGGCGTTGTGGGTTTGGGCTCATTTTTGGCTCTATTCTGGCCTTTGGGCGCGGCTTCCCTTTTCGCGGAGCGGCCTGACCTTGTCGCCAAGCTCCCGGGATCGTGGCACATGCGCGTTGAGATTTGGGATTACACCGCCCACCGCATTGCCGAACGACCATGGAATGGCTATGGCATTGGGAACAGTGGTCTTTTAGACGTCACGGTGCCGCATGGGGCTTTGTATAGCCTTGTGAGGGGCCCGGCACCTCATTCGCATAACGCCATTTGTCAGGTTTGGAGTGAACTTGGAGTGCTTGGGCCTTTATTCGCGCTTTTTCTCGGTCTTTGGACGTTGAGCCGTTTGTATTGTCTGGCTCCGCGCCTTCGGGCCTATGGGCTTGCGGCTTACACGCTCGCCTTTTGGCTCGCGATGGTCGCTTATAATTTCTGGACGGATTCGTTATGGGCTGCGTTTACCTTAACGGCTTTGGCTTTCGTTCTGGTGCAGCAGCGTGAAATTAAAGCTTCCTTAAGGGGGGTGGCTGCATGATGAAAGGAAATTCGCCCAAAATTCTATGGAAATAAGGGGATGGGCAGATTAAAAACGGTAGGAGACCCCCTTTCTTTTGCCAGGGAGAGCGCCTGTGAAGCGTTTGTCAGTTGCCTGTTTTTCGATGCTGTTGCTTTTAGGCTTGGCCTCGCAAGGGCTGGCTGCGGACAAACCTCCGCTTTCGAAGCTGGCTGTATGGGAAGGTCACTACGTTGACGACCAAATAGAGGGCCATGATCTTTTTGCCGAGCCCGCTTTTATGGAGCGCGTGAAGGAGATTTTAGGCCCCGAGCGTATGAAGATTTTCGAAAATGAGTTTATGACGGGCGTGACGGTTCCCATTGAGAAAAAGGGCGATGTCATGCTCTTCAATTTCTGCAAGACGCATGATTGCATGAATTATGTTGTTTATATTTATGCCGATCTGGCGGCCAACACGATGGATATGTGTTGGATGCGTCGGACAGAGATTGTGAGCTATTGGCTGACGGCTTTTGCCAAACCGCAGGATATTGGCGTTGCCGGGTGCGCGGATGATACGGCGTTTCCGCTTTACCAGAAATATCATAAGAAATAAGGGATAGTCGTTGATGCTTATGCGAGAAGCCAGTTTCATTCACAAAACGCTTTTTCTAAGCGTTTGGGTGATGCTGTGTTTCTTGGTCTTTGGCGATGCGCCGCCTGCACATGCGACAGCCACAACGCCGACGGTTCCGTATCTGACCTCGCCAACTGGCGCAAAATGGTACAACAAGGATTGGGTCGATAAAGAATATGGCATGAAGAATGCCAGGGCTTGCCTTGCCAACATGAAGTCATCGACTGGCGGCACAACGCTTTACGCCGCGATTGAACAAGTATGGTCGGGAACGCCTGATGCTTCTATCGGTCGTGCGATTGCTTGTCATGAAAGCGGCGGGCGCACGGGGCGTCACGAAATTGGCAAGCGTGCCGGTGAAGGCGGCGCCTGCGCGTTTCAGATCGATCCGAAGAGTGGTTATGCTTCTGTGGCTAAAGGCATTGGCGTCTCTGAAGCCAACTTTCTGCATGAGATTTATACGAATCCTGTCGCTTGCGCCAAGGCTGGGCGCTATGTGCTCATGACACATATGAACTCAACCTCCGGCGGGGAGAAAAAAGGCCTGATCGGCGGCCTTTGTAATTATGTCGGCGGCGCTCACTTCAGACAGTATAAAGAAATGAGCACCTGCGCGATGGCGCAGGAGCTTTTGCTCGTTCGCGAATATGTTGAGGCGGCCAATAATGGCTCAACGCCAGACATCACCGTTACGACGCAAGATGATCCCGAACAGCCCTGCTATGGATGCAAAAAGGTGGAAGGGGCGAATATCGGCACAATCGCCGTTTTGAACTGCCATGATTACTCAACGTCGCTCTCGGCTGATCTGGCCAAGGCGGCAACGGCTTATCAAAATGCAGTGCGCATTGCCACAAACGCGTTTCAAAAAAACATGATTAAGGCGCAGGCGGCTAATCCAATTAGATATGCCTATGGCGATATTGAAAAAACGTACTGCATAAATGATGTTTTTAGATTCTTTAATACGTTGGCCCAATTCACACTGACCGATCTTGCTGCAGCTATTGTTTCTATTGTTTTGGCTGTGCTTGAAGACTTACTCAATCAAGTGTGTCAGCTTGTTTTACAAGCCGTCACCAATGTTTTGACTATGATCTGTCTTCCTCTGCCGGATTTATCGCTGAGATTCAAAATACCGGGGCTTGATAACACTTCATGCGACGGCGTTTCGCTTGCAGACTATGTGAAGGTTGTGGGCGGCGTATCGGCCTCGGATTTAATTAGCTCAACGGGAACACAAATACCGCAGCCTGCGCCGCCATCATCGCTCGGTTATCCATTGCCTTATATCTTGGACAATGTGGTTCGCAGTAAGACGGCGACAAAGATTTATTAGTTTGAAAGAAAGGGGAAACCCATGAACAAGGAAACCCAAATGATGAAACAAGATCTTTCGGTGCTTTCGCTCAAGATCGGCGTTGCCACGTTCTTGTTCAGCTTTTCTCTTCTCTTATGTCTTGTGGCCTTTCCGTCCGCGCAAGCCTTTGCTACGACCTCTTCATCTGCAAGCACAACGTGCGCCGACACGGCGCTCTCGACGACAATCAGTGAAGCTGACGCTTCTCGCTTTGCTCGCCAGCTTGCTGTTACAATGGGCGCTGGCAAGAAGGCGCTTAAATCATTGGCTGAAAACCCGATTAGAAATGCCTATGGCGACATTGAAACGACCTATTGTATTAGTGGTATTTACACGTTCTTCAAAACGCTAACTTCAATTCTTGATTTCGATATTGTCTCGGCCATTGTGTCCATCATCTTGGCTGTGCTTGAGGATCTGCTCAATCAAGTGTGTCAATTGGTCATGCAGGCTATCACGAATGTCTTGACGATGATTTGCTTGCCTTTGCCTGATCTGTCTTTGGGTAAGTTTACGCTTCCTGGTCTTGACGGCGTTTCGTGCGATGGCATTTCGCTTGCTGATTATGTGTCGGTTGATAGGGCTCCTGCGTTGGATTTGACGGGGTCTTCGGTGCCTTCGGATTTGATGTCAGTACCACTGTCGGTTATTGCACCATCGAAGACGGGAACTTCGCTCTTTGGAAATTGATAAGGAGAAGACCATGGGGCACGACCTATCTTCATTGAAGCGTTTGGCCAGGCTGTTTGTGCTCGGCGTGATGTTGGGCGGCGGTTTGGCAACGGTGACGTTTATTCCTTCCGCACGCGCGGGCGGCATACCGGTTGTTGATGCAGTGAACAATACACTTGAAGGGACTTTGGCATCCATAGAAGCAGCAGCGGCTACAGCTAGTGAAGCGGTGTTGACGAGTATTGCCGCCGCGCTTCAAGCCTATTCGGCGGCGATTGTGATACAATTTGAAAAACTACTCCTTTACAAAGGCACATCAGGGGCTCTTCAAACCGCAGGACAATCAGGCCTTGTGAAGGCCAAGGTTAAGATTGCTCAGGCCGAAATTGATGCTGGCGTTAAGTCTGCTTTCCTGAGAACTTCGATGAAGGTCGCTAGCCAGAACGTTACGCCTGAAGGTAATGATCTGTGTAACGCCATTTTGGTGCAACAGCTCGGGTCAACGACAGAGCAATTTGAGAAATCTGTCGCGCGTCTTGCGGCATCGGCGGATGAAACGATGTATCGCACGGCGACCTCCGACGGCGCTGGCCCGGAATATGCGAAAGATCATTATGCTCTGCGCTGCACGGCGAAGCTGGGCAACAAGATCGATTTCCCATCGACTTGCGTTGACGAAACCACCAAAGGAACTGACGGACGTAAAATCGGCGATGCGGACATAAGTTTTTCGACGCTGGATGGTGGGCAGGTTCTTGAGCTGCCTTCGTTTGATACGATTACGGTTGATGATCAGACTTATCGTGTGCCCGATCCGCAAAATACAGCCCAAAAATTTTGGACAGCGGGTTTATATTATTGTGAGAATTTAGGCGGGCCGCGCCCGTCACCTCCCTATGGGAAGCAATTGGATACGCCAGATGGCCGCACGGCAGCGGCGCAATGGCGCCATTGCCAATCCAGACGGAGCCAGCTGATCCAGCCTTGTATGGAGCTTTTGGCCTATAATACGCGACCTAATAGCAACCAAACGGCGTTGATCGCTACACAACTAGTCGGCTGTAAGGCAGCGAAGCTATTGAACATGACGCTGCCGGATGATTTTGAGGATTGTGCCTATGGTATTTCGCCGCGGCAGGCGGATCTTTTAAAACAGGCTATGTGTAAGAACCCGCAATATTATATTGCGCAACTCCTTGGTGGTGGAACACATAAAAGCTTGTTGGATGTTATTACAGATTGCGCGACGTCTTGGAATTTTTGGAAAGAGAGCCTTATTGATAGGGAGATGTCGGTTTACACGAGCATCGAAGGGCTTTTGGGGCTCAATCAATGCTGGGCTTCCATTAAGGGAGGGGACCAATGAACGCAAATAGAAAAATGACAGGGATCCTTGTCATGCTTCGGCGGCGTGTGGGTTCCTTTGTCCTTTTGTCCATTTCCGTCGCTTTTCTTACCCTTGCGGTGGCGCCTTCTCCTGCGCGCGCTATTGCTGTTTATGACGCTTCTCGTACGAAAGCGATGCTTGCGGCAACGGGTTCGCGCATTATGGATTGGGTTATAATAACAGGTCTTGAAAGCACCATTCTTTCAACCATTATTCAGATTACGACAGAATTTGTTCTCTTTATGGAAGAGCTTCAAACGCAGATGAACACCTCCTCTGCCACTGACCTTGCCGGCGAATCTGGCGTTGTAAAGGCGGAAGTTAAAATTGGCCAAGCAAAAATTGATGCCGGGGTTAAAACTTCATTTTTAGAACAAGCTTCCGCTGTTCAATCTGAAAATGTGCCTCCGCAAAATGCGCAATTGTGCAATGCCATCGTTGCGAATAAAGGCTCTTTGGATACGGAGCAATTTGAAAAGGGTGTCAAAAATCTTGCGCTTTCGGCGATAGAATCTATGTATCGCAGCGCCACAGACGATGGGGCCGGGCCGCAAGCGGCTTATGATAGCCTGGTTAATCGTTGTGCGATGAAACTTGGCAATCCGGCTGATGGTTATGCCGATGAGTGCGTCGATACATCCACCACGGGGGCGGATGGGCGTAAGCTGACAGATGCGGATATGCGCGCGGCCACACTTGATGGCGGGCAGGTCCTTGAATTGCCACCTATGACAACGAAAACCGTGGATGGCGTTTCCTACCAAGTACCGGATCCCCAAACGACGGAACAGAAATTCTGGGTCGCGGGCCTTTATTATTGCGTTAATATGGCGGGTTCTCGTCCGACGCCGCCGAGCAAAGAGCAGATTAAAACGCCGAGTGGTTTAACAGCGCGGGCGAACTGGGATCATTGCGCGGCGGCGCAAAGCGCTTTGGCTAGCGCTTGTACAACTGTTTTGGCCTTTTATACGCGGCCGAACAGCACCTATAGCACGTTGATTGCGGCACAAAAGAAGGCGTACGAGGCTATTGTTTCTTTTGGTGTGAACTTGCCGGATTCTTTTGAAAGTGGCGCAAAAGGGCTGAGTGCCTATCAAGAACTTTCCTCGACGCAAGTCATTTGCAAAAGCAACCAATTTTTCGTCTCTAAATCGGAAGGCGGTGCCTCGCATCCTGAGATGTCGGATTCTGTTGACCGGTGCGCGGCGTCTTGGAATTCTTGGCAGCTGCTTCAAAATAAAATCAAGTACGCCCTTGTGAAATCGGTTACGGCGATGGCAAAGCTTCCTGAATGTTGGCAACAGGAAGCTGGTGAATGAACGAACAGGCTCAGTCCATGTGCGCTGTGAAAGACAGTTTCTTTTTTAGGCCATTTTTAAAATGGTTGAGCGTTGTTGCGCTGTTTTTATCGCTCTTGGCTTCTATGCCTCAAGAAGCAGACGCCAAGAATGCTCTTGAAGCGGCATGCGGCGGGGCAAGCCCTTGCGGCGTTGAAGATACGGTTACTTCTTATGTAATTGAAGCAGCCGCTTCGCTAGTTTCGCTTGTTATGACAGCGCAGGAAGCGACGTTGCTTGGTATCATCACAATCCTCAAAGAGATCGAGGTCGAAAGCCTCTATTATTACAAGACGCAACTCCCCCTCATTATGGGGAGCGGCGCTGTTGCAAAAACGGCGGCAAAGATTGGCCTTGTTAAAGCAGAAGTGAAGCTTGGCAACGCCGTTGTCGATGCCAAGGTTAAGGATGTGCTGCTCGAAACCGAAACAAAGATCACCACCGATACAACAGCGCCCCAAGAAACCGAGCAATTCCTGTGCAATAAAATCACGGCCTGTCAGGGACCTGTGGTGATGGATGAATTTGCGCGTCTCGTCTCTAAAATGGTTTTAGAAGGGTTGTCCATGCGTTACCGTGGCGCGGGCGAAGATGGTAACGGCCCAAGTTACGCTTATGACGATTACAGCCATCACTGTGGTGGTAACGCGGCGGGTGTCAACTATGGTACGCAAAGCGGCGATTATGGCGAGGATTGCAAAGCCTCAACGGATTCGCCTTTAACGAGCAATGCCAACAGCGATATTTCTGCCAGTTCTATTGACTTACAGGCTGTGTTGCAGGTTCCTACGATGGTGAGCAAGACCTACACAACAGCTTCCGGTACCGTGACCCTTAATGTTCCCGACGTGAATCAAGGCTCGACCTCAGAGGAGGATGTAGCCGAGAAAAATGCTTGGATCGCGGCTGTTGAATATTGCGCAAAAATCGCGGGGCCACGGCCAACGCCTCCGGCTGGCAGCGAGATGGATACACCCGACGGGCGCACCAAGGCGAACCAGTGGCGGCATTGCGCTGGCATGCAAGATGAATTTCTCAAGGTTTGCGCTGACCGGATTGGTATGTTGTCGCGGCCGGACTGCGCGGACGATAATTTCAAGAATATTTGCGAAGCTTCGCTTCATAGCTGCAATGCGGCGCGCGACGCGCAGGCGGATTTACCGCAGAGCTTTCGGAACTGCGCGGCAGGGGCCAGCCTTTATCAGTCGGAATATCTGTGCAACACCATGTGTGAATCTTCGCGGCAGCATCAGGCTATGAGCCTTGCCGGTGCTGGCCATGACTTGCAACTGGCCGATCAGGCCTTATGTCAAACATCGTCAAATGTGTGGAAACGCAAGGTTGCGTTTGAAGACCAAGTCTTTATTGAATCCGTTGCTTCAATGGAGAGTATTAACGAATGCTGGGCTGCTGCTGAATAAGCCGCCTGAAGGCCCTGTGCCAGTTGTGGCCTTGAAAAAAACAACAGTGTGAGCTTTTTGTTTTCTTTTTGCCTCTCAGGTTAACGAAAGCGAAACCTTAATCGACGAATCTTAACCTTACGGCGAAGCCAAAGGGATGATCTTGGCGCGATGCCTATTGGTGTGTATAAAGACGAAGCCTTTCTTTTGAATAGCTTGAAAAAGCAAAAGGATGGCTTTCATGAGAGCAAAAAGGACGAAGCTATTACTCTAGGCAATGGTTTGAACATGACAGAGACTTCAATGAGTTCAGAAAAAGCTGAAGCCACCGCGCGTATGCAAACCCTCTTGGCCGCGTTTCGTCAAGTTGGAATGCCCTTGCTTCAAACGTTGGCGGAGAGCGCGAGCGGTCAATCTGGCGAGCCGGGCGGCGAAGGTATCGCTCCCGAAAAGTTTAATGCGCTGATTACCAGCACGATTGTGCTGAGCCGCGCCTTAGCCAAAGAAATTGGCGCGACTGAAGAAGAGCTGGAGCCCGCTGTGCGCTGGGCGCTTGCGGGATCGGCCAGTCAAGTCGTTGCGGCGAGCTTTCGCGCAACAAGTACGCCGATGCAAGAGGAAGAGGCACAGCGTTTAGCTTCGATTGCCGCGCTTCTTCAAGAAAAATTCAAAAGCCAGATTCCGGCGGGCGGCGAAAGCTTACCTAACACGATTGCGACATTCCGCGCCAAGATGATGGAAGCCATGGTGCCCGTGATCGGTGCTGTCGCGCAATATGCCTTTGGTCGGGCTGAGCATGAGCTTTTGGCCGAAATTGCCGAAAAGCTCGTTAAAATTGCTGATCAGGTCACGCGTGCTTTGGCGGCTCCCGGCTCGACGCCCGAGCAATGGCGGGTGCTTTGCTGGAATATTTTGCGTGCCGCTGGCCAGATTTATACCGAAAGCCATTATGCCGAGGCGGATCGGTTGCTTTATATGGATCCGGACGAACGCGCGGCTTACTTCGCGCAACACGGTAATGCCGTTCCGATGACGCAAGTGTGGCAGGCGTTCAATCAACGTATGGCTATGCTCGCGACGCTTGCGACGTATCTCGATGTGCCCGCTGCGGCACAACTTGAAACGCAGGGATGGTAGGATGATCACAGCCCAAACCCTCGCTGCATGCTTGCTCCTCGCCGCGCAGACCTATCAGGTTCCGCCTGCGGTGATGATTGGCATCATGCATGTTGAAGGCGGGCGTGTTGGCCAAGAAGTCGGGCCGAACATCAACGGCACTTATGATTTGGGGCCGATGCAAGTCAATACACGGTGGATTCCAGAGCTTGCCGAAGCGTGGCATGTTGACAAACAAACGGCCCAGCGCCTTGTGCGCGACGATGGGTGTGTGAACGTTCGGGTTTCCGCTTGGATCTTGAGCAACAAAATAAAAGAAGCTGGTTCCCTTTATCGCGGGATCGCGTATTATCACTCCGCAACGCCGGGCGTCGGCACAAGCTATGCGACCAAGGTCGTTCGTTTGATGGAGCGAAAAGGCTTGATCAAAAAAGATACGCCGGATGGCACAAAATCCTCGCGCAGAGTCTTTGCGCAACGTTGACATTGGAAAAAGAAGGAAAGGGAAAGACATGACGCGTCAGATGATTTCTCGCATCGCAGTGGTAGCTTTTATGGCAAGTCTTGCCTGTGGCGGCGCGCACGCGCAAATGTTTAATCCTTCCCCAGTTGAGGTGGATAAGACGCTTTTTGAGCCGACGGCTGTTGCGCCTGATGTGAATGACGTGCCCATTTTGAAAAATATTGTTACTGGTGGCGCTAAACTTTATTTCCTTGGTGAACGCTCGGGCATGCCGGGCTGGTTCATCGTCAAGAACGGCCAAGTCCAGATGATCTACCTGTCACCGGATCATAAAACGGCTTTGATCGGCGGCATGTTCACGGACGAGGGCGATAACGTGACGGGGGCCCAAGTCAAAGCGCTTTCGCAGGCGGATAAGGGCGTCTATCAAATGTTGAATGGCCCGAGCCAGCAACAGAGCAAGATTTCTTCGGTTGGTGCGGTCAATGGCGGCGTAGCGGTTGTGCCGAGCAGCCCCATTCTAGCCGGAACAGGCAAGACGGATTCTTCTGCGTTGCCTTCTGCGACACTCTCGCCGGGCGATCGTCTTTATGAAGATCTTGAAGCGGCGGCTGGTGTTGTCTTGGGTAAAAGCGATGCGCCAGAGATTCAGATCGTCGTTGCGCCCAATTGCCCCAATTGCAAAAGCACATGGCGTGAACTGCGCGATGCTGTAAAGGCAGGTCAGATCAGTGTGCGTTTGGTCCCCGTTTATAATAGCCTTGGCGGCGAAGAAGCGAATATTGCCGCTCAGCTTTTGCGTGCGAAAGACCCGTATGAAGAGTGGGACAAGCATGTGAACGGCGATAAGGCGGCTCTGTCCGGCAAACCGGATGAGATCGCGATGAAGGCGGTTGTCGCTAATCTGACTCTTGTGTCGAAATGGAACATTAAGGGCTATCCTTACCTCGTTTATCGTAGCAAAGAAGGCAAAATCAAAATCGTTCAAGGTCGTCCTGAGCGAATGGCTGCCGTTCTTCTGGATATGACCCGTTAAGCATAGAGGGCTAATGCGTTATCTCGAAAGGTTTTTCTCTCCGCCATCTTCTTCTGGCTCACCCCAAGGCTCTCGCTTGCCTTCATTGGATGTGCGTGGTGCAAAACTTCCTTCGACCGTTAGGCCTTCTGGGCCGCGCCCTCATACTGCTCAACTCCCCAATGCTTCTCTGGTTTATGGGATCGGCGCGGCCATGCTTTTGGCCTTTGCCCTTTATTCTTTGTTTACCGGTGCGTGGGTAGTCTCGTTAATGATTCTCCTTCCGGCCGGAGCGTTGTTTGGATACGCGCTGCATTATATGCGTTATTTCTCGTAACATCCTGAGGAAGGAAGCGAGGAAAATGTTGTCTAAGGTTTACCGTCCGTCTATACAGGGGCGGTATCTTAATAAATCGGCCTTTCAACAGGTAGTTAGTGTGCGCCCATGACTTTGACATTTGCCAAAAGAACGACGTTGCTCCTTGTGGGGCTTGCCCTTGTTGGTTGTGCGCAAGGTGGCACACCCGTCAAGCCGGTTGCCGTTGAGCCTGATCTGGTTAGCTTGCGCATCGCGCAATCAGCGGAGAAGGCGGCTGGTGCTCTTGATGAGATTGCCGGTATTGAACAGCAACGTGCCCCTGCGATGCCGCCTGCCGATGATTACACTTCGGCGCCGCCCGCGCTTTCACAGATGATCACCGTCAAATGGGCGGGCCCGGCTGAGCAAATGCTTGAAACGCTAGCCTCACGCGCAGGCATGCGCTTTGATTCAAAGGGCAATCGCCCAGGCGTTCCGTTGATGGTCAATGTGAATGTTTATCAAAAACCGATGATCGAAGTTTTGCACGATCTAGGCCTTCAGGTCGGACGTCGTGCCGACATTACGGTCAACGGTACTCTTAATGTGATCGAGATTCGCTATGCCCCGGTCGACAGAACCTAAAAACACTTTTACGCCAAAGTTTTTTCTGTTTTTCCTCATTTTGGGGGCAGGATTTCTGTCGGCTTGTTCGTCCGATCCTGTGGTTCGTGGCGCGAACCCTTGGGACACGGCAACGGCTACGACCGAAGTTTCGCCTCCGCCGCCCGTCTTGCAAGATTTGCAAGAAGAGCAGAACGGAACGGATGCGCAAGCGCAAGCGGCGGACACTGGGCTTCAGATCCGTAATGATGCGTTGCGTGAAGCGGCTTTGTCTTATGGCGCGCGAGGCGGTTTGGCCCACCGGACGTTTGAGATTCAACGGCGCTTGGTTGAATATGACACCAGCTTGACGAAAATTTTTGATTTTACGCGGCTTCTCGTTGCGGCGCCTTCGGGGCTCCTTATCGAGCCGCCCATCGTTTCCGATGCGCAGCGTGCTGTACTCGTGAATAACGGTGGACAGGAAGCGGCAGTCGCTGATCGTGTGTTGCGTATTAATCGCGCGGCTCGCATTGTTACGGCAGCCCGGAATTGGCGGCTTTATTTGGAGCGTGATTGGGGACGGGTCGATCCGCCACCGGCGCTTCTTTTGCCGCGCACGGACGACGAGCGCAAACAATGGCGCGAATGGGTTCAAGAAGGATGGACAGCTGGCGTAACGCAAGCCGAGGAAACGTTTGAAGCGGATCTCGATTTGATGACCAATGATTATATTGGGATGGTTCGTTATCGCGAGCTTTTGTCTGAGGGTATGATTTCTCCGCCTTACGCCATGCATGAAGATCGCGGCGTGACGGGCGGTGGTTCTGAAATGCGTGTGGGCGATCGGGGTGTTTCCATCACCGGGCCTTCCGTTCTTATCCCGCGGAGCGACAAGTGGACGACAGCGCCACGGTAAAAGAAATCGCCGACGAGAAGCAGGTTCGCATTGGGCTTTGGCCCGATGAGCCTTTGCGTGTTCTTGAAGAACATGTGGACCAGATGCTCTTGTGGTGTGCTCTGCGCAAGGCTTCGGATATCACCATCCAAACGGATCGTCCGGTCGTGATTGAAGTGGACGGCATTCTCTATCCCGTCACGCGGCGCTCAATGGATTCGGCCGATATGGCCAATGTTCTGGTGCGCATTTACGGCCCCGACGCTTTGGCGAAATTGGCCTCTGGCCATGACCTCGATTTGTCCTATGAAGTGCGACCCGAGCGGAATTCACGCTATCGGTTTCGTACGAATATCACGGCTATTCTCAGCCGTGGGCGCGATTCCGTTCAAATTACGTTGCGTAGTTTGCCCAATTTGCCGCCGACGATGGTCGATTTGGGCATCGAAGAAGATATCATCAATAATTGGGCCCCACGCCAAGGGTTGGTTCTCATCACAGGCCCGACGGGCAGTGGCAAAACGACGCTTTTGGCATCGGGATGCCGCATGCTTATTGAGCGTGAAGAGGGCTGTGGCAAGCTTTTGACGTATGAAGCGCCAATCGAATACGTGTATGACCAGATTTCTGGCCCACGCTCATTGGTTGCGCAGTCTGAAATTCCGCGCCATTTGCCGACGTTTGCGGCTGGCGTTCGTAATGCCTTGCGGCGCAAACCCAACATCATTCTGGTCGGCGAAGCGCGTGACAGAGAAACAATGTCGGCGGCGATTGAAGCCGGTCAGACGGGCCATTTGGTGTTTTCGACCGTTCATACGGTCGGTGTGGCCGCTACAGTGCGCCGTATTATCAGCGTGTTTGAACCAGCCGAACGTTCCGAACGTGCGTATGCGATGATGGAGACGTTGCGTATGGTCGTGACGCAGGCCCTTGTGCCCAAAGTCGGCGGTGGGCGAATTGGATTGCGGGAATATTTGGTGTTCGACGAAAATGTACGTGAACAGCTCTTGGATATGTCGATTGACCGTTGGACGGTTGAGACACAGCGTTTTCTTGTCCGTTACGGGCGCACGATGGAGCAATCTGCGGGCGCAGCCTTTGAAAAAGGGTTGATTGATCGCCGGACTTATCTGTTGTTAACAAAGGGCTTTTCGGGCGAAGACCATTCCAAGGCGGCGCAGGAATCGTTCTCTGGCGAGCCGCTTTCCCCTGAACCTGATTTCACGGAAAACGCCAAAGAGGCGGCCATGAAAGACTTTGGTAACATCGATGATATAGAGTCAGTTGACGACATCGAGTCGGATGACGACGATACGACGATGATCTGACGATCACATCCTGCGACCACAAGGTTAGGTCTAGCTTATGGACATCCACTGGCGAAATACGCAAAAACCGGCTCGCTTCTTCTTTCTTGATGCGCGTTCGTTTGCGGCTGTCTTGTTTTTGCTGGTTTATGCACGACTTTGGACGTTTATCCTCGTCGTGTTTGTCATGATCGTGTTTTGGATTTTCGAACAAAAGGGTCTGACCTTCTTTGCCGCGATTCGCGCCTTTCGGTCATGGCTTTTGGGCCGTCATCGTCCCGCGACGGCGCGTCGTTCCCGTCGGCGGATGATCGATTTTGGCTCCCGCTAACGGCTTATCCTTCCTCAGAAAATAGTTTGTAAGCGGTGTTGCCTGAATGGCACAGATTGGGCTAGACCTAAGGTGAGGGTAGCCCCCCTGTTGTCCTACCGGCTTTCCTCCACTAAGATTCTCGGGCGAATCGCCTAGCTCCAAAAAGGGCAGTAAACATGCATACTAAGCCATTTATCCGTACGGGACTTTCTGTCGGCACCGTTGCCCTCTCGCTTTGCGTCATGATGACGCCAGCGCCTGCGCGAGCGGGATTTAAATGGGTGCCCCCAGAGGAAGCCTCACAAGTCATTTCAAGCGCGCCCGTTGCGAGCGCGCCAGCAACGCGTTCGACATCAAGCGCGATGCCTGAGTTCACACCACAAGTCATCGAAGCGCCAGCGCGTGCACCGAGCACGCCGAGTCTGGCAGACGTGACGACAACGATTGAAGCCCCAGCGACAACCGTTGCTGCGCCTGTTATCGAACCCGTTGAACCTGCTGTGAGCCCGTCGCTTGCTGCGCCTGCGCCGTCTTTCAGCATAGCGGATGATCAGGAAAAACCCGTTCTTGGTTTTGCGAATAACGTTCCTTTGTCTGTCGCGTTGCGTCAGGTTTTGCCTGCGGAATACAGTTTCTCTG
>Ga0209467_1001964_pt1 | contig 15847 bp, 15 predicted proteins | sample Higcelwee11metaG_FD_187175 | JGI IMG/M metagenome (GOLD analysis project Ga0209467, IMG submission 187175) | Freshwater pond sediment microbial communities from the University of Edinburgh, under environmental carbon perturbations - High... | ecosystem: Environmental > Aquatic > Freshwater >...
GGTCTGCTTATCATATTTCTTAATAAAGTTAACGTATTCCTTATCGTTGATTAATTCTTGCATAATTGTTTTTTGTCTATCTATAAAAACTACGTATAGAAAAAGAGGTTCTCTAAGCCTTGGATTATTTGATAACTCTTGTGCAAGCTTAGATAGGTTTGTAGAACTATTCAGAGAAAGTTCTTTTATATATCTTTTTAAGAATCCTACAAATGTTAATCCTCTCATTTACGATGCCTCCTTTTATAGTCTTCATAGCTTTGTATGAATTCAGAATATGTTCTATCATTTAATGAACTCAACTTTGTTTCATTCTCATCTAATGCGATTCTATCAAGGGTTTCCCAATTAATCGCATTTAAGATTGTTTCATTTTCAATATCGTGCTGGTCAATCGATCTATGTGAATATAGTTTTGAAATGACAATATCTTCTAGTGATACTGCATAGAAGTCTATTCTTCTTCCGCCAATCTCGATTTTTGACATTCTATCCTCATAATTTTACGGGAAGTTACATAGGTAAGCTTTTACTCTAGTATTAATATCATACTTATTAAGCAGATTATTTATTTCTGTAGAAACATCTAAAGCATCAATATCATTGGTTGCTCGATTTAAATATTTTTGTACTACTAGAGCTCCACCACCAACAATTACTAGTCTGAAGCGTTTATCATTTTTGAATATTAAGCTTGCGTCTTCATCTAATCTTTCTAAACGATTTAGTAAATCATTTCGCTGCATTCTCCCAATCTAATTATTGATTAATAGTATTAATCATAATTATACAATTATTACAATCTGTGTCAATAATACCTTTCTTTATCCTATACGCATAAAAAAACCTCATGCCTTTGAGGTTTTGAGTATTATTGATTATTCTTTATTAAATCAAGTACTTCTTCTTCAGTTGGTAGAGCTTCTTGAGCCCCAATCTTTGTGGTAGTTAATGCCCCTGTCGCATTCGCAATTTTAAGTGCTTCTTTGAGTGGAGTTCCCTTCGCAAGATGAGCTGCTAATGCGCCACTAAATGAATCTCCTGCCGCAGTTGTATCAATCGCATTCACTTTGAATGTGTCAATACGAGCTTCCTCAGTCGCCGTCTTCACATAACAACCGTTAGATCCAAGCGTTACGATTATATTCTTAACACCCATCGCAAACAATGCGCTAGCACCTTTCTTCGCATCATATTGGCTTGTGATACGTAGAAGTTCTGTTTCATTAGGCGTTAAGTATGTAATTTTTTTAATAAGTTCTTCACTTAATTTCTGAGCAGGTGCTGGATTTAATAGCACAGGTACATTAGCCTTAAACGCAATGTCCGCCACATATTCTACTGTTTCCATTGGGATTTCCAACTGCATCATCACAAGACTTGCGTCTTCTATCACTTTGCGATGCTTCTCAACATAGCTTGGTGTACATTGATGATTTGCGCCTGGATAGACAACGATTGTATTCTTTCCTTCTTCCGCCACATAAATTAATGCATTCCCAGTTGGGACTTCACTAAATTCGATACAAGACACATCAATGCCCTTGTCTTTCATCTTCTCAAACAAAGCATGTCCTGCAGGATCATCACCTAAACAACCAATCATTAAAACATCCTTTGAGAAAGCAGCCGCAGCCATTGCTTGGTTTGCGCCTTTACCACCACCAGACATCTTAAATCCCTTTGCCATTAGTGTTTCACCAGGATGCGGTAATTCAGCTAATAAAGCCGTATAATCCATATTAATACTTCCAACCACAACTATTTTTCCCATAATTCTCCTTATATACATTCAAATGTATCTTTTGCGAGCTGCTTAATACTCATCTTCTTATCGACTCTTAAATAGGTATCCAAACGATCTTTTATTGGTTTTTTATACTTTGTAGGGATGGACTTAGATCCATTCATACAACCTAATGCGGATAGAATCTGTGCCGCATTACAATCCACATCTTGACCACACATTGAGATAATGTGAAGTGTTTGAGTGAAATCATTATTTCCATACCATAGTGCTACAATCTCAGCCATGATATTAGGATAAGCATGAATCCAATTGTATTCTTTAAAGATTTCCTCACATACACTCCATGCATCTTTCCAATTATCATGTGTTTGACATTGAATAACAGCTGTACTCGCAAAGTGATAATATTCGCTATCTTTTGGAATACTTAAGAGTGTCTGTGTAATTAATTCTTTTGTGTCAATATAACTAAAGCTTAATGCGACAAGTACCGCATTGAATACTTCGCCTAAGATTCCATTATTATCATGTGAGATCTGCGCATCCAACCATGCTAAGCGAGCTGCTTCACGCGCATCACCTGGTGCTAACATACCACAGATAGCCCCACGCATTTGAGCCCCAATCCAATCACTGTAAGGATTATTGAATCGACCACTTTCAGGTGGGAATATACCTTGACGTAGATTACGTAAGGCGATATCTTCTGCAGACCATCCCATTGGAATATAAGCTAACCATTTAAGGGCGATATCTTCACTTGTTAAGCTTCTACCTTTTTCTTGAAATGCTTTTAGGAAAGCTAATTCAAATGTAATATCATCATTATAAGTATTCGGTGTCCGTACATAATCATAGACATCCCCAAATGTTTCTTGAATATTCTTTGTCGTATATCCTTCAATCGCTGTACCGATTGCGCCACCAACAATCTGCGCTAACCAACCAGCATAGATTCGATCTAGTAGTTTATCATCTTTGATGATGTCAACTCTTGGCGCAAAATGTACATGTGCACAGTAATGGCCAAAATCATGATAAGCCGTATAACGCCAATAGAAGGATGTATGATTGACTTTGGCATCATGAATACCTTTCCATAAAAGTCCACTCACTTCATTGAGTTGTAAGAGGTTATTATCATCCAAAGCACGTAAGCCACGCTCTAGTAATTCATCTGAATTCTCAACATAATATCCCTTATTCTCAAGTGATTGAACTGCCGCCACCATCAATGATTCAGGTGCGTATGATCCAGGCACATGACTACTCCACATCATCATTAAATAATTATCGGTATTCTTTTCTAGCACATTCGCGAAATCCCAAGTCTGTTCCTCTTCAGAAAGAATACGTGGAATCGCTTCATCCATTTTCTTACGTTCAATTTCCCAAGCTTTCATTAGAACTCTACCTTCGCCTTTCCTTTACCTCGTTGGAGTAAATTCATTACACAAGTATGAACTTCACTGATGAGTGCTTCTTCATCTACCTTTAAATGATAGTCTTCTTTAATGTATTCTCCATCAATCATCACTGCTTTTATATTCGTAGAATCACTACTATAGAGTATTGATGCGAGTGGATTATAGAGCGGTAATGTGTTGATGCGGTTAAGATCCCAGAATACAAGATCCGCCGCATATCCTACCTTTAATTTACCACTATTAAAGCTTAATGCGTTATGTCCATTCATTAAAAGTTTCCAAATCTGTTTCAAATCAGCTTGTGTTGAATCCTTTTTCTCATGTTTTAAGAGTAGTGCTAAGGACCGTGCTTGTTCGAGCGGGGAAAGTGTATTACTTGATGCGGCCCCATCTGTTCCTATCGCATAATGTTTATCATCTAGATTCTCCCATAAGTAACCAACACCCATCGCTAATTTTTGATAGGTTTTAACACTTAGGGCAATCATTGTGTCATCCCGTAAGAGTTTAAATTCTTCCGGTGTAATGTATAAACCATGTCCAATAATACATGGTACATCAAGGCATCCCGATTGCGATGTCATCTCAAGTGGTTTCTTTCCATTTAATTCTAAACTATCATCCACTTGTCTTTGTGTTTCTGAGACATGTAAATGTAGACCACAATTCAATTTCTTAGCCCAATCACTTATTTCTTCAAGTGCTTCAAAGCTACAGGTATACGGTGAATGAGGTCCTAGACGCAAACGTACATTATCCGCTTGTTTACTTTGAATAAGTTTAATCGCTTCTTCTAGATTCTCATGATAGCCTGGAAATTGACTAAAAAGAGTGATTGCACAATCGCCCTTAATTTTCATTTCTTCAATCGCTTGTATAACCGCTTTAGGACTAAAGTAATGATCCGCAAAGGCAGTTACACCATTATTTAACATTTCTGCGATAGCAAGTTTTGTGCCAACGTAGACATCATTATCTAACATCTTACTTTCATACGGCCATATTTCTTCATTAAACCATGCATCAATATGGACATCTTCCGCAATTCCTTTGAAGACATTCATGGCCGCATGTGTATGAAGGTTCACAAGACCTGGCGAGATGATTAAACCACCGCAATCTACACCCTCCAGCACATCAGAAGTGATGCGTTGGAGGATGCCATCGTTTATTACGATTGACTGATTAAAATGGAAGTTGCCTTCCTCATCTAACAGAGTGCAGTGGTTTAGAGTATGATTAGCGTTTTTCATAAATACTCAAGCGCTCTTTAAGAGCTTGATGGAATCTTTCTGAATTCACATGGAATGCGACCCATGCGTTCTTATTCTTTTTGTGAGTATGATAATAGTCCACAACGGTCTTACCATAAGTTAAGTGACCTTTAGTCTCTAAATCCACATGGTAATAATCACCTTCAAGCAAATCATCATAAAGAAGATACATCAATGCCATCGCATCATGGATATATGCCCAAGGTTTATATGCAGAGCCTTCCCCATTTACCATATCCAATAAGATATGTTCAATGATACGAGTTGTTTCATTATGATGCGTAAATAATTCAGTCACTTGTGTACGGGTTAAACCATCTGCCATCGTCACATCAAGTCCAACCATGACAAGTTCTACACCAAATTCAAATACGACTTTCGCTGCTTCTGGATCCGCAAAGATATTAAACTCTGCGGCTGGAGTAATGTTTCCAAACTTATGGCCACCCCCCATAATCACTATCTTTTTAATCAAATCTTTAAGATCAGGATGAACCATAAAAGCTTGAGCTAAGTTCGTCAATGGACCAACCGCCACAATCACTAATTCACCCTTTAATTTAAGCGCTTCTTCATAGATTACTTTAATCGCATCTGGATGCGCTGTCTTTTTAGGTTCTGGAAGAACAGTAGTTTTTAAACCATTCTCACCATGCACATAAGCCGCAATAACTTGTTCACGAAATAGTGGAACACGTGCTCCTTTTGCGACAAGGATATCTTTACCCGCAACTTCTACAAGTTGTAGGGCATTCTTTGTGACTTTTTCAATCGTTTGATTACCCGCAACTGTTGTGATTGCTTTAATATCGAATTCTGGACTCTCAAATGCGACAAACAATGCGATCGCATCATCTAAACCAGGATCACAATCAATAATTATTGGAATTTTACGCATAGTGTTTCACCAATTCGACCAATAGATCGACAAATTTCTCTCTGTTAATGTCGAGTAAAACCGTTGTATTAGGCTTCTTCCCATAACGATTATTTTGATCCACAACGGTTGCGCCTGTTGTGAATTCACCTTGTGTTTCAATATCAACGAAATATTCTTTTGATGTAAATAAACTAGGATCAATAAGATACGCAACTGCACATGCATCATGAAGTGGAGCACCTTTATAACCCATGGATTGATGAAACTTCGCAAAGAAGTCTAAAAGTTCCGCCACCATGGTGGAGACTTTTTTACCGACAGAGCGAACGCGTTCAATATCTTCTTTATAGATAAGCGCTTTATGGGTTACATCTAAGCCTGCCATGATAATCGGTAGACCTGAATTAAATACGATATGTGCAGCTTCTGGATCAACTAGTATGTTAAATTCAGCGCCACTGGTCCAGTTACCACCAATCATCGCACCCCCCATAATCGCAATCTGTTTAATCTTAACTTTTAATTCTGGATACATTGTAAGAAATAGTCCAACATTAGTTAAAGGACCTGTCGCAATTAATGTGACAAGTTCTGTACTATTTTCTAACACTTCTTTCATAAGTTCTACTGCATGCTTATCTTCTACAGGTAAATCGGATTCAGGAAGATAAGGTCCATCAAGACCAGTATCTCCATGAACTTGTGGCGCAACTTCGAGTTCACGCATTAGAGGTTTATCACATCCTGGCGCAATACGAGCAGTTTTATTCGCAAAACTTAATACACGTCGAGCATTGTTTAATGTCTTCGCAAGTGTCTGATTACCACCTGTAACAGTTACACCTTTTATATCAAAACGATCCGATGCGAATGCCATAAGTAAGGCAATCGCATCATCATGTCCTGGATCACAATCAAATAAAATCGGAAAACTCATGATTTAGCCTCTTCATGTAGTTTGATTTCTTTCTTTCTCTTCAATTGATTCTGGCGATACATCGAGTATAGAACCAATCCAACAATTGTAGAAATATAAGGAACCATATTAATAAACTGAGAAGGAATACCACGAGATTGGAGTTGATAACCTACAGACTCCATAAATCCAAATAAGAGTGATGCGATTGTTGTGCCAATTGGATTAGCTTGACCCATTGCGGCAGCTGCTAAGGCGATATAACCACGACCGGATACCATGTTTGTGGTAAAGAGTTTGAGGTAAGCCATAGACATATACATACCACCAAAACTCGCAATGACACCACTTAGTAATAAAGCATAGAGCTTAACTTTACTAACATCAATACCGACAGATGATGCCGCATCAGGGTTTTCACCCACAGCTCTTAAACGTAAGCCGAATGTTGTTTTATAGAGTAGGAAGAAAACTAAGAAGACCATTAATATCGCAAGATAGGTTAAGAAATTATGTCCAGAAAGGACAGTCCCTAATATCGGAATATCTTCAATAAATGGTATGTTAACTGCTGGGAATTGTAGAGAACGTACTGAATTAGTTGCACCTTTATCTCCAGTAACCGCAAACATAACGAAGACTGTACCACCTACGGTTAATAGATTAAGCGCAATCCCACCTAAGACAATATCTGTTTTTAAATAAAGCGCAAAGTAAGCTAATAGGAAGGCAATAAACACACCACCTACAATACCACCAATAGCACCTAATACTAGACTTTGTGTAAAACCACTAACAAGCACACCGGTTAAAGCAGCTGTTAACATAATACCTTCTAATGCAATATTCACAACACCCGCTTTATTACAAATAACCGCAGCCATAGCCGCAAATAAAATTGGAGTTGTGACTCGGATAACGGTAAAAAAGAATTCAGGCGTTAATAGATTAATCATGTTGAGTAGCCTCCTTAACAACCATTCTTTGACGATATTGTTTCAAGAACGCATTCGCCGCAATCATGATAATAATGAAACCTTGAATAATTGAAATCATTTCATAACTAACATCAGAGTTAACACTCATTGTATCTGCTCCAACACGAATATACGCTAATAGTACAGCCGCAATTGGTACATACAATGGATTCTTCTTCGCTAGCACCGCAACGATAACTCCATCAAAGGCATACGAAGGCATAAATTGCCATTTAAAGCGATCATACATCCCAATAATTTCAACAGCTCCACCCATACCAGCTAAGAAACCACCGATAAATTGGGAATATAAAACAACTGCAGCAGTTGAAATACCAGAGTACTTCGCAAAATTAATATTCATACCGGTCATACGTAATGCATAACCCCATTTAGTTTTAGCTAAGAATAACCAAGCTAGGATAACCATTATAATAACAATGATTAAACCAAAGTGAATACGTGTACCACTGACAAGAGTTGGTAGTAAAACCGTTTCAAGTAATGGTAAAGATGAAAGTGAACCAGCCGTCAAATCACGGAAGTGATTCAAAATAAGGTATAAGCCTAGATTCAATGCGACGAAATTTAACATCAAGGATGAAACCAGTTCTGAAGCACCCCATTTTAATTTAACAATCGCTGGAATAGATGTTAATAAACCACCTACAACCCCTGCCGCTAACATTGCGACAATTGGATGAATTCCAAACGGTAAAGGTAAAACAAGTCCAACAATAGCCGCAATCGTACCACCAATAAATAGTGCCCCAGAAGAACCCATATTAAATTGATTCGCTGAGAACATGATGGATACGGATAAACCTAAGAAAGTTAAAGGAATAGCAGTCTCAATAACATTCCCAAACTTTCTAAATTTAGAAATCGGTCCTAAAAACAAATAACCTAAGGCTTCAAATGGTTCTTTACTTACCAATAAGATAAGTATAAATGCCATAACAATCGCCAAGAAGATCGCAACTGCAAATCGAATTACTTCAAAACGTTGATCAACTGTTCCTTTTTTAAAGAGTCCTTTAAGCATACACACATCTCCTTACTTCTTCTTCAGTTTGAGATTTAAGACCTAACATATATAATCCAAGTTCCATTTCAGTCAACTTAGACGCATCTTCAAAATAAGCCACAATCTTTCCATTATAGAAAACAATTAAACTATCACTTAAATCCATAACTTCTGTTAAATCCGCAGATACTAATAAGACAGCTGAACCATTATCTCTTAATTCAATCAGTTTCTTATGAATAAATTGAGCAGCCCCAACATCAATACCACGTGTTGGTTGATCTGCCACAATGATCTTCGGATTATTTGAAAATTCACGTGCTACAACCACTTTCTGAATATTCCCACCCGATAACATTTTTACTGGTGATTTTTCAGATCCTGTTTTAACAGTATAATCTTTTACTTTTTCTTTAGCCCATACATTTATCTCTTTAAGTTTCAAGAAAGGTCCATTTAAGAAATCTTTCTTATCAAAATAAATTGATAATAGATTATCCTCAATACTCGCAAATTCCGCAACACCTAAAGTCATACGATCTTCAGGGATATGCGATAAACCTAAATCACGAATTTGACGAATAGAAAATTTATCCGTATTTTCATTCATTATGGCTATTTTGCCAGCACTTACTCTTTGAAGTCCAGTTAATACATCAACTAATTCACGTTGACCATTACCTTCAACTCCAACAACTCCAAGAATTTCTCCTTGGCGTAATGAAAAACTCACGTCATCCAACAATCTTCTTTTATGCTCATTGACTAATGTAATATTTTCGACTCGAACTGTAACGTCTTTAGGTTTTGCCTTAGTTTTCTCTAAGTCCCAAATAACTTCACGGCCAACCATTAAGTTTGAAATGTCTTCTTTAGAAACTTTGTCGGTATGATATGTTCCCACATCTTTACCGGCACGCATTATGGTGATACGATTACTGATTTCTTTAACTTCATTGAGTTTATGCGAAATAAAGACGATTGTATGTCCTTTTTCTTTCAATAACATCAATTCTTTAAAAAGCTCAGTTGTTTCTTGTGGGGTTAATACTGCAGTAGGTTCATCTAAGATTAATACTTTTGCGCCATGGAATAGTGCTTTTAGTATTTCAATCTTTTGTTTAGTCCCAACACTACAATCTTCAACCTTCATTTTAGGATTAATATCAAAGTGATATCGATCAGCTATATCTTGAGTTTCTTTAATCGCTCGATTTATATCTAATAATCCACCTGCTTTTCTAGGTTCATCCCCTAAGACAACATTTTCCGCAACAGTTAAAGATGGGACTAACATAAAGTGTTGGTGAACCATCCCAATTCCATGCTTAATGGCTTCTTGAGGGTTGTTAAACTTAACTTCTTGTCCATTTAACAATATTTTCCCGTCTGTGAACTGTTCGATTCCAAAGAGAATTTTCATTAAGGTACTCTTACCTGCACCGTTTTCACCAACGAGGGCGTGGATTTCTCCTTCAACGATACTAAAATTAACACTCTGATTGGCTACAATTCCATTCGGATAGACTTTTAAGATGTTCTCCATCTTTACAATTTCTTGCATAGTTTCTCCTTGTTTAGTCAATAAACACAAATTAAATAAAATACGTAGAGACAAATAAATGTCCTACGTATTTTAACGAAACAACGATAATGATTGATTTTTTAAAATACGGTGTTTCTGATTAAGGTTGAACTGAATCTACTAATGCTTTAAATGTAGCATCGTCCATACCAAACGCTGTACCAACAACAACCTTACCAGAACGAACGTCTGCTTCAACTGTTTCTAGTTCTGCTCTTAGTTCAGCAGAAACCATTAATTCGTACCATGCATTTTTAGCGATACCAACTGAATTAGCTTCGAAACCTAGAACTTCACTCTTACCTAAAGGAAGCATATCATCAGTTGCTAGATCGATAGCACGTTTTAATGATGAACCAACATCTTTAAGAACGGATGTAGGGATAACATCAGCAACAGCTTTGTTTCCAGCTTCACTTAATAATGTAGCTTGGTCGGAGTCAACACCGATGCCTAAGAAACCAGCTTCAGCAGCAGCTTCTAGAACGCCCATACCAGCATTACCAGCAACTTGGAAAATAACGTCAGCATTCTTAGTATTGAATTGAGCAAGTGCTAATTCTTTACCTTTTGCGGAGTCAGTGAAACTATCAATGTAAGATAATGCGACTTTAATTTCAGGATTAGCAGCTTTTGCGCCTTCGATATAACCAACAAAGAAGTCATTGATTACAGGAATACTCATACCACCAACACCACCAATAACGCCAGTTTCAGTTAATTTAGCTGCTAAGTAACCAGCAACATAAGAACCTTCATTCTGTTTGTATTGGATTGAATATACGTTTGCGTTCTTACCATCATCATAAGGAACGGCTGTATCAAAGATAATGAATTTTTTATCTGGGTATAATGCTGCAGCTTCTTGAACATTTGCTTCCATTTGCCAAGTACCCACGATAATAATGTCGTAATCGCCATCAGCCAAGTCTAATAAACCTGGTTGCCATTTAGTATCATCAGCGCCACCTTCAACGATTTTTACTTCGTATCCGTATTCCGCTACAACTGCATCTAATCCAACTTTAGCTGAATCAAAGAATGATTTGTCACCCAAGTTACCGTTGATGTATAAAGCAATTTTCATGCCTTCTTCTTCAACAACAGGTTCTTCATCTGGAGTAGCTGTACATGCAGCTAATACTCCAAATGCCAAGAAGGTGACCAACAAAAATTTAAATAACTTCTTCAAAATCTGTTCCTCCTTGTCCTATGGACATAATGTAAATGTGCAATCTCACAAAAAATTTATATAATCTGTGAAAGAGCTTTCATTTGTATTTGAATTATAACGAATTTAACACATATTCGTCAACTTATATACGCTAAGTTTCATCTAAAGCATGGTTCATTATTCAATTAACCCTTAAAACGCTCAATTACACTCTTAATGTACAATTCTCGATCATGTTCCGTGCCACTCACAATTCTCTCGCAATTTAACCAAAGTGTGTCAGAAACGATTCCACAGATGGCTAAAGTCATATTCATCATGCTTGTTTCAATCGGATTTCCAACTTCATTACGCATAAAATCAGTTAGCACTTCAGATGTGCTTAAGACAGTTAGTCGCTTAATATGATCAAGCTTACCAACCAGTTTTTGATCAATCTCATCAAATGCGAACCCTGGCAATAATACCTTATCCCAGAAACCTTTAAGGATTGCAGGAGCTTCATACCACCATATTGGAAAGATAAGTACTAAGTCATCACATTCTAATAAATCATTTTGATATTCTAGAACTCTAGTATCGGATGTCTTCCCTTGCATATAGATTCTTAAATCTTCTTGACTCAATACTGCATCAAATTTATCCTTTACTAAATCTATGACTTTTACTTCTTTTGTCTTCTTTAATTCTCGTACAACTTCATCCTTTATAAAATGATTAAAGCTTTTATCATAAGGATGAGCGAGTATTATTAATGATTTCATATTACCTCCATTTATATAATCATAATGCATTTATCGTGGTATAGTGAATAAAAAGAGGATAATTTATGAATCATTGGTACGAAGAATTAGTTCAAAATAAGACTTCATTAGAAACGATGGAATCACGACTATTTAATCATCCCGAATTAGGTTTTAAGGAACAAGAAACCCGTCGTATTTTGCTTGAATACTTATATCAAAATCACATTGAGATTGATCAAGACTTTAACCTTAGTGGTTTCTCTATAAAAGTAGGCAATGGAAAGCCACATATTGCGTTAATTGCGGAGATGGATGCCTTAGTCGTATTGGATCATCCAAATGCTGGAAAAGATGGGGCAGCTCATGCTTGTGGTCATCATCTTCAAACGACCATACTTTCGCATGTCTTTAAATTATGGAAAGATTATAATGATAAACCACAAGGAACATTAAGTTGTTTCTTTATTGCGGCAGAAGAGTTTGTGGATCTTGATTTTAGATTAAAACTACAAGAAGAAAAAAAGATTGAACTTCTTTCAGGTAAACAAAATCTTATCTTACAAGACGCATTTAAAGATGTGGATTGTTTCTTATCGGTTCACACAATGGGTGAAACAAGTGCACCTTCAATGGAGATCAACGCCTCACTTAGTGGATTTATCTATAAGAAATTTCACTTCAAAGGACAAGCAGCTCATGCGGCTGTCATGCCTCATTTAGGGATTAATGCGCTTAATGCGCAAATCTTAACTCAGAACGCATTTGCACTACTTAGAGAAACATTTCAAGAAGATGATCGTATTCGTTTACACCTTATCACTACTAATGGTGGTCATAGTGTAAACTCCGTCCCATCGGATACTATACTTGAAGGCTATGTTCGATCAATCAATCCAGATAAATTACTTGAACTGAATGAGAAATTAAATCATGTGTCTAAGCACTGTGCACAAGCCCTATTCGCTTCTGTAGAGATTGAAGACCGTATGGGTTATATGCCTTTAATTCAATCGAATGAACTCAATCAAATCTTACTACCCTATATTCTAGATCTTATCCCAAGTCGAAATATTATTGACCAACAGAAATCATTTGCGGCTGGGGATATGGGTGATTTATCCTTGTTTAAACCTACCATTCAATTGGGTTTTTCGGGATGTTCAGGTCTAGTCCATGGCAAGAATTTCTGTATGGCAAATTCAACTGAAGCACTCATCTATCCTGCTTATGTTTTATTATCCACACTTGAAGAAATTATGCATAATCCAGCTAAATTAGATAGAATTACAGCGCATTATCCATCGAAAATGAGTATTGAAGATTATCGTAAGATGCATAATATTTAGTACATAACATTATAAATATGAATATCTCTATATTTATTTATGCATTAGTGATAGTATTTGAATATGAACTATATTTATTTGAATAAAGAATTAAGGATGCCTTTGTATAAACAGATCCATCAAAGCATTCGTAATGCGATATTAAGTGGTGAGCTTGAAAATAATGCGGCTTTACCGTTTGAGGAGGAAATAGCGGAATTTTATAATGTAAGTCGTATTGCAGTACGCATGGCCTATGAAGCATTAGCGAATGAAGGGTTAATTGTAAGAATAAAACGTAGAGGGACTTTTGTATCTAAAAGGCCTATTTTAGCGTTTAAGGACCAAGAAATTGTAAAGATAAAACAATTGATAGAACGACTTGGTTATAATTACAGCCAACGTAATCTACTCATTGAACGCATAAATTCTGATTATGCTCAATTTCCTGAATTACTAAAGCCTATACGAAGTGAAGCTCTAAGAATTACTCAGTTAATTCAACTCGATCATATGCCTTTTGCCTTAGTTGAGTATTTTATTCCTCAAGATGTCAATCTTTACCAATCAGAAACGATTCTACATAGTGAAGATACTTTTATGGCAATTGATAAAGTTTTACAGTTAAAACTAAAAAGCGCTGAAGTCATTTATCGAGGTGAGAAAGTTCGAGATATTTATGCTAAGTCATTAGGTATAGAACCGAGTTCTTCAGTCATACACTATACCATCACATATAAAGATGATAAGGATAAAATACAACTCTATTCAAGTATCGTGATTAATGGTAAAACGAATAAACATATTTATGAATTTGAGGTAAATGTATGATAGAGAAATTAATCCAGCTAGATAAACGTCGTAATCAGCCTATTGATAAGCAATTAGAGATTTCTATGTATTCAGCTATTATGTCAAAAACATACCCTGAGAATTATACACTTCCACTTCCTAGTAGTTTAGCTCTATCACTACTTATTAGTGAAGAAGATGTTCAACTTGCATATGATGCATTACTGAAAGCGAATATTATTGAAATAATTGATAAGAATTACTCCATTAAAAAGAATATTCTATCAACCGCAAGTAATTATACGCTTCGTGCAGTTGTAGAAAGCATAGAACTTATTGGCTTAGAGCCTGCCGTTATTCATCTTAGTCAAGTGATTCATACTGATAAAGCACTTAAGCGATTTCAAAATGAATTTGATGAAGATGATAAGGTATTAACCATTAAGCGTATCTATACTGGGAATGATCATCCTGTCGTTTATCTCGAAGAATCATTATCACTAAAATATTTCCCAGGAATGGATACGCTCGATTTAAGTGATTTCTTATTTTATCCCTATATCTTTAAGACCTATCCTGATACCTATACTATGAAACGTGAATTAACGATGGATAGTTTACCTAAAGAGATTTCCATAGCCCTTGATCATAATGAAGGCATTCCTGCGATTCATACTATTTCAAGAAGTTATAACTCGAGTAATCACTTAGTCGAATATACAGAGATTTGGTCAATTGCGGATTATTTTAAATTCAAAGTTGATGTGGAACTATAGTTGCGGATACAACCGCATAAATACATGAGTTACATAAAAGTTGCGGTTATAACCGCAACTTTATTAATTCTGTTTGTTATAGTTTTTCACCATTTGACGCAATAACGTCTTTATACCAATAAAATGATTTCTTAGGGTAACGATTAAATGTTCCCTTACCATAATCATCCGCATCCACATAGATAAATCCATATCTTTTAGACATTTCAGAGGTTGAAGCACTGACTAAGTCTATACATCCCCAAGGTGTGAAGCCCATAATCTCAACTCCATCTTGAATCGCTTCTTTCATGGCTAAGATATGTCTACGTAGATATTCAATACGATAGTCATCTTCGACATAGAAGTTTGAATCTGGTTCATCTTTTGCGCCTAATCCATTTTCTACGATATATAGAGGTACAAGATAACGATCATAGAGTTTATTCAATGTGATTCGTAATCCAAGTGAATCAATTGCCCATCCCCATTCAGAGTATTCTAGATGTGGATTCTTTAATCCAAACATCATATTACCGTGGGTTGTTTCACCTTCTTTTTTACGAGCTGAAACACCACTCATATAGTAACTAAAGGATAGGAAATCAACTTTGCCTTCTTTTAATAAAGCCTCATCCCCTGCTTCATAAACTAGGTTAATATTATTCTCCGCAAAGAAACGAGCTGAATACGCAGGATATGCACCACGCACTTGAACATCGGTAAAGAATAAATTACTGTGATCATTCTCAAGTGATGCCCATACATCTTCAGGATGACAGGTCATTGGATAGTTTTCCATACGCGCTAACATACAACCAATCTTCGCATCAGGAATCATACTATGACATAGTTTAACTGCTTTAGCACTTGCCACAAATTGGTGGTGAATGGCTTGGTATTGTGCTTCTCGCATATTCTTGATACCATCCATAAGAATACCTCCACTTAAGAAAGCAGTCATAGATAATACATTGATCTCATTAAAAGTTAACCAGTATTTAACTTTTGAACCGTAACGTTTAAATAGTACTTTACAGTAACGTTCAAAATGTTCAATCGTCTCTCTACCTAACCAACCATTGTATTTGAGTGATAAACCAACAGGAAACTCATAGTGAGATATCGTCACTAGGGGTTCGATACCATATTTTAAACATTCATCGAAAACATCATCATAGAACTTTAGACCTTCTTCATTCGGTTCAAGTTCATCTCC
>Ga0209467_1001966_pt1 | contig 15839 bp, 11 predicted proteins | sample Higcelwee11metaG_FD_187175 | JGI IMG/M metagenome (GOLD analysis project Ga0209467, IMG submission 187175) | Freshwater pond sediment microbial communities from the University of Edinburgh, under environmental carbon perturbations - High... | ecosystem: Environmental > Aquatic > Freshwater >...
CTGCAACCTCCTGGCCGTGAGTGGCTGCATAGTTATACACTCTCACAAGTTTCACCCTTCTCTCTGAATCGAAAAGGATAAAATAGTCGAAGTATTCAGATTCAGCATCCATCCCTGTCAGCGACGGATTGGTGCAGCCACCGGCTCTGCAGCTGTTGACCCTGCCAATGTATACAATGATATTCTCACCTTCGGCACTCCTGATGCTGAAGAATTTACCGCTTGTCAGGCTGCTGCCCGCTGAAACATCTTCTCCGTCAAACTCTGTCATGCTGTAATCCCCGGACCCGAAAATCGATGATAATTCCTTGTGAAGGAGCCGGGGACTATAGTCAATCCCCGGTTCATTCATGCTGCCGGAAAGAAATAAGAGCAGCGTCAAATATATTATTGATAAAATCATTGTGCAGTATATCAAAACATTACACCGATACCGGCATTGAATACCTTATTGAACAGATCTGCAGAGGCAGCCTTCGTGAACTGCACATCTGTCTTTATTACGGCTTTCTGAGTCATCTTAAATGTCAGCCCTGCGGTTATTATTGTGTTTTTATAATCCAGGTTCTTTGCCGTCTCTGCGTCCACAGAATTATGCATGTCATAAAACTCATAACGGACGAACGGAATCAGTTCATGATCTATACCGGAGAAGGGCCTGAAGACATTATATCCTGCTTCTGCATAATATCCAACCATCGATCTGCCCAGGTCATTCTGCCCGGTTCCGGTACCGGTAAAGTCATTGTACTGTTCTGTGTTGGAAATTGAGGTTAAGTATACCTGGCCTCTCAGTTCCAGCCCACGGAGCCGGTATCTTGCATCGGCTCCGATCATTGAGATCCCCACAGCTGAGGAGTCTGCCCTTGCCAGTAATGCTGCATCATCCTTGGGGAGCTTTGAATAGAGTTTGCTCTGCGACTTTCCGAAGTATCCGGACAGACCAATATTCAGGTTTTTGATTCCGTAGTATTCAACTTTACCGGTAAGCGCGGGAGAGCTCGCGTAAGATTTGGAACCCTTCTGTCTCCCTTCCCTGAGTCCGGATGATCCGGTGAAAATTCCTTTTGTGTCATATCCGTTCAGACCGCCGACAGCATACAGCTGGTACTTCATCGTAAGAGGTAATATGTTTCCTGAAAATCCGAGGCCAACCTCACGCCATGTACTGAGGGATATGCGATTGTCAATGACCGGCCTCTCTACACCGTTGAAAGTAGTGGGCTCGTGGTACTCGTTGATTATTCCCATCGGAACCAGCAGGAGTCCGGCTCTGAAGTTCATATACCTGTTTATCCTGTGCTGCAGAAATGCCTGCTCCACCCACAGTTCCTTCGCATATTCAAATTCAATTTCGGAGACAAACTGAGTCTTTGAACTGAAATTATATCCCAGGAACATGACTAACCTGTGAACATCAAGGGTGCTGACATTCTTCTGACCCTTTGTGAAGGGCTGGTTAAAATGCACCTCGCCGTATCCGCCGATATTGAGTCCGCTTTTTTCGATAAGCATCAGCCCGGCGCTGTTAATATATTCTGAACCGGTAGAATCCGCTTCCTGTGCCCGGGTTGTCATACAGGCCATAATTAAAACAGAGAGAAGGCTTATTGTCTTTTTCATTTCTTTGCGCTTTTTGAATTTTTTCCTGCTGCAAAGAAACCACAGTCCGACCCGCTCATCAATCCCAATAATTGATGATTTAGCCGGTCATTTCTCACCAGAAATAATTACACTTCTTTTTCTAATGTCCCTTCGGCCGAATCCCGATAATATCCGGCAATATTTTTAAGAACTGCTCACTGAAAGAGGCTGAAATACTTGAAAGCAATATAAGCGGTTGTGATTTTACAGGAGCCGATTTCACCGGTACAGTATTTAAGTATGGTGGCCTTGAAAAGAATGAAATGGCTGATACAAGCCTGAATCATACATCCTTTGTTTCAATGCGTATGGCTGACATGGTTTTCTCAGGTACAGCAGAGAATTGCTTTCTTGAAAACTGCTCATTTACGAGGGTCCGATTTGAGAATGCAACTCTGCTTAATACATTCTTCAAGGGCAACAGGAAACTTAATCGGATCAGTTTTATAAACTGTAAAGCAGACAGGATGACTTACGAATTCCTTAAACAGGGCAAGGCAGATCTTACTGGCATTTCGCTGATCGTCCAGCCTTAAAAGTCAAGCCCGGAATCACTCAGATCCCGGGCTTAACTTATTACTCTGACTGACAAAACCCCCAACCGGGCCTCTGCCAGCGATTGGCCTGATAACTACTTCAGTGTCACATCCAGCTAAACCAGGCGCAGTCCGCCGGGCACCTTGAGCCCCTACTTCAATACCACATCCAGGTAAACAGAATGCCTCCCGTAGGTATCAAAGAACGGCTTGTACACCACTCCGTCAATTGTAAACTCGAGCTTCGACGGATCACCGGTAATTGATTTGCTGATGTCTGAAGCATCCAGCGTCACCTTGCGCCACTCGGTGCGGGCCCCGGGCTCCTGCGCTGCCAGCAGTACCGGCCCGTAGAAGAGGCTCGCAATGTTCTGCTGATCCATCACCGGCTCAAGGTAGAAACTGAACGGCATACGCAGCTCAACTGTGTCACCCTTCTTCCACTTGCGACTGATTGTAAGATAGCTTCCCGGCACCGCAGCAACCTTCATTTCCTTGCCGTTGATCTTAACGAAGAATCCCTTCGTTGCCCAGTGCGGAACGCGTACATTCAGGTCGAACTTGCCCTTGCCATTTATGGTCAGAAGAGTCTTGTCTTCCTTCGGGTAAGCCGTGGCCTGGGTCACGGAAAGATTCCTCTCGGTCCATGTCAGCGTCGACGGGACATACAGGTTCACATACAGCGCCTGGTTGTCGGCACTCCTGAAGTAAATCGAGTTCTGAAGCTTGGTGCTGCTCTCAAGGGCGGTCCCGTTACAGCACGAGAAGCCATCCATCTCTTCATTTCCGAACTGCTTCATCGAGCCCGGCCTCAGGGATACGTGATAGGTGTTGGCAGGGGTGTGCTCCGCCACTGAGGCGAGGATGTGATTGTACAGCCCGCGCTCATAGTAATCCATCAGCTCTGCACTCTGGTTGAAGAGGAACAGGCTGCCGGTCAGCTTGAGCATGTTGTAAGTCGCACAGGTCTCGTTCTGTCCGCCTGCGGCGAAACCATTCTCATAGAGAGTGGCAGGCTGTGCGGTGAAACACTCGGCATTGTTCGGATTGCGTGCTCCTGCAACACCCCCGATGCTGTACATGTAGTCATGGGTTACAATATCCCAGAAGTTGTCAGCGATGCTGTAATACTCGGGGGACTCAGTATCACGGTAGATCTCAATGGCCCCGATGATCTGGGGAATATGCTGGTTGGAATGCAGCCCGCGGAACATATCCACATTCTTTGCAAGCCCGTGCGAATGATCGGCATCGCCATAGAACAGCCTGATGTTGTCAAACAGCTGAGCAGCCTTCAGGTAACTGGCCTCGCCGGTGATGCGCGACAAACGCGCGAGCGCCTCGTTCATCCCTCCGAACTCCCCGGCGATGTACCTGTTCCACATGCTTATCAGCGTCTCCTTCGGAAGCTGGCTCAGGCGCGCATGCACCCATGTGCCCATCCCTTTCGCTATCTCGAGCGCCTTCTCATTGCCGCTGACCTCGTAGATGTCCATCAGCCCGGCCATGATCTTGTGCAGGGTGTAGTATGGCGCCCAGATCTGTGCATTCGAGCCGCCGTAGGTGGCTCCCTTCTCGAGCATGATGAACTGATCGGGCGGATAGGCGCTTATAAAGCCCTTGCCCCAGTTCTGGAAGTCGGTACGAATCCCTTCAACGCTCAGGTCTGAGTCAAAACCTGTCTTTCCCGCTGCGGGCGGTACTGCTATAGGATCCGCTACATACTCTCCTCCGGCTGTACGGGGCTGGCCCGACATCTTCGACAGCTCATACAGCGTATTCACCATATACTCCATCTTGCCTGCAAACCTGGCCTGCAGCACTGCGTCATATCCTGTGCTTGCATATGCCTGAGCGATGGCTGTGAGGTAATGTCCCGTTGCGTGACCGCGAAGCTTTGTCTGCTGGCTGTCCCATCCGCCGAGCGGCTTCGCTCCCTCAGGCTGCTTCTGTCCGAAGGCATTGCGAAACATATACAGGAAATTATCCGGGTTGGTAGCCTCGAGGCCCGTTATGAACTTATCACGGTTCTCGATGAACTTCGTCTTGTGATTGTGAATGTCAGCATCCAGTGTAACCTGGTCAAGGTCAAATGCTTCCAGCGTGCGCTGCGGTGCATGATCATGACCGTCAGCCGTGACATTGACTACCGCCCTGGGCTGCAGGCTCGTGCCGGCAACCTTGCCGGTCACAGTGTAGGTCCCGGGTGCAAGCACCTGGCTGTTATCTGCGGGTGCAGGCCAGATCACTCTCACGTCCGGTCCCGTAACACCATTGCTGTAAACACCTTTCACATACCGCGGCAGCCTCGGCAGATGCCCAACTTCGGTCTCCACCCGGGTGTCAGGAACACTGACAAGGAACGCATTGTAGAGCTGAGGCGTTGTTGCTGCAAATACCGGGAGGCTCTGTTCAACCTGGCCCCGGCGTCCTGCCTGCGGATTACCACCTCTCAGCCCGGTATAATATATCCTGCCAATCTGCCTCGCTGTCAATGGAATACGGTAAATCCGGAAGTCGGAGAGCTTTGCATTCAGGAAAGTCTTCCCGCCATCAATCGGCTTCCCGATGTAAAGCTGATTATTCTTATCGGTATCAAAATCGAAAAGCTGCGACAGCTCCAGCGCCACATCCTTAACTTCAACTGCAAGCACGCCATTGAGGTAGGTGCTCATTGTCTTCGCCGGGATGTCAATTACAACGGCCAGGTGGCTCCATTTGTTAAGGGGAACTGCATCATAGGAGGTTGTATAATCCTTTGATCCGGCCACAATAGCTGTCTGCAGTCCGGGCTTCTCCTTCGTTCCTGCCGGCGCAACGAAGAAGCGCGAACCGGCACTCTTCCCGAAATCGAAAAACACCTGTCCGCTTTTCGCAGAGCGAAGATAAATCCATCCGGTGATTGTAAGGGATTCCTCCCCTGACACTGCTTCGCCCGGGATAGTAATATAGGTTTCACTTTCGCCCGAAAGGGCAAGAACGTTGCCGAAGAGACTGTCGGGCATGAATCTGAAGTCAGTCCCCTGCATGATTCCATGGAGGTTGTTACGCGACCAGTCTCTCACATCTCCCTTGAACTGGTAACGTGAGATTAAACCGGTTTCACCTATCCCGTCAAGGATCTGGTCACCGTCCTGTGCAAACGCGGGAGCGCTCCCCAACGCACATAGACTCAATACAATTCCGACGATCAGCCTGTTGATTTTCATAATCACTTTCTTTTTTTATTGCTTATTCATTAATATTTGAAGCGTGTTTCTCAATTCCCGAGGTCCAAAATACGAGATATTATCAAAGCCCCTCATACCGGGTGCACCGTAAATTTGTTAAAAATAAATAAAAAATGTGATTTATACACTTATTAAATATTTGTTGTAATCGTGAGGAAGGATTGTAATAAAATATTTTTCTTTACACTGAAATTCAATCTGCTATGAGGGGAACGGCCAAGAGTCTCGACAGCCTGCTTGCTGAGACTGAAGGGAAGTACTATTCTATCTTCAGTCACAGCTTTGACGGTATATTGCTGACTGGTACCGATGGCAGGATACTGGCAGCAAACCCCGCAGCATGCAGGATGTTCAGCAGGAGCGAGGAGGAGATTTGCAGGCTGGGGCGGAATGGTATAATGAACCTTAATGACCATAGGCTGGCCCGGGCTGTAGAACAACGTGCTCTTACAGGCACGTTTGCCGGAGAATTGACCGGAGTGCGCAGTGACGGAACCATCTTCCCGCTTGAGCTCTCCACGGCTGAATTTACTGACAGCTCAGGAGAGAAGCTTGCCAGTATGATCATACGTGATATCTCATTCCGGAAGCAATATTACGACGAGCTAGAGGCTGCTGAGTCCAGTCTGCGGTCAATCCTGGAGAATACAGACAACAGCATCTGGTCAGTTGACAATAACTGCAGGTTCCGGGAAGGAAACTCGGCATTTCAGGAAAAATTCCGAAGTAAATCCGGGCACCTGATCAAAGCCGGTGATGATTTCATTGAATGGTTACCGGAAGATCAGAGGGAAAGATGGAGACAGTACATGGCGAGAGGGCTCTCCGGTGCCAGTTTTACAACCATGAGTTTATCCGGTATCGGACCGGACAAGAAGTATTCAAGACTCTCATTCAATCCTGTCAGGAACCTGTCCGGGGAGGTGACAGGACTTACTGCCATGGGGACTGATGTCACTGACCTTATGATGATGCAGAAGGATCTGGTCAGAACCGGGGTGATGTTAAAGGAAGCCCAGTCAGTGGCCAGGGTAGGAAACTGGGAATATGATGTCAGGCTCAACAGACCCGACTGGTCGGATGAATTACTGAGGATTTTCGGGATGCCCAGGATGAAAGGGAAACAGTCATGGGATAGTCATCTGAAGAGAATTCATCCTGACGATCTGCCACGGTTCAAGGAAGCTGTCATCAAAGCCTGGTCTGAGGGAATCCCGTTTGCAATGGTTATCAGGTTACAGATTCCCGGAGAGGATACCAAATGGATTAATGTAATCTGCAAGACGGAGACGGACAAACATGGAGAGCTGACAAGGCTTTACGGGACTGTTCAGGATGTTACATTGCAGACAAGGATTGAGAGTGAGCGCGAAAAGAGTGAGGAGAGGTACAGGAATCTTTTTGAGAAATCAGTGGTTCCCATTATTGAGGAAGACTTTTCCGAGCTTAAGAAGTACTTCGATAAGTTACGTAAACGAGGTATCAAAGATATCAGAAGATATTTCACCAAACATCCTGAACAGGCAGCCCAATGCGCTAAGATGGTGAAAATAAGGGATGTAAACACAACCAGCGTCCGGTTTTTCGGTGCGAACCACAAGTCAGAACTGTTAACTGATCTGGATGTTTTCTTTACCAAAGATTCTTATAAGATATTTGTCGAAGAGCTAATTGCACTTGCTGAAGGCAGAACGGAGTTTGAATGTGATCTTCCAGTAAAGATATCCGGGGGACAGGAGAGATTTATTCAGCTCAGGGTGCATGTTGTTCCTGACAGTGCGGATACACTATCACAGGTCCTTGTTTCGTGGATAGATATCACAGACAGGCTCAATTTTGAGGAGGAGCTCAGGAAGTCAGGCGAGACTCTCCGCAGGCTTAACATGCATATCGAAGAAGCGAGAGAAAAGGAGAGATCAGAGATAGCAATGAACCTTCATGACGACCTCGGGCAGAAGCTGACTGCCCTCAGGATGAATCTTTCATGGCTCAGAAGACGGATCGGGGTACAGTCTTCCCTTGTGACTGAAAAGCTGGAGGAAGTTGAGCAGATAATAGACACCTCCGTCAGCACGGTTCAAAGGATCTCTTCTGATCTCCGGCCTGCTCTCCTGGATCACCTCGGCCTGAAGGATGCAGTTGAATGGCATATGAAGCAAAACCTTGAACCTGCAGGCATAAAGGGCTCCTTCAGGCTGGCAGATGACGATCTTAAGATTGATGAAAAGACTTCGATCGTACTTTTCCGGATAATCCAGGAGGCGCTTACGAATATTATAAGGCATTCAGGGGCCCGCAGGGCATATGTCAGCATAACCCGCATACCTTCTTTCATTGAACTTGTTATTAAAGACAATGGCAAAGGGATAAATGCTGAAGCAGTAAATGATCCTAAATCCTTCGGAATAACTAGTATTAAGGAGAGGGTAAAGAATATTTCCGGTGATTTCAAAATAGCCGGGGACCCCGGGAGGGGGACAACTTTAACAGTGAGAGTTCCGATAATAAAAGCACAATAAGCAGATGATCAGGGTAATAATTACAGATGACCATCCGATTGTCAGGCAGGGTATCAGGCAGATCCTTGAAGACGACCGTGATCAGAGATTTGGAAGCATTGATGAAGCATCAGACAGTGCCACCCTGCTTGAGAAGATTCTTCACAATGAATATGATGTAATCCTGCTTGACATCTCGCTCCCGGGCAGGAGCGGGCTTGACATACTTCCGGATATAAGGAAGAGAGCGCCCGGTTCCAGGGTCATTATGCTCAGCATGTATCCCGAAGAGCAGTATGCCCTTAAGGCGCTGAAGACTGGAGCATCAGGCTACCTGACAAAATCCAGCGCACCTGAAGAACTCATTTCGGCAGTCATCAGGGTGTCCAACGGGGAACGATACATCACCTCCGGGCTGGCGGAGATAATTGCAGATAGCTTTTTCCACAGGACAGGGCAACTCCCCCATGAGATTCTCTCCTCCCGTGAACTGGAGGTGATCAAGCTTCTTGCCGCCGGTCACAGGCTAAACAGGATTGCAGAACTGCTAATGGTAAGCCCCAAAACCATAAGTACTTACAGATCAAGGATACTTGAAAAATTAAGATTGAAGACCACTGCTGAAATAATCAGGTATGCCTTCAATAACAACCTCACATAACCATTTGGTTTTTGTTAGGGTCTTCTTTGCGATACCAGAGTCCCGCACCTTTTCTCCGTGTTCCGTCCGTCTTATGCCACCTTGCTCCCCTTGCATTTGTAGGGTTTTCCTGACACAAATTTCAGGTAAACGCCCCCTTTCAAATATTAAAAATGTCTCTAGCTTTATGTCTTCGTTAATGTCGGATAACGAACCCTTTTTAATATGGCAGATTACCAATGATTAATCCTGATATGAGGGCAATCGTTTTCAGCTTCCTGATAGCTGACATTGCAATCACATTGCTCATGGTGCTGCTTGCTGTTCAGAACCGCAGGAGATTCACCGGAATTTACGCCTGGGTAGTCGCCTTCCTGCTGCAGAGCCTTGGTATTTTGCTCATTGAACTCAGAGGTACTGTACCTGACTGGAGCTCAATCGTACTTTCAAACACGCTAATTGTTGCCGGCATGCTGGCAGGGCTTAATGGCATGTGCAGGTTCATGGAGGTGAAGTATAATAATATTCCTAATTATTTCTTAATACTGTTGTTTTCCGTTATCCAGGCGTGGTTCACCTTTGCCGATCCGGACCTGCCGGCAAGAACAATTAATCTCGCGGCAGCAATGATCTTGCTTTCCGCCCAGTCTATCTGGCTGATTTTTAAAAGGGGAGGTGGTCGCAGAAGACAGATAGCGTCAGGGGTGGGCATAGTCTATATCGGCTATGTGGTAGTAAACCTGTTGAGAGTTGTACACTTTTTTACGGGTGCCAGAGGTTCTGATGACTACTTCCAGTCTGATATCTTTGAAATAGCTGTTTTTATCGCCTATCAGGTTCTCTTCATCTTTCTGGCATACAGTCTTACCCTTATGTATAACCAATGGCTTCTTTTTGAGATTGCCACCCAGGAGGAGAAGTTCTCAAAGGCCTTTGATTCATCAACATACGCATTCCTCATAACCAGGTACTCTGACGGGAAGATGATTGAAGTCAATAAGGGATTTACAAGCGTTACAGGATACAGTTATGAAGAAGCTATCGGAAAGACAACCAACCAGCTGCACCTCTGGATAGAGGAGAGTGACAGGACGGAGTTCATCAGGGAGATGTCCGAAGGAAGGATTTACGAAAAGCGGAAACAGTTCAGGGTAAAGTCAGGCCGGATAATAACAGGACTGATGTCAGCGGAACTTATCATTGTCAATGATGAGAAACTTATAATTTCAGGCATCAATGATATTACAAGCCTGGTGGATAATGAAAAGCTGCTCCGGGAAAAGGTGACAGACCTTGAAAGGTTGAATAAGTCAATGACAGGCAGAGAACTCAGGATGCAGGAACTGAAGCAGGAAATAAATGAGTTATGCGGAAAACTGGGCCTGGCGAAAAGATACCTGGCTGATAATAAATTTGGTAATGACCATCCTGCTGCTGAGATTGGATTTTTTAAAAATTCCGCAACCCGGGCAGAAGATGATCCGTATCAGTCTGTAGATTACAGTCAGGAGGAACACCTCGCTTCATTGAACATTATCGAGGATATGTCTCTTGAGATCGAAAGGCGAAACCAGGCCGAGAAGATGATAAAAGAGAGTGAGCAGAAATTCAGGAACCTGTTTGATAATTCACCCCTTGGCAACTCCATTGCTGACATTGAAGGCAACATCTATGTAAACAGGAGTTTCTGCGATATGCTTGGGTACACCCCTGAAGAAATTAACAACAGGAACTGGAGGGAAATTACACATCCGGATGATATCAGCCTGAATGAACAGGTGAATAAAATGCTGCTTGACGGAGTCTATGACCGGTACAGTTTTGAGAAACGGTATATTCACCGGAAAGGCTGGCTGGTATGGGTGGAAATATCAATCTTTTTGCAGCGTGATGAAAAGGGTGAGCCTTTATTCTTCATTACTACAATCAATGACATTACTGAAAGGAAAAGACTTGAAAATGAGAAGTTCAGATTGCTGGATATTATCGACAGCAGCCTGAATGAGATATATATATTCAATACAGACAATCTGAAGTTTGAATATGTGAACAAGGGGGCCCTGAAGAACCTTGGGTATTCACTGCGAGAGATGCAGAAAATCACCCCTCTTGATATCAAACCGGAACTTGAAGAGACCGATTTCAGAGGTTACCTTCTCCCACTTTTACGCGGTAGAAGGAAGATGACAATCTTTGAGACGGTCCACCGAAGGAAAGACGGCAGTACATACCCTGTTGAGGTCCACCTGCAGCTTTACAAAAAAAACGAAAGCAGCCTCTTTTTTGCATTCATCTATGACATAACAGAGCGAAAAACTGCCGATGAGGCTATCAGGAAGCTCAATGAGGAGCTTGAAGACCGTGTCATAGAGCGAACTGCACAGCTCGAGGCGGCAAACAAGGAACTCGAAGCATTCAGCTACTCAGTTTCGCATGACCTCAGGGCACCGCTTCGCGCAATACACAGTTTCACTTCAATACTCAAAAAGGACTTTGAGAGCCAGCTTGGAGAGGAGGGAGGCAGAATCTGCGGTATCATTGAGAACAGTTCTATACGAATGGGAACACTGGTTGACGACCTGCTTGCCTTTTCAAGGGTGGGAAGAAGCCAGATCAGCTTCTCAACCATCAGTATGAAAAGCCTTGTCCGTAAAGTGTTTGAGGAAGTTACAGGTGAGAAGGAGAGGAAAAGGATAACCTTCAGGGTCAGCAATTTGGCAACTGCAACAGGAGATGCTTCGATGATAAGGCAGGCAGTCGCAAACCTGCTGTCGAATGCAGTGAAGTACTCGTCCAAAAATGACCACCCTGTCATCACCTTTAAATCGGAAACTGCCGGGGATGAGATAATTTACTCGGTGACAGACAATGGCGTTGGCTTCAATATGAAATATATTGACAAGTTGTTCAATGTCTTCCAGCGTCTGCATACAGAGCGGGAATTTGAAGGAAACGGCGTAGGCCTGGCAATTGTGCAGAGGATCATCTCAAGGCACGGAGGCAGGGTTTGGGCAGAATCCACCCTGGGAGAGGGCGCAACATTCTATTTCACGCTGCCGGCACGTCAGAACAGTTTTAAGGAAGAGTAAAATATAAAAAACAACTGAACAGATCATGCAGGAGGCTGCCTGTAAATGAAAGCATAATCAGAAAAACATAGAAATATATACTGCATATGACAGACAAGGAACTCGTAGACATTCTGATAGTGGAAGATGATCCGCTTGACGCAGAACTGACCCTGAGAGCTCTCAGGAAAAACAACCTGGCAAACAATGTCTTTGTTGCCGAAGACGGCGAGGAAGCCCTTGATTTCTTCTTCTGCAGGGGCAAGTTTGCTGACAGAAACCTCAATTCGCCTCCGAAGCTGGTGCTTCTCGACCTGAAGCTCCCGAAGGTAAACGGCCTGGAGATCCTCAAGGCAATCAAGGGTGACAGCCGGACGAAGCATATCCCCGTGGTTATTGTGACCTCATCAAACGAGGAACCGGATATCAAAAAGGCTTACGAACTGGGAGTGAACAGTTATGTGGTCAAACCGGTTGACTTTGATAAGTTTGTCAGCGCCATGAGTAGCCTGGGTTTATACTGGCTTCTTGTCAACCAGCCTCTTAAATAGATCAGCAAGCAGAATGGTTATCAACAGAATATTTTGATTTAAAGCCCTTGTGATCAGTTTACAAGGGCTACTTTTTTTGATGCCGAAACACTCCCTGACCGGTACGTGATTATGAAAATCCCTTTGTTCTGCAATGAAGGGAAATCGTAATACCCCTCTTCCCTGATGGTCTCCTCATGCAACACCCTGCCGTTAAGGTCATAAATCCGCAGGGAGCCTGCCGCTCCTTCGAGGCTGCCTATCTTCATCCTCAGAACCCCTCCGTTAGCAGAGATTTCAAGAATCCCCGGGTCCTCGTCCTGGCGACTGACTGATGTTAAGACCTCGGCAAATTTCAGGAAAAACCTCCCCGAGTTATCTCCTGGCTCCAGATCAACGGTGTATTCGCTGTTTAGTGCCAGCTCACGCTTTGCACCTGCAAGACTGTCAATGAAAATGATTTTCATTGAGGCCAGTGACGGATCGAGGGCTGAAACCCTGAACCTGATGGTCCCTTTAACCTGGGTGACAATCCCCAGCGGCACCAGCAGCGACCTCACTCCGGGGGGCGGCATTCCGTTTATAGAGAGCCGTGCTGCCCCCGGAGTAACAGAAAAGAGGCTGGGTACCAAGGCATCCGTATTCAGCAGTTTAAGCGCATCATGCTGGCTGTCAAACTCCGGTGTAGCCTGCTCATCAAAATAGACCACAGTGTAATCCGGCGTCTCCGGGTTAGAGCTGAAACAGGCACTGATCCTCAGTAATTTAGGCTGGTCTGCCTTGGCTGACTTGATTAACGGGTGAACAAGGTCATTCACCCTGACACTGTTGTTCATGACAAGCCTCCCCTCCACCGGATACTCCCCGTCAGTCACATGAATGAAGAAACCCTGCATCGAGGGTATTATGTTTGTTGCCCGCCCGTCATTTGAGATGCCGTTTATGTAAGTTATGTATGTCCCTCCGTACTGGTCAATGTCACTGTTATTGAAGTAATAGACTGCGTTGTCAATATTACTGTTAAGGGCATCAATCAGGTTCCAGTCTACTGGTGACGGATAGGGATTGCCAACGAGATTAAACCCGGTTGTGTAGGGGTGATTATTGTTATACACTGTCATTTCCATGTCACCGTTGCTGACCTCGCCGGTGATGTCTGCCGTCAGAGGCCCGGCGTCAGGACCAAGGTTGACGGCATAGCCTGACATGGGAACCAGCGCATTGAGGGGGTTATTGTATCCGGTCCATCCGGATACCGGTGTGCCGTTGACGTACCTGTTCTCATCATACCGGTAGATGCTTTCAAAGGCCTCGTCGGTTAATTCACTCACCTTTGCAGATACAAAAGAGGAAGAGAGATACCTGTATCCGAAACCAGTCGGGAGATAACGCTGCATGGTAACAAATCCGCTTACTGAGCCGATCCCCGCGCCGTCAATAAGGGCTGTCGCCTCTACCCCAGAGAGCAGCGTCATCTTCCCGTTGGTTTCGAGCAGCCCGTTGCACAACAGTATCCTTCTGACAGTTACAGCCTCCCCGGTAATGCCGAGACCGGCCGTGTTGTTGACTGTCAGGTTACTGAATGCAGTGGTTGCTGCTCCTCCTATCTCATTAATTGTATTGCCGTTGAATGTAACAGTGCTTTCGCCCTGCGCAATAAATGTCCCGTCATTGACAAGACCTCCGTCGGTTATTGTAATCTCCGAACCGTCTGAGACAGTTATGGCACTGCCGGGCATAAGCTGTATTCCGTACTGTTGTGACAGCAGCGCTGTTGGGCTTGTAAGCATCAACAACCCTGCTGCAATATCCATGTATAGGATTCTCCTGGCCATTGTTCAGTGTTCCGGATGCTTAATCATCAGATATACATGTCACTTCGTCCATTGATCCCTGCTTCCCTGGGTGTCCTGCTCATAATGAACATCAAATCCAAGAAGGCCTACAGCGTTGGGGAAAGTATCCGATATATTTCCGGTGGCCCTGAAGAGCCTGCAAACAAGGATGGAACTGATACCGAGACCTGCTCCGCTGACAGGAGTGAACGGGGAGATCAGGTGCTGCCCGGTACCTGTCGGGGGACTGCATTCCGGTATCAGGGTGTTCGCAAGGATTGTAACTGTATTCGGAAATGACCCGCCGACAGCAACAAGTGTATATTCCAGCCCCCAGACCACATTGGTGGCCGAGGGTACCCCCGCGACCGTGGTCCAGTGAACATGCGGGTGAATGTCAGTTCCAACCTTATAATCGTGCGGTAACTGGACGGTGAAGTGCAGTTCTTCCTCCTGGTTTGAGGCAAACATCCAGAGGTAGACCCCTTTGCTTGTCCCTGCCGCGTTTTTCATCAGTGCCGTGCCCCATTCCGGAGGATTGCTGCCCCCTTTTGTTGTTGCATCCGGGAAGACCATCAGGTCATTCCATACCGTGGCGGCGTTGTCGAGACGCATTGTGCCGTCAGCCTCGATAACCATGTTGTTATTGATCTTGACATCCTGTGCCGTCAGGAGCTGTGATGTCACCGGAAGCAGCAGTATAATTGCCGCCTGAACATAACTGTGCGGCTTCCTGCGGGAATGAATTCTCTGCCGCAGTGCAGATCTCAGCCAGATGTAAATCAGGTATAATGTTCTCATTGTTATTGAACGATTATCCTTCTTGCAGCCCAGTTCTTGCCTGAGGTAAGGGTGGCCACATAGACTCCCTTTTTCAGGTCAACGGAAAACTCATACGAACCGGAGGAGAGGATTTTCTTCCTGAATCTCAGCTGACCGGTAATGCCATATACAGAAAGGAGACTCTCGGTACCGTCAAGGATGTATATTTCCGCACGAAAGCCTCCCGGGGTGTGTTTTATCACCAATCCGACAATTTCGGGGAAGGTGTTCTGGCCGAGTGCATTTGCCTGTGCTCCTGTAAGGATTAACTGTTCCATATTGCAGACGTTTTATTAAGTCATCCATTGCCAAGCAGACAGGACATGGAGGATAACCTGGACAAAATTATCCTGGAGTGGTTCCCGTACCTATAGGGACATCAGGTAATCGGCAGTAAGGGGAAGGATGATTGCTCTGTAGGGGAAATGACTACAGCCAGATAAAATGAATTGAACTTCAGATAGTTAGATGAGGGTTGATTTTCTGATGCCAGCTCCCTGGTGAAAACATGACCACGTTGATTTAATACCCGGTCTCATGGTTTTAATCCATGGTCAGGGGAAACTCCTGTATAGGATTATAAACCCTGCGGAATAACAGCTCAGAAGTTTGTTCGGGCTACTTAACCCAGTTTTCGACCTCCTCTTTTGCCTTGCGCGGTGATGCACCGGAGACGGCGTCAGTGCCTTTCTCAATATTGCCCACCCTGAGCATTATAACAGGCGTGAATCCTTCAGGTATCTGCAATGTCTCGCTTTTGCTTCTTGCCGCAGCTATGGGACCACCATAGATCCTTGCCCCGAGACCCATCGATGTGGCAGCAATGAACATATTCTGTGTCGTCAGCCCGCAGTCGAAATCGGGTGTGCTGCCTGACTGTGACACCTTGCCCGAGATAACTATGATCACGTTTCCAGGTGTGATGTTTGGGATAATCTCCTTCATGAGGGCCTCGTTCTTCAGCACGGTGAAGTGCCATGGCTGCCCGTTGCGTGAACTGGGTGCCTTGATGCCACACTGCAGTATCATGTCAATC
>Ga0209467_1001970_pt1 | contig 15807 bp, 18 predicted proteins | sample Higcelwee11metaG_FD_187175 | JGI IMG/M metagenome (GOLD analysis project Ga0209467, IMG submission 187175) | Freshwater pond sediment microbial communities from the University of Edinburgh, under environmental carbon perturbations - High... | ecosystem: Environmental > Aquatic > Freshwater >...
CGACATTTTGTCGAGACGGTCAAGAGGCGTTTCATGACCGGCTGTTTGTCAACGATGGTTCTCATGGTCTCTTCTCTTGAGGTATCAGATGGTATCAACGGTCGGCTTTAAGATCATTTACCTCGGCTTCAGAGAGGCCGGTATATTTCATGATTACTTTGATATCCAGTCCGTCACTCAGCATCTTGCGCGCGGCATCGAATCTCTCTTTTTCGATACCCTTCTCGATACCCTTCTCGATACCCTTCTCAATACCCTTCTCAAAAGAATAATCCAGCCTGGCCTTTTCATCCATAGCGGCACGCTTGCGGATATCGTATTCAGAAAGAAGGGTCTTGTTCATCGACATCTTGTCGAGACGGTCAAAGAGGCGTTTCATGACCGGCTGTTTATCAACGATGGTTCTCATAGTCTCTTCTCCGATAGATTCGGTATTACCGATAATATACATCCAGATGTCAAGTTTGTCAGCAAATCGTGAGCTGTTGACAAACTTTCCGAGTTCGAGAAAATGAATCTCAAGATCTTCGGTAAGCTGAAGATCCGCATCGCCACGTGCGGCAATATCAAATACGGTATGGTATTGCGCGGTATCGATCAGATTGAAATCGATGATGTTGATAGAATACACTCTCCTGAGCAGCTGGTACTCATCCCCCCGCGCGAGCTGTGAAGCGTAGGTTTTCGCCCAGTAGTAGAGGGCGCGTTTGACAAAAAAGCCCTGCGGAAAGGCCTGCATTTCAATGATGATCTGTTCGCCGCTTTCGTTAATCGCCCGTATGTCGAAGATAGAGGTCTTGTCCGAGACAAGCTCTTTCGGAATCTCGGGATTGAGTATCGTCAGCTCTTTTATGCGGCAGTTCACGGGAAGGTCAAGCACCGCGTTGACAAAATCGACAAGAAATTCCGGCTCTTCGGTAAAGAGCTTCTTGAAAATGAAATCTGATTTCAGACTGAGAAATGCCATGATTTTTAATAAATCTTATGAGAGATGAATGTCAATAATAATATGAACCATGTTCAAAACAACTCTTGACGAAGCCGGCGGCGCGATAGATACTACGGTGAGCGCGGCTTTCAAAGAACCGTCAAAAGCTTGGGGAAGTTCTACACCTTCAGATTTGATCTCAGGGCTGGCCGCCGTACCGGGAATGCTTAAAGATGTAGTAGCACAGCCGTTCGCATATTTTAATGAACAAAAATCAGTTCAGGCTGCAACAACAAGAGAGGTTACTGACTATGCTTCGAATGTAATTGATGATAAAGTTGCGAATGGAAATATGCCGACAAAAGAAGTATTTATCGATGAGGTGATGCAGACAAAAACGGCTGAATCTGTAATTACAAATCCAAAGGAAGTAATTATCCTTGATCCGGGGCAAAAGATTGGAGACAGTTTGAAAGAGATGGAATATTACGGCAGGCCGGATATGGTTGAGGTGAACAAAGACTATCTGGGAGATTTATACGATTCATTCACGGACAGTAAGGATAGTATGGATGAATTTTATAAACGAAATTCATCGCCAATACCACAACTATCAAAAATAGAAAAGGAACAGTATGACCGGTTGAAGAAGATTCAATAATATTATTTGCAAACAAGTGAATAATTGATCCTTATGGAGTTGGAAATAGAGATGAAAAAGAGATTTATTATTCTATTATTATCCATTATTTTATGTAATACTCTTTACGGAAATGATGAAAAGACAAAAGAGATTATTAATGAAACAACCGAACGAATAAATAGAAATCCTGAAAATCTAATGTCATATTATTATCGCGGCTCTAAATTTTTAAAGATAAAGAATTATGAAAAGGCAGAGCAAGATTTCGATTTTGCAATAGAACTTGATAAAAAGAAAACTGGTGTTTCACCAAGATATCTCAAAGCAAAAATAATGCTGTTAACCAAAAGAGAACAAGAATCTATTGAGTTTATGACAGAGGCGATTAAACAAAAGCAGGCCTTATGTTTTTATTATCAGAGAGCTCTCGGATATGATTATATAGAAAAATACAGCGAGGCGTTGAAGGATTACAGCTTATATCTAAAACAAGTGAAGCCAAAGAACTTTCCTATAGAATATCGTTTCGGGTTTATCCGATACGTTACTTTATTATTGCATGACAACAAGAATAGTGATGCAATAATAATTTTGATTCTTACAAGTTGGATGAAAAAGACGATTATGAGTTATTGTATTTGAAGGCATATTTCCTGTTTACAGAGCAAGACAACGAGTCGGCAAGAATTTACTTACAAAAAATAATAAAACACAAGGAGGATTTCAATCTTGCCTATATACTGTTAGCCAGTATTGATGCAAAAGAAAATAAGCCCGATGCGGCAATACAAAACATAGAAAAAGCTGTTTATTATGGATATGATGAAATAGAGTTTATCAAAAAGAATGCTGATATTGTAACCAAAGAAATAAATGTGAAGATTGAAAAAAACAGAATAGAAGGAAAAAACAAGTATCCTGTTTATAAAGAAACTCCACTTTTAATGAAGATAAACATACAATTGGAAGCAGAACTCTATAGTAGTCAGGAATTATAAACTCATCCGGAAAAAGCCGTATTTTGTTCCGTACGCCGGTTTTAACCCGCAATTATTTTGACTAATAATAAGATCGATTATTGCGGTGTATGGGGAAACGACAAACTGACCAAGTAGAAGAATACCAAAAAGCCCTGCTCGAAGAAAAGGCACGAAGAGAGAAAGAGACGAAAACTTCCGCGGGCCCGGGTGATTGAGTCGTGCGGTGAAATAGCGGTGGGGTAATCAGACCGCCGTGATCCTTCATATTCAGTAAAATCCCGAAATGTCGCGGGGGAAAGCGAATCGCTCAAGCACAACCGGCTGCTTATTAACGATGGTTCTTGTGGTCTGTTCTCTTGATATTCCTGAAATGCTTACAAAATACCTTTCATTTTCAGTCCCGGGATAACACAATTTAATAACCTTTCATCATTTGTCAGAAATATTTCGCACTTCTGCAAAGCGCATGAGATGTGCAGAACATCCGGTTTTGAAATTTTGGGAAATGAGGCTCGAGTTTTTGCATAGTCAATAGAAGTGGATTCATCAATTGCAATAATATCTTCAACAAAGTCTTTTATTTTGCGGATATATAAAGAAGCCAGATCGGGACGGTTTTGTTTAAATACATTGACAAGGAGTTCGCCCAGGGTAAACGAACTTGTGTAATATCGATAATCTATGTTCTTTACCAGATTTATGAAATTTGTTTTATAAGGTTCGATTTCCTCGAAAAGGTAAATAAAAATATTAGTGTCGAGATAAACATTTTTTACCATCCGGCTCTCTCTCCGCGCTGATAATCCACAGGATCGATGTTACACCAGATTTCTTTACCCAGTCCGCACATTTCAAGGAGCGCTTTCTCTTTGACGACTTTTGGTTCGATAATCTCAACATCGACCTTGTCACGAATCAGCGAAATGATCTCTTCAAATTCTTCATGAGGTATCAGGACATTTTTGCCGATTTTTTCTTTGTGTATGGTTAACATATAAACCCCATGAGATAGTATTATTCAATACCGTAACCAGTCATACGGTGGCTGGATGTGGTGTTAAAACTGCCGCAGTAAACTTACTCCGCGTTGACAAGATCGACAAGAAATTCCGGCTCTTCGGTAAAGAGCTTCTTGAAAATGAAATCTGATTTCAGACTGAGAAATGCCATGTGCGATTCTGATCTTATTCGAAAATGATTGTCAATCAGAATACAGCCGCGGCAAAACTACAGTTAATTGCCTCATTAACTCAATCGACCTTTCCCTGATAACCTCAAGGTTAGCCGCAGAGACACAGAGCAGCGGAGGAAGGACGGGGATATTGGATCTTCAGTCTGAATGTGATATCAGAACTCCCTATAAAAACTCCGCGTCTCGGCGCCTCTGCGGCTTCCCCTTTCTTTTGTCTATACCAGAGTCTGGTTTCATGATGAACAAAAGGAATGAACCACGGAGGCCACGGAGTTCACGGAGGTGCGGGGGTAACCGTGAACAGTGAAAGACCATACCAGGTTGTAATTAGGAACTCCTCCCCTCCGTGCCCTCCTTGTTTTCTTTTTCTTTGACTGACTTTGAGTCAGATTTGTGAAACAGCAAGAAGAATGAACAAGGAGGACGCGGAGCAGCGGAGGAAGGACGGGGATATTGGATCTTCAGTCTGAATGTGATATCAGAACTCCCTATAAAAACTCCGCGTCTCGGCGCCTCTGCGGCTTCCTCTTCCTTTTGTCTATACCAGAGTCTGGTTTCATGATAAACAAAAGGAATGAACCACGGAGGCCACGGAGTTCACGGAGGTGAGGGTGTAACCGTGAACAGTGAAAGACCATACCAGGTTGTAATTAGAAACTCCTCCCCTCTGTGTCCTCCTTGTTCCCCTTCTTTAGTCTATACCAGATATTAGTACTTGACCGGCAAAATAGAATAGTATGGAGTTATAAGGCCGAGGCCTTATCCTGTCCGGCCCGGACCATTCCCCCCGCAAAGGAGCACTTGAATGAATATCACGCTGATTCCCGCAGAGATCTGCCATCTGGATCTGGTATACAATTTTATCCGCATGCTCGAATCAGAAGAAACTGACAGAGAGCTCTTCGCCGCCAACTACGCGGCAAATCTTGCCGACGATAATATCATCTACCGCCTTATATGCGCTTCGGGTGAAATCTGCGGCTTTGTCAGCGTGCATCTGCAGATACTGCTGCATCACAACGCGGTAGTGGCCGAGATACAGGAGCTCATAATCGATGAGGCGTACAGATCGAAAGGGGCGGGGGGAAAGGCACTGCGGCAGATCGAACTGCTTCTTAATGACCGCGGCATCACACAGCTGGAGGTCTGCACCAACCGCAAACGCGACCGTACGATTAAATTCTATTCAGGCAACGACTTCTCGGAGACTCACTGTAAATTCACAAAGAAGCTTTGATTGCGGAAGTGCGGAGTAAGGAATATTAGGCTCTGAGCGATTATCGAGATAAAAAAAGCTCAAACCCCTTTCAGAGTTTGAGCTTTTATAATGTGCGTCTGGAGGGATTCGAACCCCCGGCCCTTTGATTCGTAGTCAAATACTCTATCCAGCTGAGCTACAGACGCATTTATATGTTGAGCGAATAAGCAATGGGAGTGATTAACGGCACTCTGACCACTTTTCCCTTCCATGCGAAAAAACAGGCGACCAGCGAAAAAAGAAGGTAAACCCCGGTAATCACATATATGACAGTGTTGCATACAAATGAGAGAAAGATCAGATTTGCAGGCAATAACTGGTCAAATGCGGTAATACTGACATTCACGATAACGACAAGAATCGAGAGAACAAGCGATGTGCGGGCGTTATCATGACTCTCGGGCGCTTTTGAAACGTAGAGCCCGACCAACCATCCGAGATACGGGAAAAAAGACAAAGCCTTCATGATCTTATCAAAATTCATCTGTCGGCCCTTACCGGTAACTTGATGTTGGTTGCGCAGTAAAATATTTTCATCGGAGAGAGTGGGATTCGAACCCACGGTACCGAAACGGTACCACGATTTAGCAAACCGTTCCCTTCGGCCTCTCGGGCATCTCTCCATGAAAATCGGAAGGTGTGAGATTCGAACTCACGGAACTTTCGTTCAACGGTTTTCAAGACCGTCACCATCGACCACTCGGACAACCTTCCGAGAGTCAATCTATATTTGCAGTGCTCGATGTCAACAAAATTCGAAATCGACTTTTGCTTTTTTCTGCATTTTGCGCTCAAATTTGCCAACACATCATCTTCCGCTGTCGATAAAATCTGATATGCTGAAAGTGCCGATGCGTCAGGGGGGGGAAGAGGATGAAATATCATACTCCGCCGGGGAAAAAACATTTGGTTTTTCGATGCTCGTTTCATACCATGCCATACTCGTACTGAGGATGGTATACTGCACCGGTTCCCTGTCCGAGTGTGAAAAATAATTCTAATCAAAGGTGCATGATATGAAAAGCGAACTTTCAACGCCCAATCTGAAGCTTAGTCACCTCTGCTGGCCCATGTTTATCGAAGAGCTCACCGGCGGTTTCTGCGCCTTTACCGATACTCTTTTCCTGAGCATGATCTCTGACGGTGCTGCAGCCTCTGTCGGGATGCTCGGACCGGTCATGATGCTGGGATTTTTCATTCTTCCCCAGTTCACCTCTGCGGGAACAAGCGTCGCTTCGCAGTATTTCGGCGCCAGGCAGGAGGATAAGGTCGTTCCCACGTGGATGGCCAATATCATCATCAGTACCGCAATAGGTCTCATCCTCGCGCTTGCCGTCTATTTCACCTCAGGCAGCATCGGTTCGTGGTTCGGTATGGATGACACAATGAATTCTTACACCATGCAGTACCTTTCAATAACCGCCTTCAACTTTATCATCGTGGGTATCCGCTTCTCGTACGCATCCATACTTGCGTCAAAGACCCTCACGCGCTGGACGATGGTCGCATCGGTTGTCACCAATCTTCTGAATATCCCCCTCAACTGGGCGCTCATGACCGGCTTCTGGATTTTTCCCGAGATGGGTGTGCGGGGGATCGCCCTTGCCACTGTCATCTCTTTTATCGCGGGATTTCTGATCCTCTTCTTTATGGTGCACTTCAGGCTGAAGATTTCATTTTGTATCAAAGATCCCGTTAAGCGCATCAGAGAAGTCGTGATGCCGATTCTCAGAATCGGCATCCCTTCGGCGCTCGAGCCCTTCAGTTATACTGTGCAGAGTTTTGTGGTATCCTATCTGATCGTAGGCCTCGGCCTTACGGCAATGGGCGCCAATACCTATGTGAACAGGCTTAATTTCACCGACATGACCGTCTCATGGGTGCTCACCATGGGGGGGCAGATTCTGATGAGTTATCATCTTGGAGCGGGGCGCAGCGATCTTGTCAACCGGACCTATCTGCGCATAGCCCGCATCATCGTGCTGTTCGCATTTTTCAATTTTCTGCTCTATCTGCTGTTCAATAAATTTGTATTGGGCGTTTTCACCAATGATCCTGCCATTCTCGATACCGCCTTCTGGCTGCTTCTCATCGCCCTGTTTATGGAACCGATCCGTTCCATAAATATTCTCGGCGGTGTCGCGCTTAAGACAGTCGGCGACGGACGATTTTCGGTCATCATGGGGCTTATCTTCATGTGGGGCATCATCCCCCTCATCATCCTCATGAAACATCTGGGACTGGGCATAATCGGTATCTGGGTCATACTGCTCGCCGATGAGACTATTCGGGCCGCGATAAACCTGTGGCGCTGGCTGTCGGGGCGATGGAAGGGGAAATCAGTGATCGGGAACCTTGTCGAGGGAGTGTAATCCATACTTGACATCGCGGCGCACTGCCGTATGAGAGGTATTGCAAGCTACGGAGGAGTATGAACATATATAACACACTTACCAGAAGCAAAGAGCCTTTTGCGCCGCTCGAGGCGCCCGGGGTTAAAATGTACGCCTGCGGCATTACGGTCTCGGGGGATGCCCATATCGGCCATGCCTTTCAGGCGCTTATTTATGATATCATGCGCAAATATCTCGAGAAATGCGGTTATCAGGTGAACTACGCGCGCAACTACACCGATGTGGACGACAAGATTATCGCGAAGGCGAACGAGACCGGCATCCCGGCTGACCGTTATGCGGAGATGATGATTGAAAAGATCGACGGCCTGATGCGGCGTCTCGAGGTCGGTGAGCCGACGCTGTGGCTCAAGGCGACGCAGAATATCGACAACATTATATCTATGGTAACGCGTCTGATCGATACGGGCTACGCATACACGACGCCCGGCGGTGATGTCTATTTTTCTGTCGAGCGCTTTCAGGGGTACGGAAAGCTTTCGAACCGCAATCTCGACGAGGAGCGCGACGGCGTGCGAATCGAGAATAATGAACAGAAGTCCAATCCCCTCGATTTCGCCCTGTGGAAATCGGCGAAGCCCGGTGAGATATTCTGGCACTCGCCCTGGGGCGAGGGACGTCCCGGCTGGCACATCGAGTGCTCGGCGATGAATATCGCCGCCTTCGGCGAGCAGATTGACATACACGGCGGCGGGCGCGATCTGATATTTCCCCACCATGAGAACGAGATCGCGCAGACCGAGGCCCTCACCGGAAAGCCCTTCGCGAAATACTGGACTCATAACGGGCTGATCAAGGTGAACGGACAGAAGATGAGCAAATCGCTCGGCAACAGCCTTTATCTCGAAGATCTGCTGAATCAGTACTCGAATGAAGCTGTCAAATTTGCATTGCTGCAGACGAACTACCGCAGCGACATCAATATCACCCCGAATCTTTTCTCTGACGCAGAGAAGCACCTCTATGGCTTTTATACGCTTATTCGTGATGCCGGCATCGGTGAGGCGGATGAGACTACCGCGTTTATTGACCGCGAGTTCAACAGCAGCATGGACGATGATTTCAATACTGCACTTGCGATCGCCAATCTCTTCGGTTATTTCAAGACAATCAGAAAAAAAATCAAAGATCATGACACCTCGGCCGCCGCTGATGCGGCGCAGATAATAAAAACATATTCTCTGCTGGGGATATTCACCAAAAAACCTGAAGAGTTCATCGCCTATTGTGAGGCAAAAGCGGGCAAAGAGGATGTGCCGCAGGAGGTCGTGCAGCTTGCCGAAGAGCGCGTTCGTGCCCGGCAGGAGAAGAACTGGGCCAGATCCGACGAGCTGCGGGAACTCATACTCGAAGCCGGCTACGTCGTCAAGGACGGCAAAGAGGGATATGAGCTGCACAAAAAGGATTGAACACAGCCTGCATCCCCCCGTCTGCTCGGGGCCTCGAAAATCATCTGCAGCCGGATTATATCTCATATCCGCCTGGAATTTTTCGAGGTCAGCGTTTTAAAGAGCTATTACCGTAGGTTCTCTATTTAAAATGAACTTCCAGCTGACGCACCATCTCGCTGAAAGACGCCACATCACCCCGGATGCGCGCAAACCACTCCTTGGTCTGCGCGACCGAGGTGTTGCCGGCGGCGATCTCGCCGGTATTGCTCTCAAGAAGATCTTTAATCTGCGTGGCTGATTCGCCGCTCTTCTGCGCGAGCCGGCGCACTTCGCTTGCGACAACGGCAAATCCCCTTCCCATCGAACCGGCGCGCGCCGCCTCAATGGCCGCGTTCAGTGACAGAAGATTCGTCTGAAATGAAATCTCGTTAACCATGGCGGTAATCGAACTCGCGTTTCTGTTGGACTCGATAATGAGCTCTATGGCGCCGGTAGCCTTCATCAGAGAGGTTTCCGCGCTGCTCATATACCTTTCGAGCGAATGAACGAGCGCGGCCAGTTTTTCAGAGAAATCTCTGAACTTGCGGTTTTTGTCCTCGACCTCATGAAAGGCGGCTTCGACCTCTTCGTGCTTATGCAGCATCGAGTTGGTGTAATAGAAGCAGTTCTCTTTGCGGTTAAGGCCGTTGTAGATCGCCTTCGCCATCTTCTTGCACTCATGATACCCGCAGGAGAGGCAGTTGATGATATCCGCCTCGCTTTTTTTATTCATCTCGGTATAAATATTCTGCAGCTCATCATTCGGCGGCAGGGCGACAACATTGAGTGAAGAGAGGTTCTGGTAGGCCCTGTCGTAGAGTCCCGGCTTCCAGTACCTCTCGATTTTGCGGTTCACCGCAAGCGATGCCTTCTTTATCTTTCTGGCCGGCGTATTGCCGTAGGCCTTCTGGGCCGCCTCGCGGCGGGCGGCTACGCGTTTTTCCACACGGTCAAGGGGAAGCTCTCTTACTATCGTCGCGGGGCCGCGGTTGCATCCCTCGTGACAGTTGAGGGCATCGATCAGAAGCGGGGCATGGCCCGAGTCAATTGAAGACGCCAGTGTTTCAAGGTACTCGTAGACCGCGGGAACCCCTTCGATCTTGCGCGCCGAGTGGTCGATATCCGGCACGTCGCGTCTTACCGTTTCGAGCAGACCTCCCGGTGTTGAGAAAAGTACTGCGCGTTCCGCTTGCGCGCCGGTAAAGGGCGTCTGTTTCAGCGATGAGAGATCAACGCTGTGTTTCTGCAGTATCTCCGCGATCGAGGCTATCGTGACATTGTAGACTTTCTCGTTGGGCAGTGCCTCGTCGAACTCGCGCCTCTTGGCGAAGCAGGGCGATATGACCGCGATCGATGCGTCGCGAAATTCCGGGTAGTATTCACGTATCATTTTGATGGTGTGCAGCATGGGACTTTGCGCGGGCGCCAGATAGGGCAGCAGCTCGGGCTGGTAAATCTGAATGTAAGTGACCAGAGCGGGGCATGGCTGCGCGATTACCGTGCGGGGTTTGTTCTTTTTGATATGCTCAAGGTAGGATTTTACGGTGAGCTCGGCGCCGAATGATACGTCGAAGCAGGCCCTGACGCCTATCGAGATCAGCCAGGTGTTGAGCCGCTCGTACTCCTGAAAGGATGCCGCCGCCGCGGGGGCCACCACCGCGACGATCTTCTCGCCGCGATCCAGCGCATCCATAAAGTCGCCGCAGTTGTCCACACCGTAGCGTGCCTCGTGCGTGCATGCCTTGATGCAGTTTCCGCATCCGATGCACAGATCGGCGTTCACCTCTACGTGATCGCCCGAAGCGTCGTTGCAGAATTTTACCGGACACGCCATGATACACGCATGGCAGTTTACACACTTGTCAATATCAACCTGAACTACGCTGGATAAAGCCATAAGGACCTCAGTTATTTTAATTCTTCGGAAGTGCTTGCGACACAGATCGGGACTTTGACCACCCCGGATACTCTCAATAAAATGATTCTATGGGGGAACGTCAAATAAAACAGTTCACTGAAAACGCGCCTCCTGTGTAAAAACAGGGGCCGTATCAGAACTATATGAAGTGACGGATGGGCCTTCATTGAGTATCCGAAGGGAAGTTCCCAAAAACCCGGTAAAAATCGAGGCATAATCTTTACCGGAGGTGGTTTTTGGGACCGCCCATCACTTACTTACTGTTCAGAAGATTTTGACTCGGATGCGAGAGTTGAAAATACGGCGCAGGCGCACGCCACGATGATCGTGATAAGCGAGGTGAAAAGATAGCTTTCTGTAATCATGCGCCGCGAGGCGAGCTGATAGGCGGTGACGCTCGCAAGGGGAAGCCGCTGTGCCGCCTGAAATATGTAGGCTATGGTGAATTCTCCGAAGAAGATCGCGAACAGCTGCATAAATACGCTTCTGAATGCGCGCGAGAGAAGGGGCCACTCGATATAGAGAAAACGATTGATCGCGTTTGCGCCGTCAAGTGCCGACTGCTCTCTGAGAGAAGAGTCGAAACGGGCGGCCTGATTCTGCAGAAACGAGAAGGCGTAGGGAAGCGACATCACGAGATATCCCCAGGCGATCGAAAAAAAAGGGTGAATTCGAAATCTGATCGAAACGTAGAGCAGCGACATCGCCAGCACGGCCGATGAGAGTCCGAAAAGCGAATTTACCGCGAACTCATCCTGAAGGCGTTTCTTTGAGAGTATGAACCACGCGAAAATAGATATCAGTGCCGCGCAGAAAAAAGAGAGCAGCGTGCTGTTGATAAGCGAGAGCATGACCGGAAACTGACGGTTGAACAGAGGCGAGAGAAGATTCGCGAAAGCGGCTCCCTTCCTCTGCAGCGCGTAGCGCACCGACCAGACTACCGGCGCAGCCACAATCATCCCCTCGAAGAGAAGCCATACAAGCGAAATCACCGCGCTCCACAGGGGGCGCTTCGCCCTGACGGGGATCTCGTTTTCACACTCATAGGAGGGCAGAATCGTCACCAGCGCATTGAGCGCCCCGATAAAAAAGAACTGCACAAGCGCGATCGAAAGGGCGCTGCCGAAATTGAGGTTGGTGCTCATGGCACTAAAGATCGCCACTTCGGGGGTGGTGTTTTTCAGTGATCCGAACGAGAGTACCACACCGAAACTCGTAAAACAGAATACAAAGGTGAGAAAGAGCCCCCTCGCGGCGCCTTTGAGCGAGAGGGGAAGCTGCAGATGAATAAATCGCGCAAAGGCGCCGGCACCGCTGACTATCGCCTCTTCGCGCATTGTCCGCGGGAGGGCGCTGAACGATTCGGCGAGGAACCTGACGAGTACCGGCGAATTAAAGAAGACATGCGCGATTATCACCGACAAAAGCGAGTAGCGGGGAAAAGAGGGAAAGATTCCGTAGATGATCGAAAACGAGATGATAGCCGAAATAACCGGATAAAAAAAGGGAATAATCCACGTCAGGTGCAGGGCTTTCGCGAGCCGGTTTTCCGCGCCGAGATAATAGGCGGGCACAATGGCCACGACAAAACACGCGGCGGTTGAAAGCGCGGCCTGCAGTGATGCCGAGGCAAAGAGGCGGGCTGTTTCACGCCCGCCGATCGATATCCCCCCGTAAAAGCGCAGGCACAGCATGATAACGGGAAACAGCGCGCAGCTCAGCCACGCCGCCGTAAACAGCCGCTTTTTCATTGCGTCATAATCTCATACCACTCGGTAATCCACTTCTCCTGGTTTTTGCTCATCGTTTCGGCGTCGATGGTGAGTGCCGTCTCGGGAACGACCGCATTCGAAAATACCGCGGGCAGCGCGACATCCGTAACGGGAAACATCCACTGGTTGAGGGGAATCTCGTTTTGAAATTCGTCGCTGAGCATGTAATCGATAAAGGCCTTCGCCAGACGCGGCGAGTTCGCATGCCTGACGAGACTGACTCCTTCAATTTGAATAAAACCCTTCCCTTCGGGAATATACGCCTTGTAGCGGCTTTCGCCGTAGTTATGCACCGCGTAGGCGCCGTCGGTCGCGTAGCTCACCATCATCGGGGCTTCGCCGTTCTCGAATTTGGTGAAGGCCTCGCTCCAGCCGGGGGCGGCCGTTACGACGGCTCCTCTGAACTCTTTCCAGAAATCCTTCCAGCCGTCGCCGTAAAGGGCGATCGTCCAGAAGAGAAAATCGGTGCCCGGCGATGATGAGCGCGGGTCCTCGATTATGATCGATTTGGGAAAGTTTTTGAATTCGCGAAGCGTCGCCGGCGGGGTAATCTTCGCCGGGTCATAGACGATGGCAAGCGCCCCGTAGTCGTAGGGGGTAGCGAGGTGGTCCCCGCTGAAGATCAGGCTTTTGTCCTTGATGCGGTCAAGACCTGCGCTCTTGTAGGGAGCGAGTATCCCCTCGTTTTTCGCAAGTATAAGCGACGACGGCGTCAGCCCGATCGCGAGATCGGCTTCGGGGCGCCCCTTTTCGAGAATGAGGCGTGATATGATTTTAGGGGTGTCCTCGAATAGCACGACACGCACTTTGCACTTGTTCGCGGCCTCGAATGCCGGCACAACCTTGTTTTCGATCCATGACATGCTGTCGTAGGTGTAGATGACCAGCTCGCTGCCGCCCCTGCCTGAGCAGGAGGCTGCGCCGAAAATAACCGCAAAAAGAATCACTATTGCGCAAACAATGCTGACTGTCGTTTGAAACGGAGCCGCGGTACGCTGCATACGCGGGCAGCAGAGCATCTGCGGCGGTAAAATTTTTTTCTGATTTGTCATTAGTCTCTCCCGGAAGATGGGGGAAAAGAGAACAGGCGGACGGCTCTTCCTGCGGCGGCATTATCCGTACAGGTGATAAGGGTCTGCTCTCAGCCCGCACGCGGGCACCCCTGAGTGAATACTGCACAATCGGTTCGCTCAATACCACGGGCAACTCTTTTTTTATTGGTGCGGGGGGAAAGGGGGACGATCATCCGGCGGGAAAGCGATTATTTCTTGACGAAAAGTGACATTTACGGCTATCATAACGAGGCGAAATTGCGATCCTTTTCATAATCTTTTGTTGCCAAATTTGGAATATGAGTGAGTATGGGTCGTTGTTTGCAGAATACACAAATAATGTTGTAAGGAGTATACCCATGGCGTATGTAATAACAGAGGCGTGCACATCCTGCGGTACTTGCGAAAGCGAATGCCCGGTTAGTGCGATTTCTCAGGGTGATACACAGTATGTCATCGATGCTGATGCCTGCACCAGTTGCGGACTTTGCGCGAGCGTTTGTCCCTCTGACGCAATCGAAGAGGATTAATTCCGGGGGATGGTTTCATCCCCTTTTTTTTCTGCCGTAACTGCTTCCCCCCGCCCCCAGTTGTTTCGGTGAATCCTTTTTTTCCTGTGATAGTTCTGAGAAAATCTCGTTGATCATTCAGCACTTATCAAATGAATGGTGCCGAAAGAGACACAATCATGATGTTCATATATATACTTTATGCAGTTGCGGTTTTTCAGGGTCTGCTCCTATCGGCCGCGCTTGTTCATGTGCGTGACTCTTCACCGGCGAATCGCGTGTTTGCGCTGCTCTTTTTTCTGATGTCAATTGATCTTGTCGTGCAGCTTCTGTATGCATCCGGCTTCGGGAAAGTTATTCCGGATATTCTTGTCTGGTTCGTATCGTTTCCATTTTTCTACCCGCCGCTGATTTATATTGCTGTCACCTTCGTCACCGGAGCCAGACGGGAGTTTACAGGAAAAGAGTTGCTGCATTTTCTCCCGTTCATAATCGACATTGTTCAGTGCGCACTCCGCTTTTATATTTTACCCTTCATTGTTGAAATGACCACTGGAAAATCCATCGACCGCTTCGGCCCGGCCTGGTTAAATCTTCTGTTTTCGCTATTTCTTTTTTCTGTGTTCTTTTTCTACACGGCCGGTGTGATCGTCCACCTCTTCCGGTACCGGACGACAGTAAGAGGGCTTGTGGGAGATATGGGCCGCAAACGATTTCGATGGGGGGGGAAGTGCCCTGCGGTATGAGGACTATCTGCGGCGGTTCAAATCGTTCGCCGAGGAGAATCGTCTTTATCTCGATCCCGGGGTTACCATCGCGGGAATCTGTGAGAGTCTTGGTATTCCTGCAGGGTGACAATATCCGCAGGAGAATATTTTGTCATGGCAATGAAGGAGTTTCCCCGGGTAATTCAATGCGGAGGAGTAACGGCCGGAGCCTTCTCGCTCTCACTGATGCGTCCGCTTCCCAATGGCTGGTACTATTCGATGAGCGTACAAAAAGTCACCGACATGAGAGGAATCTGCTATGAGGGACGCGGCCTCTCCCCGGAGGAGGATTATCTGATCGATAATACAAGTGAAGACTTTGCGGCGGGATACGACCGGCAGCTTGAAGCCGCGATCAATCTTGCACTGAAAGCATCCCGTTGAAAATCTTCTGCACGTTAATGCGCGAAACCGGGTACGCCACATGAACAACAGCAGTCGAGCACTGCTTTTTTGAATTCAATATACAGAGGATGTAATGAAAAAAACAGCGATTTCACTTGTTGTAGGGCTTCTTGTTCTTGTTTCTGAACGGGCAGTCGCCTGTTCGTGTTTTCAAGTTGCCGGTAAACAGGGACACCTTGTGGGAAGAAATTATGACTGGGATTATGCCGAAGGGTATCTGATTGTAAACCGGGCTGACCGGAAGAAGAAAGATTTGAAGTATGACTATGAGTTGTTCAATCGCGGCATTAAATGGAAATCAAAATATGCTTCGCTGACATTCAACCAGTATGGTCACAATATCGCTTTTTCAGGCATGAACGAAGAGGGGTTGGTTGTTAACGAATTATGGCTTGATGAAGCCGTGTACCCCAAATGGGATCTTGGAAGGAGTATAAATGTCGATCAAGTTGTTCAGTACCTGCTGGATAATTGCAACAGTGTTGATCAGATTTATCCCGCTATAAAAGATATCCGGATACGGCCGGCAGCGGATAATT
>Ga0209467_1001972_pt1 | contig 15801 bp, 9 predicted proteins | sample Higcelwee11metaG_FD_187175 | JGI IMG/M metagenome (GOLD analysis project Ga0209467, IMG submission 187175) | Freshwater pond sediment microbial communities from the University of Edinburgh, under environmental carbon perturbations - High... | ecosystem: Environmental > Aquatic > Freshwater > Pond...
AAGTGGTCCCCTCCCTGCTTACAGTACCGGCCTCCTGAGATGATCTCCTGGCGCTGGCACCTGTGGCACCGGCCGGTGTTGCTGATTCGGCTGCCGGGATGCCGCGTCTGTTGTATGTTGTTCCGGAAGGTGCATATCCGGACTTGCTTCTGCTGTCAGAGTTGGAGGATGTGCCTCTTGACATGGTGCTGTAACCTCCCCTGCGGCTGGTTGTTGCCACATAGTCATTGCTGCCGTTATAGTATGAAGGCCATCCATAGCCTGAATACCAGGGGTTGTAACCGCCGTATCCGAAGTAGTTGTTGTAACCGTAATAATTATTGTATCCGTAGTATCCGCCGTAGTATGGGTATCCACCCCAGTAATAATCATAAGGGCTGTAATATGAGTAAGGTGAATACATGTCGTAGTAGAAAGGATCATATCCCCAGGAGTACCGTGATGAGAAGGGGCTCCAGCTTCCGTATCCGTAACCGAAGTTGAGCCTCATCGAGAAGGGTGAGTAGTAGAAGGGGTCTCTCCAGTAAGGGTAAAAATAGTCATCATTGAACATGTAGATCCTTTCGCTGGGGCTGCCGTAGTAGTTGTTCACCACACTAGCCTCGCCGGCTGCATATTCCAGGTATTCGCCGTCAGGGATATACTCATCTGCGATAAGGGTATCAGCCGCAAATATATTGTCATAGTACTGACCGGCGGTTCTGTCCTGAACCGTGGCTGCTGTAACAGGTGCATTTGACGGCCTGTAGTACAGGTCATCGTTTGTGGCACCCGCGAAGCGCACAGATGAACATGCGCTTGCTGTCAGAATTACTGCCGGGATAATGTACCAAAGCCTTTTCATTTTATTCTCCTCCTGGTTATCTTCCCAAATTTATACAAATTCCGTACCAATTGCACTCCTGCGGACAGATAAATGCAGGGCTCACTTCTTGATTAACAAGATTTATCTATTTTTACGCGATCTTTTTACAGTAAACAATTATACAAACTATAACTGAGTAATGGCCAAGTTTCTTACAAGCAGGGAGGAAAATTATTCGCAATGGTACAATGATCTGGTGATCAAGGCTGATATGGCTGAGAGCTCAGCCGTTCGCGGTTGCATGGTAATCAAGCCTTACGGGTACGCAATATGGGAAAAGATACAGGCGGAGCTTGACAGGATGTTCAAGGCTACCGGCCATGTGAATGCCTATTTCCCTCTTTTTATTCCGAAGTCATTTTTCAGCAGGGAGGCGGCTCATGTGGAAGGATTTGCCAAGGAGTGTGCGGTGGTGACCCACTACCGTCTCAAGAACTCTCCTGACGGCAAGGGGATTGTTGTTGATCCCGATGCCCGTCTTGAGGAGGAGCTTATTGTAAGGCCCACCTCGGAAACGATCATCTGGAGCACTTACAAGAACTGGATTCAGTCATACCGTGACCTTCCGCTCCTTATAAACCAGTGGGCCAACGTGGTCAGATGGGAGATGCGTACCAGGCTCTTCCTGCGAACTACAGAGTTTCTGTGGCAGGAGGGTCATACGGCACATGCAACAATGGAGGAGGCAAGGGAAGAGGCCGTCAGGATACTGGAACTCTATACCGATTTCGTGGAGAATTACATGGGTGTACCGGTAATAAAAGGGGTCAAGACGGAGAGTGAGAAGTTCGCCGGCGCCATTGACACTTACACAATCGAGATGCTCATGCAGGACGGCAAGGCGCTGCAGGGCGGCACCAGCCATTTCCTGGGACAGAACTTCGCGAAGGCCTTCGATGTTCAGTTCACCAACCAGGAGGGTAAACTTGACTATGTCTGGGCCACTTCATGGGGCGTCACCACCCGGCTTATCGGTGCACTCATCATGGCTCACGCTGACAATAACGGACTGGTACTTCCTCCGAGGCTCGCACCGATTCAGGTTGTAATCGTCCCGATATACAAGGGCAATGAACAACTCGATTCAATCTCGCAGATTGCCCTTGACATCAAATCGAAGCTTGAGAAGGCCGGCATCTCGGTAAAATTTGACAACCGCGACACACAGAAACCCGGCTTCAAGTTTGCCGAGTACGAACTCAAGGGAGTGCCTGTCAGACTTGCAATCGGCCCCCGGGACATTGAAGAGGGAACAGTGGAGGTGGCCCGCCGGGATAACCTCACAAAGGAGACTGTCAGCCGCGACAATATAGTTGAACGTATTCAGGCACTTCTCGAAGATATCCAGAAGAACATCTACAGAAAAGCGGCTGAATTCAGGGAAAACAATACTTTCAAGGCCGATACCTGGGAGGAATTTGTAGACATAATAGAGAACAAGGGCGGTTTCGTAATGGCCCACTGGGATGGCACCGCAGAGACCGAGGAGAAGATCAAGGATCTTACAAAAGCTACAATCAGGGCAATTCCCCTGAACAACCCCATGGAGGACGGAAAATGCATCCTTACCGGCAAGCCCTCTGACAAACGGGTTTTATTTGCCAGAGCCTATTAAAAAAAATGATCCGGCATGGCTTCCGCGCTCATGATTTATCATGTGCGGCGGAGCCCATTTCGTTTTTAATGCCTGCCACTTGCTATTATTTTGAATAAATCTGTAATTTTAGACAGTTGAGTAAATGAGATGACATGGCGGATGAGATAACGCAGAAAACCACACAGATAATTGACACCCTGAAAGGCAAGTCGGTACTGAAACAAAAGGTCTTCGACAATACCGGTACGGCCTTCATGATGGTGAAAGACATCCTGAAGAACCTCGCGAGGGAAGTGAACGGCAACCTCACCGGCGTTGACCCCAGAATCAGGATGGAATACACTGACAGGAGCAACTTTGACGCACAGATAAAGGTTGCCGGCGACCTGCTGCTCTTCAGCATGCACTCAAATATCTTCCAGTTTGACCGGGAACATCCTGCATGGAAGACCGCCTACATTCAGAAGAACAAGTTCAACGCATACAGCGGTATAATAAACATTTACAACTTTCTTGCTGACTCATTCAAATACTCCAGGCTTGATGACCTCGGATACCTTATTGCCCGTATCTTCATCAACCATGAGAACCAATATTTTGTCGAAGGAAAGAGGCAGATGGGAATGCTTTTCACCAACTACGGCAATGAAGCCTTCAGCAATGAATCACTGAGAAAGATAGTGTGCACCGCCATCAACTATTCTCTTGAATTTGATCTGCTGGTTCCGCCATATGACACCGTCAAGATTGCTTCCGTAGGCCAGGCTGAGTCGAAGATTCAACACTCGAGGCTGATCACGGGAAAGAGACTCGGGTTCCAGTTTAACTCCGATGATATTCTGGATGACAATTCCAAGGCACAGTGAAGCCATGCGCAAATAGCACAACTCACACACTTTTTTGTTTTCTTCTGACACTGGTTCTCCTTCTTGCGGGTTTGGACGTCCGCAGTCAGGATTCTGTTCCCCCGGATACCATTTCAAAAGCTTTCTATGATTCACTAAAGGTAAAGGCTGAAAAGCGGAAACTTACCAGGCTGCTCTATGACATGATCGTAGTCTCTTCCCCGCCCCCGGGATCAGCAAGGGAAAAGATGACAAGTACAAGTGCCTACCAGGCCTACGAGGGAAAGGTAATCCGGAACAGGGAGATAATCAGACTGAACGCCTTTGGTTCAAACATTGACAACCCGCTTGAATACAATCCCTCAAAGGTGGAGTCCCGGATGAACTCCACCTACACGAAAACGCGGCGATTCGTCCTGAGCCATAGCCTCCTTTTCCGCGAGGGAGACACAATCTCCTCACTGGAACTCTCTGACAATGAAAGGCTTTTAAGAGAACTTCCTTTCATTGATGATGCCACAATTACCGTTGTGCCGGTTGACAGCAACAGTGTTGACGTGGCAGTGGTTGTGCGGGAAAACTATCCCTACGGGGTGAACGTCGGGATCAGTGACATCAGGAGCGGAACTGTAAATCTTTACAGCAGAAATTTTGCGGGGCTGGGGCATGAACTTGAAATCAGCACACCATACAATTTTAATGAGTACTCCGCACCCGGCATCGGGCTAAGGTATGCGGTACGCAACATTGCCCGCACCTTTTCCGATATGGAGCTTGAATTCAGTGACGGCCTCGGGACCACCCGCATGGGCGGGGTATACAGCAGGGATTTTATAACCTCCTCCACAAAGTATGCATGGTCTGCTTCCGTGAAGCTCACCTACACCAATGAGGATCTGGATACAATGGCTGTTCCGGCTCCCCTGAGGTTCACCTGGCAGGACTTCTGGGCAGCAAGGTCATTCATGCTTGACAGAAGCAGTGTCACAAGGCTTATCATCACCGGCAGATACATGCACAACAACGTTTTCCGCAGGCCGGAGATAAATGATTTCTCATACTACCAGCTACAGAACTACAAGATAGCCACAGCAAGCCTCGCCGTTTCTTCGCAGCGCTTCATAAATACCTCTTTGATATACAGTTACGGACGAACAGAAGATATTCCCTACGGCTACATGCTTGAACTTCTCGGGGGCAGGGAAAAGAATGAGTTCAAATGGCGCACTTACGCCGGGGTAAAGCTTACATACGGTAACATTCTGACCAGGTTAGGGTACATTTATGCCGGGGCAGGATTTTCAACCTTCTACAACCACGGAGACACTGAACAGGGCATGGTGCAGGCCAGCATGCGGTACTTCACCCCTCTTTTCAGAGCGGGAAGATCGAAGATGCGCACCTTTGTGAACTTTCATTATACAAGAGGATTCAACCGTTACTATGATGAATGCCTGTATCTGAACAATAAAGATTTAATCAGGGGATTCAGCAATGACTCCATCAGCGGTGCGACCCGTTTAGCCTTTTCACTCGAGCCTGTCTTGTTTCTTCACAAACCGGTCGCCGGATTCAGGTTCGTCCTCTTTGCCTTTGCTGACATGGGGATTCTTTTAAATGAGGACTTCACGGACGGCGGATATTATACTGTCCCGGCGCTTGGTGCCGGAGTCAGGATCAGAAATGATCAGCTTGTCCTCAACACCCTTCAGATAAGGCTGGCCTGGTATCCCAACTCGCCTCCGTACTCTGAAAAATCATGGTTTGCTGCTGACGGACTCAGGCGACTCAGGCCACCGCGATTCGAGCCTGATCCGCCAGGGGTGACTCCCTTCCGCTGACCTTAACCTCCTCCCTGATGGTGCATTGCAAAAAGAGATCACCCTGCTGATCAATTCTATTTTTGCCGGTAAAAAAGGCCATTTCCGGCAGCGATGCTTAACTTTGTGCAAAGCAACGCGGAATGCTCAGCAGGTTTCTCGAATATTCAAGGCAGGAAAAATTGTTCACCAGCGGGAGCAGGGTGCTCCTCGCTGTCAGCGGTGGGATCGACTCCATGGTGATGGCATGGCTGTTCAGGGAATCAGGCACCGAACACTCAATTGCCCACTGCAACTTTTCCCTCAGAGGTACAGAGTCTGACGGTGACGAGGAATTTGTTAAATCCTGGGCCGGCAATAACAACATTCCATTTTTCAGTACCAGGTTTGACACCCTGGGCTACGCCGCCACAAAAAAGATCTCCGTCCAGATGGCAGCCCGCGAGTTGCGCTATGACTGGTTCAGCTCACTGGTGCGGCAGAAGGGATTTGACGCCGTGGCTGTTGCACACAACCTCAATGACAACGTCGAAACATTCATTATCAACCTGTTGAGAGGAACAGGCCTGAACGGACTTACCGGTATGAAGCAGCATAGTGGCGACGTTATCAGGCCTCTTCTTTTCGCCTCAAGGGATGAGATATCAGCTTTTGCTTCAGAGAAGAGGATCGGATACAGGGAGGACAGTTCCAACGTGCAGCTCAAATATACCCGTAACAGGATCAGGCACACAGTAATGCCTGAGCTGGAGAAAGTGAACCCGGGAATGCTCGGTGCCATAACCGACGCTATGAGACACCTTGAATCCTCCTCTGAGATAGTTGATGTCTATATTTCGAAGCTTGCCGGGGAGCTTTTCAGGTCTGAGGGCGAGGATGCTGAGGTTGAGATTAAAAGTCTTTTATCACTCACTCCGGTTGCCCCGCATATCTATGAACTGTTCCGGCGTTACGGGATCTCACCCAGGCAGACCGGGGAGGTGATAGCCCTGCTGCGATCAGATACAGGCAGGTTCATGTTTACATCCACCCACCGTCTTCTGAATGACAGAGGGAAAATCATAATCACCCCCAGATACGGTCAGTCCCCTGAGGAGTACCGTTTCAATTCACTCGACGACATGCGTATTTCCGGTCTCTTCAGCGACATGCGGTTGACGGAACCCCTGGATGAGGCAATCCCCTCCTCCCCGCTGATAGCGTCACTCGATCTGGATCTGGTCACCTTCCCCGTTACAGTGAGGCCATGGGAGCCCGGAGACAGGTTCATGCCGCTGGGGATGAAGACGATGAAGAAGATAAGTGATTTCCTGATTGATCTTAAGGTTCCCGTTTCCGAAAAGGAAAAGGTGCTGCTCCTTGTCTCTGAAACCGGGGTGATCTGGGTAATGGGTTACAGGATTGACAACAGGTACAGGATCAGTGACCAAACGGCCAGGATACTCGTATTGACTCTCTGAACTTAACACCCGGTTCTCTGGAAGAAAGCTATCTTTCCCTGATTCCGTTAATCCCCCTGTCCATCATCAGGAGGTCTGCCAGGCCGATTGCCACAGCCGATTCAAGGATAACGGGTATGCGCCTGGCAATGCAGGCGTCATGCCTGCCGGTGATCTCCAACTGTGTCATCTCTCCCCTGGCGGTATCAAAAGTTTTCTGAGGCACTCCTGTGCTGGCGGCCGGCTTGACTGAAACTCTGATTATGAGATCATTGCCGTTGGTAATCCCGCCGTTTATACCACCAGCATTGTTACTCGAGGTTTTGCCTCTTGCATCAACGAACGGATCATTATGCAGGGAGCCGTAGCTTCTTGATGAAGCAAATCCGGCCCCGAATTCAACACCGTTTACTGCCGGTATCCCGAAGGCTATCATGCCGAGGGCTGCCTCAACGGACAGGAATCCGGGTTCACCAAGTCCCTTGGGGACATTCTTTACAACGCACTCTACAACACCGCCAACTGTGTCATTGGTCTCCATGGCTCTTGCAATTGCCGCAGAGGTATCCTTTTCGCCTCCTGCTTCAACAAGGCTGGCAGTGATTATTGCGGGAGAAAGAATCTTACGTGCAAAGTAGCCCGCTGCAACAATGCCCCATGTCAGGCGGCCCGAGAAATGACCTCCGCCCCTCATGTCACTGAAGCCCTTATACTTGTAACCTGCGGTGAAGTCGGCGTGGCCGGGTCTGGGGATGCTGGTGAACTGTTCGTAGTCACCCGGGCGGAAATCGCTGTTGCGTGTGCACAGGACAAGCGGAGCGCCTGTTGTGAAATCATTGATTATCCCGCTTATTACCTCAGGTTCATCGCTCTCCCTGCGGGTGGTGGTTCCCGGCAACAATCCCTTCCTCCTTGACAGGTCTGCCATCAGTTCCTCCCTCCAGAAGGGCAGCCCTGCCGGGCAGCCGTCAATTACCACCCCAACTGATGGTCCGTGTGACTCACCAAAAACAGATATCCTGAATATTTTTCCAACTGTGTTCATGTTCCCTTTTATTGTGATTGACTTTCGAGTTCCTTTTCGTTGTAATAAGTAACAAATGCCTGAATTTCGGTAAGCGGTAAACTGCGTACTATTGCTTTACCCACTGATCGCAGGAGGACGAAATTCACCGAGTCTGCTTCGCCTTTCTTGTCCCTTGAGATCCTGCTGACCACATTTGACGGCAACCGGTATCGAGTGAGCAGACCGGCCTTTTCCAGCGCCATCTCCAGGAGCCTCAGTCCGGCATGGGGCAACTCCCCTTTCCATACTGACAATTCCGCCGCAATTATCATTCCCTGTGAAATTGCGATACCGTGAGGTATTGCATAGTGGGTCTCAAGCACATGGCCGAACGTATGGCCGAAATTGAGTATCCTTCGTGTACCCTTCTCGAGCGGGTCGCTCTTTACAACAGCAGCCTTAATCTTCACTGCCCTGAGGATGAGATCACCGAGTATCTGCGGTTCCCGTTCGGCGAGGCAGCCGGCTGATGCTGACAGGTCAAGGAAGAGGTTCCTGTCGCGTATGATTGCATGCTTATACAACTCCCCCAGTCCTGACCTGAACTCCTCATCAGGCAGTGTGGCAAGCATACTGTGGTCACACAGCACAAACTCCGGCTGACGGAATGTGCCGATCATGTTCTTGTATTCCCCGAGGTTAACGCCTGTCTTCCCCCCAATGCTTGCATCGACCTGTGACAGAAGGCTTGTAGAGACGAATGCATGCCTCACGCCCCTCATGAAAATTGAGGCTGTCAGTCCGGCAATGTCACAGACAACCCCTCCGCCAAAGCCAAGTATAAACGCAGAACGGTCGGCACCTGCTTCGAGCATCTTCCTGCAGAGGTCTCCTGCCACATCCAGCGTCTTGCTCTTCTCTCCGGCTTCGATCACAAGCACCTCGCCGGGAGGGAATGCATGGCCATAGAGCCTGCTTACATTGGTGTCAGTGATTATGAAGAGGCCCCTGTCAGGCAGCAAACCGGATATATGATCCATGGTGCCGTCCAGGATAACCAGCGACCTGCCTCCTGCAGTATTTATCTTTACCTGGTTCATTCCGGCGAAAAATAACAAACAGAACTATTACTTACCATGATTTTATTCAGATAGTGATCCTTTCGGGGTAAAAAAAATAAAAAAATACTACATTCAGCTCCTCAAACATTAATTGAAGCGTGAAGATAAGAGACAGGTACAGCGGAATTATGGACTGGTTTGCAGTGAATATGCCTGTTGCAGAGACAGAGCTGACATACACCGATCCATTTCAGCTTATTGTAGCAGTGATCCTCTCGGCTCAGTGCACTGACAGGCGTGTCAACATGATCACGCCTGCCCTCTTTGCCCGTTTTCCTGATGCCGCATCAATGGCAGGAGCCACCCGGGAGGAGATATTCGGAATTATTAAGAGCTGTTCCTACCCGAACAACAAGGCGAAACACCTGAAGGGGATGGCTGAGATGATTGTCAGTCGCTATAACGGACAGATCCCGCTGGACAGGGATGAGCTGACACAGCTTCCGGGTGTCGGGCGTAAGACGGCAAACGTTATTGCCTCCGTCGTATGGAACAGCCCGGTAATAGCTGTTGACACCCATGTTTTTCGTGTGGCCCGGCGGCTCGGGCTAACGCCGGGAGCCAAGACTCCCCTGGATGTTGAACTCAGGCTGACGCGTGAGATACCGGAAGACATAAGGCCAATGGCACATCACTGGCTTCTCCTCCACGGGAGGTATGTCTGCACGGCACGCAAACCCTCCTGCGCCGAATGCGGTCTGAAGAAATGGTGTGACTGGTTTCAGGCCCATGAGGGAAAAATAAGTTGACGGGGAACTCCGTTATAACTCATGCAGATATAACTACATTTGTTCAGCCAGACCGCTATCCCCCGTATTTATGTACCCAACAGGCACCCAGATGGAAAAGAGAAAAGAGAAAGTCACTGAATCGGAAACATCCCCGGCTTACCTGGCTTCTCTTAAACATCTTGCAGACATCCCCGAGCTGGCCTTTAACTCCACCAACCAGCTGATCACCCTGAGCAACCTCGAAACTCAGAAATACATTGAGGTCAACCAGGCTTTTCTGGATATTACCGGTTTCAGCAAAGAAGAGATCATTGGCAAGACCTCCGAGGATATCCAGCTTTATGTTGACCTGATTCAGAGCCGCAAGTACATGAGACTTCTCTCGAGACTCAAGAGAGTGAGTGACCTGGAGATAAAACTGCGGATGCGTTCCGGTGAGGAGCGCACCTTCCTCTTCAGCGCGCGTACTTTTTTCCTTGGCGAAGAAATATACCTCATTACATACTACAATGATATTAGCGCGCTCAACGGCGGTTTCGCCAGGGCGGAGTCGGAGAAGATTCTGAAGGAGATCTTCGATTCAATGAGCAGTTACTCCATCATCCTGAGGCGCGAAGCAGAGAACAAGCATTTCATAATCGAATTCAACTACAGGGCTGAGGATGTTGAACAGCTTGACCGCAAGGATATGCTGGGCAAGGAAGTCATTGAGACTCCCCTTGCAAAAAGCGAGGCCTTTCTCAGCCTGCTTGACAGCCTGGAGACAAGCCGCAGACCCCACAAGATACCTGTATCACCTGACGGCAGTGACGAGGCGGGATATTACATAGGCCTGCTTCTCTCCTCAGGAGACATCCTTGTCACATGGGAGGCAGGAAAGGCCCAGAAGGAAAGAGAGAGCGAGATCCTCAAACAGGGTATCGTCTTCGAGACCTTCGCCGAACTCCTGCCTGAGATGATAATGGAGATAGACACCCAGGGCCATGTCACATTCATGAACACCCAGGGGATGATGACCCTGGGGTTCGACAACAATGACCTTGCAAAGGGGGTAACACTCTCTGAGCTATTCCTGGCAGATGACCTGGACAGGCTGATGAGGGAACTGTCGGGCCTGACCAAACCTGGTCAGATAACATTTGACGAATATATCCTTGTAAATAATCTGAAGCGAAATGTTTCAGTGCTTTTTCATGCAGGGCCCATCATTATAAGAAACCGGGTGACGGGGTACAGGTGCGTGCTCACTGACGTCAGCAAGCACAAGGAGTACGAACAAAAGCTTTCAAACGAAAAGGCACTGCTCGAACACCTCATTGATGCCGCCCCCGAGGCTATCGTCCTGACCGACTTCGACGGGCGGATCATGCGCATCAACCATGGCTTCACTAAACTCTTCGGTTTCGAAACCGATGAGGCAATGAACAGGATGATTGACGACCTTGTTGTGCCGGATGAACTTCGTGACGAGGCGGTGAAAATCGATGAGATGGCTCTCTCCACAGGTACCGGTTACCTGGAGACCCTGAGGAAGGACAAACAGGGTAACAGGATAAATGTTTCCCTCATTGCTTCATCTGTCATCTCAAACGACAGGACAATCGCCTTCCTGGGGATCTACCGTGACATATCGAGGGAGATAAAGAGCAGGCTCATGCAGGAGATACAGTATAATATCTCCACCGTGGCATTGCAGGACAGTGATATCTTCGACATTTATCCGACAATTGTAAAGGAGATAGGCAAGCTCTGGAATGTCAACAACTTCTTCATTGCCCTGTATAACAGCGAGAAGGATACACTTACATTTCCCTTCTTCGCGGACGAGCGGGACCATTTCCAGGAAACGGCAGCCAGAAACACCCTGACCGGGTGGGTTATCAGGAATAACAAGGCCGTGCTGCTCGATGAGCATGATATCCTCAAGATCGAAAAAACCGGTGCCATAAGCCTTGTAGGTTCGCCCTGCAAGATATGGATGGGTGTGCCGCTCAGGATGGACGACGAGGTCATCGGGGCAATCTGCCTTCAGGACTACAAGAAGATCGATGCATTCACAAACGAAGACCTGCAGGTTTTCGAGTTCATTGCAAACCAGATAGTTCTCACGCTGCAGCGTCGAAGAATGCTTGACAACCTGATCACGGCACGCAAGAGAGCCGAGGAGGCTGCTTTCTCCAAGCAGCAGTTCATGTCAACGATGAGTCATGAGATACGTACACCGCTGAATGAGGTGATAGGTATAACCAACCTGCTCCATCAGAGCAACCCGCGGGAGGATCAGATGGACTATATAAATACACTCCGGTTCTCCGCCAACCACCTCCTCAGCCTTGTCAATGATATCCTTGACTACAATAAGATGGAGGCCGGAAAGATTGTGTTTGAGAAGACGGAGTTTGACCTGGTCAGTATGCTTGAAGACATCAGGAGGTCATACAGCCACCGGGCACTGGAGAAAGGCATCTATTTCGCCCTGGAAAAGAGTCCGGATATTCCTGTGACACTTATCGGTGACCCGATCAGGCTTAATCAGATTCTTTCAAACCTGCTCTCCAATGCCATGAAGTTCACATCAAAGGGCGGGGTAACGCTTAAAGCATCGGTCGGCAGCCGTGTGGAAGGGAAAGCAACGATAGAGTTTTCGGTTGCTGATACAGGTATCGGGATTCCTTTGGATAAGCATCAGGAGATATTTGAGAGCTACGCCCAGGCATCGGCTGATACCACCAGAAAGTATGGAGGAACAGGACTGGGTCTGGCCATCTGCAAGAAACTTGTCAATCTCCAGGGTGGAATCATCGGGGTGGCCAGTGAGCCTGACAAGGGAGCTGTCTTTACATTCTCAATTGAATACAGTGTTCCGGCCATCGAAACAAAAGCAGCGGAACAGGGTGCTGCAACTGACAGCATGAAGGGTCTTACAGGCAAGAAAATACTTGTTGCGGAGGACAACAGGATAAACTTCTTCGTAGCTAATAAATTCCTGGAGAGCTGGGGTGTTATTGTCACCCACGTTGAGAACGGTGCACTGGCACTGGAGGAGATCAGGAAGCAGCAGTTTGACCTTATCCTCATGGACCTTCACATGCCCGTAATGGATGGAATTGAGGCCACACGGATAATCAGGGGTTCGTCTGACAGAAAAATCAGCCAGATACCAATAGTGGCACTCACCGCCGCTGTAATGTCAGAGGCGCATGACAAGATCGAGAACCTGGCTATTAATGATTATGTGCTTAAGCCCTTCAAGCCCAAAGACCTGTACGACAGAATATTCAAGAATGTAAGGTAATTTCTGACCTCTCCGGGTGATGTTTACCTGAGACAGTGTTTTGCCAGCAAATCAGTGGCCTCTTTAATACCCAGGCTTCTGGCCTTGCGCAGGTAATGGCATGCATCCCCGCTCCTGCCGCTGTTTATGAGGGCAATCCCAAGATTAAGGTTCACCTGCCCGTTTTCAGGGTCAAGGTCGAGGCTCATTGTATAATCCTCTGCTGCCATGTCCCATGTACGTGCTGCCAGCCATGCATCACCACGGAGGCTGAAAGCAGAGGCCTCTCCGGGGTGTTTTTCAATATTCTCATTCAGGTAAGGAAGGGCTTCATAGATCGCTCCCTCCTCCGCATAGGTCTTGCCAATAAGCCCCAGGGCTTCTGTATTTTCAGGATCAATCGAGATATATCTCTGCATCTCCTTTTTTGCAGCTTCCCTGTCACCTGCCCTGAGAAGCATGCGTGATTTCTTCAGAAGCAGACCGGGATCAGGGTACCGTGCTTTGATCAGTCTGTCGTATACCGTTGCAGCCTCATAGTGACTGTTCTCTCCCTCCCTGGCGGCAGCAAGCGCCATCAACCATTCGGAAGGTGCATCCGGTGATGATGTCAGGCCTGCAAGAATGACTGCGGCCTCGCGATATCTACCGCGGCTTGTCAGGATGCGCGCATTGCAGTACTCCGTCACGGGCATTTCGGGATAGAGTGCAGAGAGTTCGGCATATACTTCAGCTGCCCGGTCAGTGAGGCCTGACCTCAGGTAATGATCTATCTCCCAGCTTTTCCTTTCATATACCCGGTACCAGTCCTTCTTCCAGAGAGCTCTCCACTCGGGAGATGATGTTATCTTACTGAAGGCAGCATCAAGTATTATCTCCGGTTCGCTTCTTCGTTGGGGTGATTTAAGGTGTGATTCCAGAATTGATACAGTGGCTTTTGCGTCACCCGCTGCGGCAGCGCATCGGGCAAGGCCGTAGAGTCCGGAGCCATGGTGCAGGCTTTCCGCCCTCATAAAATCAGCTTTTGCTTCCCTGAGCATGCCGGCTTTCAGATATATATCCCCCCTTACGTTAAGCAATCCTGCATCATCAGATGTTCCGCCCGTCTCAGCCAGAAGTCGGGATGCCTGCTCTGCATCACCCCTGCCGGCGAGGCTCACCGCCCTGAGCACCGTATCAAAGTACTGCTGGCCTGACATGATATGGGAGACAAGCAAAACGGCAAGGCTGAAGAATATTTTTTTCATTGCTGTCATTTTTTTCCTTCGATAATTGCAGGACCAGCTCCCTTTTCAGTGATGACATGGATGAAACCGCTCAGATGAAACTGTTCCAGACCGCTGACCCTGCGTTCAAATACCTCACAGTCATAGTAATATACGCCGGTTGGGACTACGTTGCCCTTGTAGGTGCCGTCCCAGTTAAGCCTTGGTTCGGTAGTGCTGAACACAAGAACTCCGGCCCTGTTGAAAAGCCTGAACTCCACCCGCTCCACCAGCGCCGAGGTCTTGGCCAGCAGCCAGTCGTTCACATCATCCCCGTTGGGAGTGAATACATTGGGTATCTCGTAGAAATTACATGAATCCACACATACAACGGTTGAAAGGGGACTTTCATTCCCGTTCACGTCAAAGGCTGATATTGCATAGCATCCCGCAACGTATTCGGGAAGCGGGTGAATGTATTTAAGCACTTCCCTGTCATCAAATGTGATCAGTAGCGACAAATCATTCCCTGTCGTCTGCTTGTAGAATAATTTGTATCCGGCGATATCCTCCGAACAGAGAGGATCTTCAATAGTCCAGCGGACTGTATTGTAAAGACTGTCGCACTGAGATGAGACTGTCAGTTCAGGCGTGCACGGGGGCTCATTGTCCACTGGCACGGCACAGGTGCGCTGCGAAAGATTGATAAGGTTCTTTGGCGTACCTGCTCCCTGGTATCCTCCGGTGGATACGGCATAGTAACAGTATTCTGTGCCGTTGACAAGATTCCCGTCTGTAAAGTTGAGCTGGTTGGTTGTCCCGACAAGCACCCATGTCACCCCGTTGAACCTGTAAAAATCATAGGAGGTATTGATCCATGGAACATTGCGGTTAATTACAAACCTCACCTTCCTGTCTCCCGGCAGGGCCGTGATAAACAGCGAAGAAGCGATGCCGGGATCACCAATCAGGAACCTGTCGCCAGGAGCGTTATTGTAAAGCTCAACCTTGTACACCCAGGCCTTTTCGAGTGTGTTGATCAGTGTATCGACATACACGGTATCATTAAGATCGGCTGTCGGGAGTGTGTGGATCAGGGTCCAGGAGGTGCCTGCGACTCCCTCTGCCCGGTAGATAAGATATTCATAAGGCCCGTTGGCAGGAATAGTATCAAGGTCCCGGGGTTTCTGCCAGGCAAGAGTCAGCGACCCGTTGACCGGGTGCGTATTTCTGATTGAAACGTTTGTTATAAGGGGAATGCCTGTTATCAGCGATGTAACGATCTCGTTGGAAGGCTTGCTCTCTGTTCCGTTGGGATAGACAGCCACTATCCTGTAGGCATACTCGGTACCTGCGTCGAGGCCGTTGCCGTTGTCGGTGTCAGTGAAAGAGAAGGCGGTGTGACCGGCAACATATCCGACCTTGATAAATCCGGCAGAGGGCGGTATGCCGTCATAGCAGGTGTCGGCCGTCAGTGAAGATGCCCCCTCGCGCCGGTAGATGCTGAATCCCGAAATAAAGCTTGTATTGTAGCCGGCCCAGGTGAGCTGGGCGAACTTGCCAACAGGAACAGCTGAGAGCAACACTGGTGAAGGTCCGAGAACCTTGATGCTCATGTTGTCAATGTCTACAAGCTGGAGATCATCATTTGAGTCCTCCGCCTTGATAATGATATCATACGGCTGATGACGGACGGCACTGTGGCAGGGTACCCACATGAGTCTTGCCCGTGTAAGCCCGGCTGAAGAGGAAATTGTAGTGAAAGTGGCGGGACAATCTGTTGCAGAGAAAATACCCGAGGTAGCCAGAAGGGTTATTGAATCGAGATCAGCGTCTGTGGCGGTGATCTCAAGTGAGACAGTCTCGCCTGCCTCCACACACAGATCCGGAAGTGCAGA
>Ga0209467_1001974_pt1 | contig 15784 bp, 17 predicted proteins | sample Higcelwee11metaG_FD_187175 | JGI IMG/M metagenome (GOLD analysis project Ga0209467, IMG submission 187175) | Freshwater pond sediment microbial communities from the University of Edinburgh, under environmental carbon perturbations - High... | ecosystem: Environmental > Aquatic > Freshwater >...
CGAAGCGCAGCTGGGCGATGCTCGAGCAGCCCAGGTGGTCCTGCGGGCAGACGTTCACCAGGCGGTGGTAGAAGCTGCTCTCCACGAAGGCCTGCGCCCGGCGGTTCAGCTCGCGCTTCTCGGCGCGGCAGGGGTCGTCCAGGCCGCTCTGGGTCAGGAAGATGGTCAGCATGCGCTTGAGCAGCCGCGAGGGGATGAGGATGGGCGCGCTGGCGGCCATGCGGAACTTGTGGCGGCAGAGGTGCAGGATGCGCCGGCGCAGGTCGCCCCGGGCCACGTGCTCGCGCACCAGGCGCACCACCAGCCTCCACTGGTCGCCGTATTCGCGCAACAGCTGCGGGTGGCGGCGCTCGTCCAGGAGGAAGTGCAGCATCCAGTCGCCGCAGGGCGCGTAGAACATGTCGTCGTCAAGCGAGATCATGAAGCGGATCTGCTCCGGCGAGGCGTTCTTCACCGGATCGATGGAGTGCTCCAGGTTGTTCTCGGTCATGAAGTGCAGGAGCAGCGCGTCCAGGACCGGATCCTTGCCGTAGTGGATGTCGCGGGCGGACGCGAAGGTGAATTTGGTGCGCATGCTCACCTCTCGGTAAAGAAGCCCTTGTTGGCCAGGCGGGCGAAGTACGTGGCGCCGCTGGTCTGGGCCAGGAGCAGGTCGTCGGGGCTTTTGCGCACGCAGACCCGGTCGCCCGGCTCCAGCGGGTAGGAACGCTGGCCGTCCACGGACAGGCGCACCTCGCCCCGCGGCTCCTCCGCGGTGATGCACAGCTCGCGGTCGGCCGGCAGGACCACCGGGCGGAAGTTGTTCAAAAACGGGCACACCGGCGTGAGGCAGAGCGCCTGCATGTCCGGGTGCACCAGCGGCCCGCCGGCGGAGAAGCCGTAGGCCGTGGAGCCCGTGGGCGAGCTGACGATGAGGCCGTCGGCGCGCATGGCGCCCACGATCTCGCCGCCGTACTTCACGGACAGGCGGATGAGCCGGGCCAGCTCGCCGCGGCTGACCACCAGGTCGTTCACCGCCAGGCCGAAGCGCGCCACGCGGTCCTGGTGCACGACCTCGTAGGCCAGGCAGACCCGGCGCGAGAGCGTGTAGTGGCCGCTCATGAGCGCCTCCAGGCGCTTCTCCCAGGCGCTGGCCCCCTCGGCCAGAAAGCCCACGCGGCCGAGATTCAGCCCGAGCAGCGGGATGCCCAGGCGCAGGCACTGCCGCGCCACGCCGATGAAGGTGCCGTCGCCGCCGAGCACCAGGATCATGTCCCAGGGCCGGCCCTCCTGCGGCTGGCAGGCGTCCAGGCCGGCGCCGATGCGGTGCTCGCAGAGGGTGGCCGCCGCGCCCCTGGCCGCGAGCCAGTCGGCGATGTCGCGGCCGAGCGCCGCGGCCTTGTCGTCGCCGTGGCGCAGCATCAAAAGAAAGGACCGCTTTTCTTCGCTCATGGGCGACAGTAGCCAAATCCGCAAGAACATTCAACTCGCGCCCAGGGCGCCGGCCACTACGCAACATGGATTTTTTTTCGTTCCTGCCCTAAAGTTTTTTCCGGCGACTGACGATAACGGACTCAAGCTAGGAGTGTATGGGATGGTTGTTCACCCGGTGAATGTTCGCCTGATGCTGCGCACCTACGGGAAGCAGCTGACCAGCGCCAAGCGGCTCGCCCGCTTCAAGAGGGCGCTGGCTCTGTCGGGTGCGCAGGATATGGTGAGCATCTCCCGGGAGGCCCGGCGCCGGGAGCTCGTGGAGCGCATCAGCCAGGAGGTCATCGAGAACCTGCTGGTCAACGGCCAGGACAACCCGGTGGTGACCCGGGTGCTGACGGCGCTGGAGGAGGACATGGGGGAGAAGGTGCTCTTCGACTATCCCCTGGACGGCAGCGAGGTCCAGATCCTGCGCGAGACGCCGGACGGCCCCGCCGAGGTCGCAAGCGAAGAGAAGCTGCGCATCATGCGCCGGCTCTGGGAGATCACCTTAAGCAAGGTCGATGAGACGATGCTGTAAGACCCTCATCACGGGGGGAGGCATAATGGAGATCAAGAAGGTTTACGGAGACATCGGCGCGTATTCCTCGCAGCAGGTGCAGGAGACCCAGCGCCCCGCGCAGGAGCAGTCCGCCTCGCAGGCGGGCCAGGCCGCGCAAACCGGGGACAAGGTTGCGCTCTCGCCCGAGGCGCGGCTTCTGGCCAGCACCCTGAGCACGGCCACGAGCGCGCCCGACGTGCGCTCGGAAAAGGTCCGCGAGCTCAAGGAGCAGGTCCAGTCCGGCACGTACAAGCCGGACATCAAGAAGGCCGCGGCCAACCTCCTGCGCGACGAGGTCAACCTTATCGGCTAGCGCCGGCCGCCCTCCAGCGCGCCGCCCCGGGCCACCCGGCCTTGGGGGGGGCAGGTGCGTTTGCGGCGGCAACGATCACGCAACCACGCGGCAGGACACGCAAAAAGCCCCCGCCATGGCATTCCTGGCAGGGGCTTTTCGCGTGCGCGGCTTGCGCGCGCGGACCTAGGCCTGTTCCTCGCGCGCGGCCTTCTGGGCGTCCGCCAGGCGGTAGTGCGTGGGGTGCTTGGCGTCCAGCTGCGGGGCCTGCAGGCCCAGGCGCGCCTTGGTGTTCAGGATGATCGGGCCGGAGAGGTTGAAGGTGGTGTCCTCGGGCCGGCTCTTGGGGATGGTCACGGTGACGAGCACCGCGATCTGGCGCAGGCTCTCCACGCGCAGGATCTTCTTCTCGGCCTGTTCGAGCTTGACGTCGTAGTCGGGCAAAAAGGGGAAGGGGTCGGCCACGATCAGCCCCAGGCCGGGGTCGCTCACGCACTGCAGAAGCAGAAACGGCGAGTTCTCGCGCACCGGGATGAGCACGAACTCGCGCTTGTCGTCCAGGCCGATGAGCCCGTGCGGGAAGTAGATGATGCTGTCGCGCGCGATCTCCCGCTCGCCCAGCTTCGTCCGGATCACGAATTTTTTTGTTCTTCCTGCCATAACGACGCCGCGGCAAGCAGATCCTGCCCGCTGGCCTCCAGGGCCAGGCTGTTCTGTTCCTTGATCTTGAGATAGACCTCTTCCCGATACACGGTCATGTCCTCGGGCACCTCCAGGCCAAGCTTGATCTGCTTGCCCTGGATGCTCAGGACCTTGAGCTTGATGTTCTCGCCCAGATAGAGGCTCTCTCCGGGTCGCCTGGTGAGGATGAGCATAGCGCCTCGAATGATCTGTCGTTACGTGCCGCCGCGCCGCGGGGGAAGCGGCCAGGCGAAGCTATCCGAGGCCGGGGGCGATGTCCAGCCCGCCGCGCACCTTAGATGTAATTCATGAGACTCATCTGCATGATCATGGACGAGGACTTGAGCACGGCCTGATACGCCGTCTCCTGCTGGGAGAGCTGCGTCAAGAGCCGGGTCAGGTCCACGTCCTCCACCGAACTCAGCTGCGAGTTCACGGAGTCGTTCAGGTTGGTCAGGATGGTCTCCGTGGTTTCCAGCCGGTTCTCCCGGCCGCCCACGCTGGCCAGCGCCGTGGTGATCTGGACCTGGCACAGGTCCAGGCTGTCCAGACACTGCGACACGCCCTGCTGGTTGTTGGTCTCCAGAAAGGCCACCAGGTTGCCGATGGTCTCGAAGAGGTTCTTGGTCGCGGCGCCGCCGTTGCTGGTGTAGACGCCGGTCTGGTCGCTGAACATGGCCGAGGCGTTGCTGCTCGACCTGGTCAGGCGCGCGCCGCCGTTGGCCAGCACGGCCTGCGGATCCTGGTAGATGCCGCCGAAGATGTCCTTGCCCACGTCGTTCACGCGGATGGACTCGCTGGCGCTCACCTGCAGGCTCACGCCGGCCGTGTCCGGGGTGATGATGAACTGCATGCCCGGCGTGAGCAGGTTGGAGCCGTTGGAGCTCAGGGTGAGCAGGCCGCCGCCCGCGATGTTCAGCGTGGTGCCGTCCGCGGTGGCGTCCGCGGCCACGGTGTTGCCCGTGACCCAGTTGATGCCGCCGTCGAAGCTGTAGGAATACTCGATCTCCCCGCCCATGGTCACGGCGCTGGTGTTGTCGATGCGCACGACGGCGTTGCCGGAGAACGAGCCGCGCGCCGTGGCCGAGACGAGCTTGGAGCCGGCCCCGGTGGCGCTCACCGTGGTGGCCGAGGCGTCGGCGTCGTCGCCGTTGTACACCGCCGCGGGCCTGATCCACATCCAGGTGCCGCTGGTGTCGGCGGTGTCGCTCTGGCTGTTCACCAGGACTTCGCTGTCGTGGTCGAAGGTCAGGGACACGCCGCTCTCGGGCATGGTGATGACCACGTGCCCGGCCGCATCCACGCTGACCTCGCCGTCCAGGAAGGTATCGCCGCCGTCCATGCTGTAGCGCACGTCGCAGGAGCTCATGTCGGCCATTGACCCGGCCGCGGCGTTGCTGTTCACGAACTGCACGAGCATGGTGTACTCGGCGTCGCCCTGGATGGTGAAGGCGTTGCTGGCATAGAGCTCCGCATTGTCGGTGGTCATCCAGAGGCACTGGGTGAAGGCGTTTTCGCCGGTGATCTGGCCGGAATAGATGCTCTTGCCCTGGTATTCGGTGTTGGCCAGGGCGACGAGCTGCTCGTAGATCTCGCGCGCCTCGTAGGCGATCTGCTTGCGGTTCTCCGCCCCCACTGTGCCGGTGGCGGCCTCCTCGGCCAGTTCCTTGGCCCGGGTGATCAGCGTGGACACCTGGGAGAGCGCGCTGTCGGAAGTGGACAGCCAGCCCTGCGCGGTGTTCACGTTCTCCAGGTACTGGTCGTAGGAGCTGAGCGTGGTGCGCAGGTTCAGGATGGTGGCCATGCCCGTGGGATCGTCGGAGGGCTTGTTCACCCGCTTCTGCGACGAGGACTGCTCGTTGAGTTCGGTGAGCGTGGAGAGCTTGCTGTTGATGTAGTCCAGGGACTGGTTGTACATCATCTGGGTGGAAACGCGGAGCATGGCCTTCCTCCGAAGCGGTTAGGACTTGAGCGAGAGCAGGGTCTGCATCATCTCGTCCGCCGTGGTGATGAGCTTGGCCGCGGCGGTGTACGCGTGCTGGTACTTGATGAGGTTGGTCATCTCCTCGTCCAGGTTCACGCCGGAGACCGCCTGCTGCTGGTCGTCGAGATCCGAGGCCAAAGCCTCGGTGTAGGCGTACTTGTACTTGGCCTGGGCGGTGTCCGCGCCCACCGCGCTGACCAGGCCGGAATAGTAGCCGCTGATGGTCTGGCTCACGGCGCCGCTGCGCAGGGTGCTGATGGACACCTTGTTCTGAAGCAGGTCGGAGATGGCCGAGGCGGTGGAGTTGTCGCCGGTGTTGGCCTGCCCCGCCCCGTCCACGTGGCCCGCGCAGATCTTGTCCAGGTCCGAGGTCACGGCCGAGTTGATGCCGAGGTCCGACGCGCCCGAGCCGGTGAAATAGGTGTTCAGGCCCAGCGCGGCATAGAGCCCCGAGGTGTCCGTGCCCAGGTTGAACTCGTAGCCGTCCTTGGCGCTGATGGTCAGCTTGTGGTTGACGATGGTGGCCGTGAGGTAGTCGCCGAAGGTGTCGTTGACGGCGTCGCGCACGTCCTCCAGGCTGTCGGTGGCGGGGTCGAAGTTGAGCCCCGCGCCCGTGCCGCTGAAGTCGATGGCCCCGCCGGAGACCTGGAGCCCGGTGCTCACGCTGTAGACATAGAGGAAGGCGCTGCCCTTGGTGAGCTTGCTGCCGAAGGCCAGGCCGGAGCTGTTGCTGCCCAGCGCCATGTTGTCATGCTTCACGGCATAGGTGCCGGAGGTCTCGGAGAGGCTCGTCAGGCCGGTGCCCTGGCTGTGGATGCGGTTGACCTCCCAGGCCAGCGAGGTGGCGATGGCGTCGAGCTTCTCCTTGTACGCGCCCAGGTAGTCGTTCTTGTAGCTGCACAGGGCCGAGAGGGTGCCGCCGGTGAGCCGCGTGCTGGACTGCGCGCCCGAGGCGTCGGTGAACGGGGTGATGTTCTCCTTGGTGGAGGTGTTCTCGTTCCAGTACAGGGCGTTCATGGGCGTGATGGTGAACTTGTCGCCCACGCTCAAGTCCGTGGTCGGAGCGGTGTCGGAGTCCGTCTGCGTGCCGAACCAGATGGTCAGCTCGCCGATGGACACTGCCGTCTCGTCGGTGCGGGCGGAGTAGTGCAGTTCGTTGCCGTCCTCGTCGGTGAGCCAGGTCTTGCCGCCGTCAACGGACACGCGGAACTGGGCAGCGCTCGCGCCGCTCGTCACGCCGCCGGACTGGACCACCTGCAGGGTGTACTCCTGGGAGTCCGTGCCGGCGAAATAGACGCTGCCGTCGAAGCTTGAGGTGGCGGTGAGGGCCGAGGTGGCCTGCGGCCCGTCGTAGGAGATCTCGAAGTGGTCCGCGCCGCTCACCAGCGTCTGGCCGGACTGGGTGGTGATGGTCACCGAGCCGTCGGAATTGGTGATGTAGTCGATGTCCATGTAGCCTGCCAGCTCGCGCACGAGGCTGGAGCGCGAGTCCTGCAGGTTGTTGGTGTTGGCCGAGGTGCTGGCGATCTGCTTGTTCAGGGTGGCGATCTGCGACAGGATGTCGTTGACCGCGGTCACCTGCAGCCGGATGGCCGCGTCGGCCTCCTGCTGCTGGGTGCTCAGATCAGAGTAGATCTCGTTCAGGGTGGACACCAGCGTCTGGCTGCTGGTCAGCACCGTGTTGCGGCTGCTGGCGTCGTCCGGGGCCTGGGTCAGATCCTCCCAGGCTGCGAAGAAGCTCTCCAGCGTGTCCGACAGGCCGTAGCCGCTGGACTCGTTGAACAGGCTCTCGGTGTTGGAGAGGTTGGTGTACAGGGACTCCCAGCGGTCGCGCAGGGTGGCCTGGTCGTAGTACTGGTTCTCCACGTACTGGTCGAAATAGCGCTGAATGCCCTCGGCCCAGACGCCCGTGCCCACGGCGCCGCCCGCGGCGTTGATCACGTAGGCCTCGGCGAAGGTGACGGACTGCCGGCTGTAGCCCTCGGTATCGACGTTGGCGATGTTCTCGCCGGTGACGTTGATGGCCGCCTGCGCGGTCGTGAGCCCGCTCTTGGCGATGCTCATTATGGACGTGAGGCCGGACATCTAGAGCCTCCCGCGGAACACGCTGGCCTGGGCCTGCCTGGTCTTGGCGAAGCAGCCCCGGCGCGAGTACACGTCGGCCCTGCCCGGCTCGATGGCCTGCTGCAGCCGCTTGAGCAGCTTCATGCTCTGGTCGTAGAGGCCCATGACCAGCTGGCGGTTCATGTCGGCCTGCATGGCGCAGGCCTGCTCCGCGCGGTCCAGGCCGTGGAGCAGCTGGTTCAGGCCCGTGGCCTCCTCGGGGGTGAGCGTCATCATGACCTCGCGCACCCGCGCCATGCCCGGCCGCCAGGCCGCGATGGCCCGGCGCAGGCTCTTGCGCTCCGCCGCGAGCTGGCGCATCAGCTCCTGGATGGAGATCTCCAGCGCGCTGACCTCGTGGGGCTTGCGGTCGCGCAACTGGGCAAATTCTTCTTGCAGCAGGGAGGAAAGGAGTTCCAGGGCACGCAGCTGCCGGGTCAAATTTTCCTGGATGATGCCGAGCATTCCCTGTCCTCCCCGTGACGGCCTTGCGGCTCTTCAGAATTCAGTCAGTCATTCCTGCGCGTTCTGCAAACACGCGGGCGTCCGGTCGGCCGTTTCGGCCACCGCCCTACCCTACGGTTGCAAGTTTGCGGCCAGTGGCGGCGGCCTTCTGCCCGTAGCCCGACAGCCCGGAGGCCTGGCCCTGCCTGCGCGCGTAGTCGGCCTCGATGCGGCTGGCCAGGGCCTCCACGTCGGGCATGACCTCGCCGGAAACGGAGGCGGGCAGGTTCGAGGACCGCGCCTCGGCCCGCTGCTGGGCCGCCGTCGCGCCGGAGGTTCCGGCGGTGGCGACCGCGTCGCGGCTGGGCATCTTGAGGGCCTTGATCTCGTAGGGCTGGCCCGCGTCGGCCGCGTCCGCGCCCTTGGTGGTGCTGGTCACGTTCTTGAGCTTGTTCTTGAGCTGGCCGTAGAGCATGTCGCCCAGGCCAATGCCGCCGTCGCCGGCCAGCTTCTCCGAGAAGTCGCGGTCAAAGATGGAGCGGTACATCTCGGACTGCTGCGAGTTGAACATGCCGCCCTTGGGCACGGTGGCGCGCATCTGCTCCCACATCTTGCTGATGAACACGGCCTCGAAGTCGGTGCAGGCCTTGCGCAGCTTCTGCTGCTTGCTCGCGCCCGGGGTCAGGTCGCCCTTCAGGCGGTCCACCTGCTGCTTGAGCGCGATGAGTTCGGCGTCCTGCGCCTGCTTGGCGGACAGGCCCGCGTCGATTCCCGAGGAGACATCGGCCACGGCTAGATCACCTCCAGGTCCGCGTGCAGCGAGCCCGCGGTCTTGAGCGTGCGCAGGATGCTGATGAGGTCGCGGGGGGTGGCGCCCACGGAATTCAGGCCGTCCACGAGCTCCTGCAGGGTCGCGCCCTCCATGAGCAGGAGCCGGTTGTTCTGTTCCTTGACCTTGACGCCGGTCTGCGGGGTCACCACGGTCTGGCCCTGGGAGAAGGGCCCGGGCTGGCTCACCTGCGGGGTCTCGGAGACCACGATCTGCAGGTTGCCGTGGGCCACGGCCACCCGCGTCAGGCGCACGTTGCCGCCGAGCACCACGGTGCCGGTCTTCTCGTCCACCACCACGCGGGCGCGGGAGTCGGGCGAGATGTCCAGGTTCTCCAGCGAGGCCACCAGGGGCACGATGTTGTTCTGGAAGCGCGGCGGGATGCTCATCTGGATGGTGGCGGCGTCCACGGCCTTGGCGAAGCCGCCGCCGATGGCGCCGTTGATGCGCCCCACCACCTGCATGGCCGTGCCGAAGTCCGGGGTGCCGGAAAGATTGATGGTCAGCCCCTCCTGCTTGTTGAACTGGAAGGGCACCTCGCGCTCCACGATGGCGCCGTTGGGGATGCGCGCCACGGTGGTGATGTTCTTCTGGGCCGTGGTGGCCTGGCCCTCGGCGGAGTAGCCGCCGAGCGTCAGCGAGCCCTGGCCGATGGCGTAGACCCGGCCGTCCAGGCCGCGCAGGGGGGTCAGGAGCAGCACGCCGCCAAGCAGGCTCTTGGCGTCGCCCATGGAGGACACGGTGACGTCCAGTTGCGAGCCGGGCCGGGCCGAGGACGCCATGCGCGCGGTGACCATGACCGCGGCGGTGTTCTTGGGCTTCAGGTTGGCGGTGTTCACGTTGACGCCCATCTTCTCCAGCATGTTGGCCAGCGAGCGGATGGTGAACTCCGAGGTGTTGCTGTCGCCGGTGCCGGACAGGCCGACCACCAGGCCGTAGCCCACGAGCTCGTTGTTGCGCATGCCGGAGAAGTTGGCGATGTCCTTCAGGCGCACGGCGTGGGCCGGGGCGATCCCGGCGGCGACGAGCAGCGCCAGGCAGAACAGGAGCAGGACCAGCGTCCTGGTGATTTCGCGTCCGCGTCCGTGGGTGATGCTGTGCGTGGTCATTGCGCGCCTCCCTGGTCCTAGAACGGCCAGACGTTGTCCAGAATGCGGGACAGCCAGCCGCCGCGCTGCTTGTCGGAGAGCATGCCCTGTCCGTAGACCTCGATCTTGGCGTCGGCCAGGGCCGAGGAGGGCACGGTGTTCTTGGAGTCGATGTCGCGCTGGCGCACCAGTCCACGCACCACGATGATCTGGGTCTCGGCGTTGATGCGGATCTGGCGGGCGCCCTCCACCTGCATGACCTTGCCGGGCAGGATGCGGATGACCCGGGCGGCCACGGTGGTGGTCAGCGCGGTCTCGTGCTTGGTCTCGCCCGTGCTCGTGAACTTGCTGGAGCTGGCGCTCTCGATCTTGGAGCCGGCGTTGACGTTGAGAACCTTGCCCGCGGCGCTGAACAGGCCCACGTTGGGCATGGCCGTGACGCCGAGCGCGGTGTCGTTCTGCTTGGAGGCGGTGGTGTCCTCCTTGTGCTTGCCGGTGGTGATCTCCTTCACCGTGACCATCACGATGTCGCCCACCTTGTTGGCCCGGTTGTCGTCGAACAGGAAGTCGGACTGGCCGGCCTCGAAGAGCGAGGCGGGGTTGTTCACGGGCTCCGGCTCCACGGCGTTGACCGGGGTGAGCATGGGCTCGGGCATGGGCGTGCGGTCCGCGGCGCAGGCGCACAAAAGGCCCAGGGCGGCGGTGACGGCGATCTTCTTCAGCATTGTCGAACCCTCGTTTCGGCGCGGTGCGCGGCGTCTAGCGTACGATGACCGTGTCGGCGTCCTGCACCGTGGCCGTGATCTTCCTGTTGCTTTGCAAGTTGCGGACCTGGATGCGCTGGCCCACGCCGGCGTCCGCCAGCGCCTCGGCCTTGACCGAGAGGCGGATGCCCTGGCCCTCGAAGACCAGGTTGACCTTGCCGCCCTTGGCGATGACCGGCACGGGCTCCAGATCCTCCTTGTGGATGACCTGCTCGATGCCCACGTTCTTGGCCAGACGCCAGGGGCCGCCCGCGCCGTCCCAGACGTTCTCGTGGTAGGCCAGGTTCTTGCGCTTGTACTGCACGTTGGCCAGGTTGAGCGTCTCCAGGCGGCTCATGCCGCGGGCCGCCACGGGCAGCGGCTTCCAGACGTTGAGGAAGCCAGAGGCGGCGAAGCGGCGTCCGATCTTGCCGCTGTGCGCGCGCAGCTCGAAGAGCAGGTTCACGCGCCCGGGCTTCACCGGGCCGGAGGACGTGAGCTCCAGGCTGTCGCGCTCGCCCGACAGAAAAATATGTTCCGGCACGTGCAGGTCGGTGATCTCGACCTCCCCGTTCAGGGCCTGCACGCGATCCGTCAAGAATGTGACGACGCGCCGGGCCAGGGCTTCGCCGTTCTCCACCGCGCCGCCGCGCTGGACCACGATCTGCTGCGGCAGGGTGCAGGCCGGGGCGATATCCTCGACGTGCTGGCGGAGCAGCGCCGCGATGCGCTCGCGGTTGAGCGCGGTCTGGTGGCCGGGGCGCTCCGGCGCGTTCCACAGGGGCCGCGCGGCCATGGCCTTCCAGGCGGCCTGGTCCAGCTCGCCCCTGGGCTCGGCGATGTCGCCCAGGAGCACCTTGGGGCCCTGCGCGCAGGCGGCCGGCTTCACCGCGAGCCACCAGCCCTGCGGCCGGTCCGCGGCCCGGGCCTCCGCCGCGAGCGCGAACAGCGCCGCGAGCGCGAGGCACAGCGCCAAGCCGGCGCTTTTGCCGTGGCGGTACGAGCCCATCATCATCTCCTCCCCTCTCGTTGCTAGCGCTTCACGTTGATGGCGGTCTGCAGCATGGTGTCGCTGGTGGTCATGGCCTTGGAGTTCACCTCGTAGGCCCTCTGGCCGATGATCAGGCCGACCATCTCGTCCACCATCTCCACGTTGGAGGTCTCCAGGTAGCCCTGGGCGATGGTGCCGAAGTTGGTGTCGCCGGGAGTGCCCTGCAGGGGCGCGCCGCTGCCCTCGGTCTCCATGTAGAGGTTGCGGCCGATGGCGTTCAGGCCGGCCGGGTTCACGAAATTGAAGATGGTGATGTCCGCGCCGGCCAGCTCGTTGCCGCTGGAGTCCGAGGCCGAGATGCGGCCCTTCTCCGTGATGGTGATGGTGGTGGCGTCGGTGGGCACGGTGAACTCCGGCTGCAGGGGGTAGCCGTTGGCGTTGACGATGCGGCCGTTGTTGTCGAGCTTGAAGTTGCCCGCGCGGGTGTACACGTCGTTGCCGTTGGGGTCGGTGAGCCGGAAGAAGCCCTGGCCCTCGATGGCCATGTCCAGCGAGTTTCCGGTGTTGTTGAAGCTGCCCTGGCTGAAGAACTTGTGCACGCTGACCGGGCGCACGCCCATGCCGACCTGGAAGCCGGTGGGCAGGCGGTTGCCGCCCTCGTTGAGCGTGCCGGCCACGGCCAGGGTCTGGTACATGAGATCCTCGAACTCGGCGCGGCTCTTCTTGAAGCCCGTGGTGTTCACGTTGGCCAGGTTGTTGGAGATCACGTCGATGTTGGTCTGCTGCGCGACCATGCCGGTGGCGGCGGTCCAAAGCGAGCGCATCATGGTCTGGTCCTCCTGAAGATGATGACGGTCCGGGCCTAGCTGACCTGGCCGACCTTGTTGATGACGAGGGACTCCATGCCGTCGGTGGTGGTCATGAGCTTCTGGTAGATCTCAAACGCCCGCTGGGCCTCCATCATGTTCACCAGTTCGCCCACGATCTCCACGTTGGCCTTCTCCAGGTAGCCCTGCTGCACCTGGGCGGCGTCGGCCGGAACCTCCGTCGCGCGGCTGCCCTTGCGCAGCTGGAAGAGATTGGCGCCCTTCTTCTGCAGGGACTTGGGATCGGACACGTCGGTCAGGTCGAGCGCGGCCACCTGCACGCCGTCCGCGGAGATGACCCCGCGGGAGTCGATGGTCAGCTGGTTGTCGCGCGGCAGGATGATGGCGTCGCCGCCGCCGAGCACCTCGAAGCCCTGCTCGGTGACGAGCCGGCCGTCGGCCGCGAGGCGGAAGCTGCCGTTGCGCGTCAGAAAGTCGCCGTCCGGGGTGCGCACCTTGAAGAACCCCGAGCCTGAAATGGCCACGTCAAGGGCGTTGCCGGTCTGCTGCAGGCTGCCCTGGCTGGTGTCGGAGTACTGGCCGCCCAGCCGGGAACGCGCCTGCACGTAGGCCTTGGGCCAGAGGTGCTTGTCCTGGAGGTGGGTGCGGGTGTCCGTCACGTAGTCGTGGGCGAAGCGCTGGAAGGTGTCCTGAAAGGAATAGGCGTCCTTCTTGAACCCCGTGGTGTTTACATTCGCGAGATTGTTGGAGATCGTGTCCAGCCTGATCTCGTTGGACATGGCTCCGAAAAGGGCGCTATACATGCTTTCGCGCATGGGTTCCTCCTGTGCTGCGCCGTATCATGCAACAAGCGCGCCAGGGCCTTCGCCCTCTCCCGGAGGACCGGTGGACGCCCGGCCGAACGCCAGGCCGCGGGCCGCTCCAGACGGCGGGAATATTCATGCTCCGGTCCTGGTTTTTCGTTGACAAGGCCCCTGCCCACGACTAAGTAGGCCGTGCGGGCGGGTGTAGCTCAATGGTAGAGTACGAGCTTCCCAAGCTCGGTGTTGCGGGTTCGATCCCCGTCACCCGCTCCAAGGCCTCAAGGATTCGACCGCCTGTACCTCGCTGGTTCTCCGAGAGATGGTGGGCCTTTTGGTCCACTTTTTTTATTTATGGGGAATCGCAGGAAACAACGGTATTGGTTATGACGCGTCCGCCTCTGCTCGACCGGCTCGCCGGGGTCATCGCCCCGGCCCTTGAAACCCTGGGGGTCGTCCTCTGGGGTCTGGAGTTCGCCTCGGCCGGCAGTCGCATGGTGGTCCGCGTCTACATCGATGCGGAAAACGGCCCGGACATCGGCCTCTGCGCAAAGGTCAGCCGCCATCTCGGCGCGGCCCTCGACGCCGAGGACGCCCTGCCCGGGGCCTACGTGCTCGAGGTGTCCTCTCCGGGCCTGGAGCGCCGCTTCTTCTCCACGGAGCAGATGGCGGCGTACCTGGGCCGCGTGGTGGACGTGCGGCTGAACACGCCGCAGGACGGCCGCCGGCATCTGCGCGGCGTGCTTGTCGCGGCGGGCGCGGCGGACGGCGTGGACGGCATCGTGGTGGACGAGGCGGGCAGTCAGTTGCGCGTCGGGTGGGAGGCCGTGAAGGTCGCCCACCTGGTGCATGAATTTCCCGGAGGCGCGCGGAAGGACTAGCCGCGCGCCCCTGGCGACGTTTTTGGACGGGGCCGCACAAGCCCCCATTGGACCATTAAGGACGCGGAATCTCGCGCGATGACGGCCGCGCAAAACGGCCCAGCGGCACCGGAGGCAGCGCCATGAGCTCGGAACTGAAGAAGGCCATCGACCAGATCAGCAAGGACCGCGGCATCGACCGCGACCTGCTCATCGACACCCTGGAAGAGGCGGTGCGCTCCTCCGTGGCCCGCAAGTACGGCGAATCGATGGACATCGAGGTCAAGTTCAACGAGGAGAAGGGCGAGATCGAGGTCTACCAGTTCAAGGTGGTGGTCAAGAAGATCGCCGATCCCGTGAGCGAGATCGTCCTTGAGGAAGCGAGAGAGCACGACCCCAACATCCAGCTCGACGACGAGATGGGCTTCAAGCTCAGGATCGAGGATCTCGGCCGCATCGCCGCGCAGTCGGCCAAGCAGGTCATCATCCAGCGCATGCGCGACGCCGAGCAGGAGATCATCTACGAGGAATACCGCGACCGCAAGGGCGAGATCGTCTCCGGCATCGTGCAGCGCCGCGACCGCACCGGCTGGATCATCAACCTCGGCCGCACCGAGGCGCTTCTGCCCAAGGAAGAGCAGATCCCGCGCGAGCGCTACAAGCGCGGCGACCGCATCCAGGCCTACATCATCGAGGTGCAGAAGGAGTCGCGCGGGCCGCAGATCGTGGTCAGCCGCTCCCACCCGGACTACATGGGCGCGCTCTTCGCCCGCGAGGTGCCCGAGGTCTACGACGGCACGGTCAAGATCATGGGCGTGGCGCGGGATTCCGGCCTGCGCGCCAAGGTGGCCGTCAGCTCCCGCGACCGCGACGTGGACCCGGTGGGCGCCTGCGTGGGCATCCGCGGCTCGCGCATCCAGAACATCGTGCAGGAGCTCAAGGGCGAGCGCATCGACATCGTGGTCTGGAGCCCGGACATCGCGGTCTACGCCCAGAACGCCCTGTCCCCGGCCATCATCAGCCGCATCATGGTGGACGACGAGGAGAAGACGCTTGAAGTGGTGGTGCCCGACGACCAGCTCACCCTGGCCATCGGCCGCAAGGGCCAGAACGTCAAGCTGGCCGCGCACCTGCTCGGCTGGAAGATCGACATCTTCACCGAGAGCCGCTACGGCGAACTCAATGCGGACAAGAAGGGCATGGACCAGCTCGCCAGCGTGGCCGAGGTGCCCATGGAGACCATCATCGCCGCCGGATTCGAGACCACGGCCCAGCTGGTCGGGGCGAGCGAGGAGCAGCTGTTGACCATTCCGGGCATGACGCCGGAGCGCATCCGCGACATGCGCGCGGCCATCAACATCCTGGGCCTGGCCCCGGCTGTCGAGAGCGAGGCCCAGATCATCGGCGAGGCCGGCGGCGAGGCCGACGGCGGCGAGGGCCCGGAGGCCTAGAAGTGGAAGAGCGGCGGTCCGAGGGGCCTGTGCGCATGTGCTGCGTGTGCAGGCGCAGGCTGCCCAAGGCCGAGCTCGACCGTTATGTGCGCAGCGCAGGGGAAGGCGCGGAGGCGTTTGCGCCGGACCCGCGGAAGAACATGCCCGGAAGAGGGCTGTATGTGTGCGGCCAGGACGAGTGCCGCGAGAGATTTCTCCGCCGCGGGGTTGGGCGGAAGAAGCGCTAACAAGGGGAGAGTGCATGGTGACGAAGCTCAAGGTGAAGGACCTGGCGGCCGAACTTGGCGTCGGCCACAAGGAGATCCTGCAGCATCTGCGGGATATGGACATCCAGGTCAAAAGCTTCATGAGCACCCTGGAAGACGACGAGGCCGACCGCCTGCGCCAGTCGCTCAGGGGCGCGCAGCCCGAGAAGACCGAGGTGGTGCGCCGCGAGGTGCAGCCCGGGGTCATCGTGCGCAGCCGCAAATCCCGGCCCGCGGCCAATGAGACAGAGGAGCAGCCGGAACCCGAGACCTCCGGGAAGCGCGCCGCCAAGGCCGAACCCGAGACGGAGGCCCCGCGGACGGAGGCCCCCAGGGCCGCCGAGGCCAAGGCCCCGGCCAAGGAGCCCGAAGCCGCCAAGGCCCAGCCCAAAGCCGAGCCCGCGGCCGACAAGCCCGCGCGCATCATCCGCCGCG
>Ga0209467_1001977_pt1 | contig 15768 bp, 13 predicted proteins | sample Higcelwee11metaG_FD_187175 | JGI IMG/M metagenome (GOLD analysis project Ga0209467, IMG submission 187175) | Freshwater pond sediment microbial communities from the University of Edinburgh, under environmental carbon perturbations - High... | ecosystem: Environmental > Aquatic > Freshwater >...
CCAAAAGGTCGGCATCTTCAATTAGTTGACGAGGCTACATATAGGTTCACTTTCGTTACGGCCTGCATCTTTGCCCATAAGAAACTTACAACCCCTGGTTACCCAGACGCTGCTTCCCGGTGCTAAGAAGGCGTACGGATAATTCCTCCTTCAGGACTTTAACCTGTTAGAACTACAGTTGTTACGGCATACGGACATCTTACTTATTTGTTGACAAGAATTAGAATGTTTGTTTAAATCCCTTCATGGCACGAATAGCAAGGGCAGTGGCGCCGGGTTTTCCCCATCACATTACACAAAGGGGGAATAGAAGGCAGCAGACATTTTTCAGCGATCAGGACTTTAAAGCCTATTTGGCTTTGATGGCGGAATGGTGTTTGAACTATAAGGTCGAAATATGGGCCTATTGCCTGATGCCCAATCACATTCACCTGATTGCAGTTCCTGAAACCAAGGATGGATTAAATCTGGCCGTTGGGGAAGCACACCGGCGATATACGAGAATGATCAATTTCAGGGAAGGTTGGCGCGGTCATTTATGGCAGGGGCGTTTTGCATCATTTATCATGGAAGAAACTTACTTGAAGGCATGCACGCGGTATATCGAATATAACCCGGTCCGTGCGGGTCTTGTAAAACGTCCTGAGGATTGGAAATGGAGTAGCGCCGGGGCGCATATGAATGAAAAGGATGACGTTCTTGTCAAAACAAGACCCTTGCTTGAGATTGTTAATACACCCTGGCGAGATTTTTTATCCTCTGACATAAAAGAATCTGAAATCGAATTGTTCAGAAAGCATGAACGTAACGGCCGACCGTTGGGAAAAACCACTTTTGTAAAGCAATTGGAGACTCTTTTAGACAGACGGCTCAGACCAAAGAAGCCAGGTCGAAGAAAAATATGTAAGATGCCCCCAGATTAATCCAGATTAATCGTAAAATTGCAGCAATTCGAAATATGATTTTTTTTAGTTAAACAACTCGCACAAAGACACTAAGACACAAAGCTTTTATTTGGTTTTCTCAACCTTTGTGCCTTTGAGGCTTTGTCTGAGAATAAAATTAGAATTGCTGGTAAAATTGCAATTCCCTTGCTACAATTTCCTGATAATACATGTAATATTCAAAATCTATCTTTTAATGCTTTAAATTTTAACAAATATGCAATTGGAATTTTCATTATGAAAGCCATGGTCCTGAAAAAACTTGGTCTTTTTGCTGAAAACCAGACGCCTCTGGATTTGGTTGACCTGCCTGTTCCTGTTCCGGGAAATGACGAAATTTTGGTTAAGGTGTCTGTCTGCGGGGTCTGCCATACTGAACTGGATGAAATTGAAGGCAGATCTGCACCGCCGGTTCTGCCGGTTATTTTGGGACACCAGGTGGTAGGACAGGTTGAAACGACCGGTAAACATGTTAAAAGTTTTCAACTTGGTGACCGGGTTGGGATTGCGTGGATTTATTCAGCCTGCCGCACATGTGAATTCTGCCTGGCCGGCAATGAGAACCTGTGTAAGGATTTCAGGGCCACAGGGAAGGATGCCAATGGCGGGTATGCGGAATATATGGTCATTCCGGAACACTTTGCCGTTCCTGTTCCGGATGGGCTTAAGGATACGGAGACTGCGCCACTTTTATGTGCAGGTGCAATCGGGTACCGCTCTTTGAGATTAACAGGACTTAAGAATGGGCAGAATCTCGGGTTGACCGGGTTTGGTGCTTCGGGTCATCTGGTATTAAAGCTGGTCTGGTTTAAATATCCTGATGCAAAGGTGTTTGTTTTTGCCAGAAATTCCGTAGAGAGAGAATTTGCAAAAGAGCTTGGGGCTGTCTGGGCAGGGGATACGGCAGAAGCCTCACCGGAACTGCTGGACTCTGTTATTGACACCACACCTGCCTGGAAACCGGTTGTTGAGGCAATGAAAAACCTTAAACCCGGCGGACGGCTGGTGATAAATGCTATCAGGAAAGAAGAGATGGATAAGGATTATCTTTTAAACCTGGATTATCCGGCCCATCTTTGGATGGAGAAAGAGATCAAGAGTGTTGCCAATATCTGCCGTAAGGATGTAGTAGAATTTTTAACCCTGGCTGACCGGTTTGGCATCCGGCCGGAGGTTGAGGAATTTTCACTTGAAGAGGCTAACCAGGCCCTGGCAGCGCTGAAAAAAGGAACCATCAGGGGAGCAAAGGTTCTTAAAATAGGCTGATCCTGGGAGTTGAAATAAATTAGCCTTGCTATTTTACTTTTAACTCTGTTGTGGTACCCTTTTCATAAGTTTATAAGCAGTGTTATGTTGCTTCATCTCGATCATTGAGTTCATATACAATATCAGGAGTGTCTATGAGTAGTGAGGTTAAAAAACTTATCCATAAGTATATGCCTGATTCTCCAATGTCCCGTTTTGGGAAAATTTTCACTGATTCGACTGAATTTATGAGTATTGATTACAGTGATGTCATGAAACTTGGGAATGAGCATTTTCTTGTACTTAAAAATGAGCAGGAGCGCCGATTTGGCTTGGTTGACCCGAAATATTGGGTAAAGCGCGTTAAGCATCTTGAATCCGGTCAGTCTCAAATTTTAAAATTAGCCTTTTATGAAACATTTCCAATGCATATTGGGCCGTTCGAAATTAAGTGTTATAGAAGTCCTCGTAAAGAAGCTAGAATCTTAGATCTTGTTAAAGGGGATATGCGTTTCATGCAGGGATATTCTAAGGATGACATAGCAGGAAATAATGTCAGGGTCTTGGATATCATTCGCGGAAAGCGGCTTGACGTTGTGGTGGACGATATCCCGGTGGATCATAAAACTTATTTTCATGAATATTTTCCTGATATATTTGAGAAGTTTATGGATGCGTGCGAAGCAATCAGTTTTTTGCACAGCCACGATGAAAAACATGGTGATATCCGGCGTGATCACTTGTGGGTTGAAAGTGGCACCGGCGCATATCGGTGGATCGACTTTGATTATGCGTTTGAGCTTTACGAAAATCCCTTTGCTCTGGATATTTTCGGATTAAAAAGCATTCTTGTGTATATTGTCGGTAAAGCAAATCTTACTATGCAGACTTTGCTGGAACTAAGAACGGAAAATTCTATTCTCAATACACTGAATTCAGGTGATTACTCTGTAGTTATCGGCAACCGTGTCGTTAATGTGCAGAAAATATATAATTATATTCCAAACTCATTAAATAATATCTTGATGCATTTATCGTCTTCAAGTTCGGTTTTCTATGAGTCGGTAGATGAAATACTGGTTGATATGAATAAAAGTTTAAAAGAGATTCGGTCTTTATAATGTCTAATTAAACAGGGGGGGGGTGAAATTATGACACTTAATAAGATTCTCGTGGCATTTGATGGATCTGAAAATTCTTTCAAAGCGGTTGAATATGTGGGTGATATAGTGAAGCATTACCCCATATCCCGAGTTTTAATTCTTTATGTCGAAAGGCTGCAGGATAAGGATCTTTACCCTGATGATGAAATTTGGGTCAGTCAGTGTAGAAAAAACGAAGAGGAGATGACTGAAAAGCTGTCATTGGCAAAGCAAAGCCTCATAAAACAAGGTGCTTGTGCTGATGTTGTAACTGAACAATATTTTGCTAGTTGCAAGTCTCCATTTCATAATACGGATATATGTACTACCGGACGCAGTATCGGTATGGATATTTTAAGGATCAGGGAAGAAGGGAATTACGATACAGTTGTAATCGGTAGGCGCGGAGTGAGCAAAGCTGAAGAGTTTTTGTTTGGCTCGGTTTCAACAAAGGTCGTTCAATCGGCTTCTGATTGTACCGTATGGGTTGTAAACTGATTTTTTACGTTAAACGAAACGGGTCGTTAAGCCGGACGGGCTGGTATTAATTATGGAGCATGGCGGGTTATAATAGACAATATGAAGGGGGCAATACTAAAACTTAAGCTTCAGCATGCCCCCTGATAAACACTTATTATCGCTTTAATCGTTTCAATCAAATGCCATTTCTGTTTTCCACTCTTTCCATACATTACCCACCAAGCCGGGTCCCGGCTTAAGCGTTACTTTTCCCGGTCTCCAGCCGGACGGCGTGGCCTGGGCTCCCTTGGTTTCCCTGACAAGCTGGAAGGCCTGTATCTGCCGGATTGTTTCAGATACATTACGTCCCACAGGCGGTGATAGCATTTCAAATGCCTGGACAACACCGTCGGGATCTATGAGAAAACGGCCCCGGATATCCACACCGGCATTCTCATCATATACACCATATATCTGCCCAATCTTTCCGCCGCCATCAGACAACATGGGAAATGGTATTTTTCCTGCTCCCACCATTTTTGACAGCTCTGCGGCTTCCCACATTTTATGAACAAAAATGGAGTCCGTACTCATGGACAGCACCTGTACGCCCAGTTTTTCAAATTCTTCATTTTTCTCAGCGACCGCCGAGATTTCGGTGGCTCAGACAAATGTAAAATCGCCGGGATAAAAACAAAGATCAACCCACTTGCCAAGATAGTCAGACAATTTAATAGAGGCAAAATCACCCTTATAATATGCCGGCGCCTGAAAATCAGGCGCTTTTTGTCCTACACGAATCATATTAACAACTCCTTTTTTAGTTTCTTTTGTTTCTTTTATTTCTTGTTTACTTTTTTCTTCCTGTTCAATCAAACCAGCGCGTGGTCTCTCACATCCAACCGAAGCCATTCCTCCTCCTTTTTTTATGGGTTATAACAATAAAAAATTGGAATTGAACCATGCAAACAGTCCGCATCTTTTATCACTTGATGATCAAGTATCAAAAACAAACTTATCGTTAAGTATACCTGAGCTGCTTGCGTGCAAGCCTGATCAATAACCAACCTGTAATGAACTGCAAAACAATCAAGCCAAAAGAAATCGCCATGTAAGTATAATCAAATTTCGTTAGAATTCCGATTGCTGCGATCACTTTGTTCAAAACAAAGTGGCCCATAACAACAAAAGCGACACCGGGACAAATCAGCGCAAGAGTTACAGGCGTGTCCTCCTCATGATTGAGTAGTGCCTTAAAATACTTCATCCGTTTCATGACCGACCATCCCAGAAGAAAGAATACGATCTGGATGGAAAAAATAATTGCAAGCAAAATATAATCTGGGGCGCCATGGCCGAGTTCCAGGGAATGAAGACCATGGCTTAACCGCATTGCGGCGATGCCTGCTGTCGTCAATATCGGGATCACCACCCAAAGCGTCGGCAGGGATGACCGGGACACCCCTTGTTTGATCATGTCATTCATGCCGATAATCAATTTGATCAGCCCTAGGAATAACGCCCCTGTTGTAAAAAAAATTGATAACAAATAACTAATTCCGATAACAACGGTATTTTGGCTCATTCCAGCCGGGGCAGCCAGCCCGACACCAACCATGGAAAAGGCAAAACTGGGTAACATTTGGCTAAGTGAATTGTTGGCTGTGTGATCAAAACTGCCGCTCTGCAGGACAAGACTAAAAAAATCCAGATAAATTCGACTGGCCCACACACCGATCATCGTAAACACAACTATCGAGACGGGAAAGAGCCACTCAACGACATTCCATAACCCCGGGATAAAAATGGCTGAAAGAATAAAACAGATATTGAGACTCATGGCATAAGTTAACGGCATTGCCATAAGTTGTGTATGGGCATTGGTTCCGATAATTTTTTTTACCCCTCCGTTTGCCTTAAAAATTCGGTATTGAGTAAAATTTAAAAACAGCCATTTGAAATGTAACCAGGCGAAAAAAAGAATGCCGGAAAGCCCTAAAAGCATCATAGCTTGTTTCCCTGTACTTGCGGTTTGTATATGCGAAAACCAGTCCGCATAGACGGGGATCGGTCTCCCAGGATGGGGGACCCAGAACAAAAAATACATAAAAAAAGTAACCACCATTCCCCCTGCACCCAAAGAGGCTAAAAAGTGCAATGCCGACCAATTGTTAATTTGTTTCAAATCCCCTCCCCCCATTATTTTTATTTCGTGTTAACAATATTCCACCGCATTTGCTCATTGGTTTTATAAGAAAGTTATGAGTCGTGAGATTTAAAACAAGCTGTTTTCTCAATACTCAATACTCACATCTTGCATTGTTTGTTGTATCCGTCAGGACATGCTCGTTATAGTGAAGCCCGCTTTGCCATATGGCTCACATGCTAACTAAAAATGGCGTAAAATACAAACATAATTCCCTGGACAATAAAAAGTCAACCCTCCACTTCAATAAATCGCACACTGGTTTCCAACCCATTGAACAGACTTTATATTCCCGGACCACTTTAACCTTTTCATCATATTTTAGTGTCTGAACGAAAACTGAAAGAAAACTGAAAATTTTATAAAAATCAGTGTCAGCAGGGCTTGCGTATCTATATAATCATATCGTATTGTTTTGCAGCATATTTTTTATGAACTGGAGTACTTATGTCAACTATGAAAACACTTCACCTCATCCGTCATGCCAAATCGAGCTGGAAGGACGCAAGCCTTGCAGATATTGACAGACCCCTCGCCCCAAGGGGCATCCGGGCATGCGCTGTCATGGCGCCTGAAATTGCAAAAGCAGGCTGTGATTTTTCCAATGTTTTCACAAGCCCTGCAGCCCGGGCCAGGGAAACCATTGAAAGAATTGCCGGCAGTCTTAAAAAGATCTCTTTTACCTGGACCGTGGCAGAAAAACTATACACCTTCAACGCCCACGACCTTTTGGAATTCTGCCGGGACGATCTGCCGGCAAACATTGAGCAGGCCGTTATTGTGGGCCATAATCCGGCATTTCATGACTTCTGCAACCGGGTGGGAGACACAACCATAGAAAAGCTGCCCACCTGCGCCTATGCCCGGCTGGAACTGGACGCAGATTCATGGACAGATATCGGCCTGCGCAGGATGCAGCTCACCGCGTTTTTAACCCCAAAAATGTTTCGGTAATGGAGATCGCCCAGGATAGAGACCGGGATAGTGATCAGGATAGAATCCGGGAATCGAACCGAATACCTGAAACGGCACCCACGAACCTGCCTGCCGCCCTCCCTCTTGACCTCAGGGATGATCTGTCAAATCCCTTGATTATTGATTTCGAAGCCACACCCGATGGTGGGGTGTTTCAGATCGGCGCCGTATTTAACGATCTGGTTTTCAATGAAAAAAACATTTCAAATCCGGCCTCGGCACTCCAACGGCTTTCCCGGTTTGCACAGGGTGCAACATATATTCTCGGGCACAATATTATCAAGCATGACCTGGCCCTGGCCAAAGCCCATTGCCCGGATGCCGGAATCCTCTCTTTGATCCCCATCGACACCCTGGTGCTCTCTCCTTTGGCCTTTCCGGAAAATCCCTACCACCGGCTCATCAAAGGATATAAACTTTTAAGCGCATCACGAAACAACCCTGTGGCCGATGCAAAGCTTTCCATGGTGCTTTTTGAAGATCAACTGGCAGCGTTTCTTCTCTTAAAAGAAAGCCAACCCGGTCTCATTGCTTTTTTTGCCTGGGCCTTTGATCTGCCAACAGGAACGTTTCAGGGGATCAGTCAGCTTTTTGAACGTCTTGGCGGCGAAAAACCCCATGAAAGCCGGGCCCGGGATCTGTTTTTAACTTTGTGCCGGGCCCGGGGCTGTGCCACGGCGACCCGGGAAATCTGGGAAGAAATCAGCAAAGCCCTGCACAGAAAACCGGAACTTGCCTACCTGGTTTCCTGGCTGCGGGTGGCCGGGGGCAACTCCGTTCTTCCCGGCTGGGTACTCCACGAGTTTGATGGTATCGCAGATCTGGTTTTAAGACTTCGGATGGCCTGCGGTAATGACGCCTGCAGCTTTTGCACACAACACAACAATCCGGAACATCTTTTAAATAAATATTTTGGTTTCAACGCCTACCGGACCATGCCCGACGGCCGGATGCTCCAGTGGGAAATCGTTTCCGCTTCCCTTTCAGGCCGCCACCTCCTGGCCATACTGCCCACGGGGGGCGGCAAATCCATCTGCTACCAGATTCCGGCACTTCACCGGTACGAACGAACCGGGGCGCTCACCATCGTCATTTCGCCGCTCAAGGCCTTGATGAAGGACCAGGTGGACAACCTCAATCATGCCACCGGCACCCAGGCGGCCGCCACCATCAACGGCAGCCTGACCCTTCCCGAACGGGGTGCCGTGCTGGAAAGAGTACGATTAGGCGACATCGGGCTTTTGTACATCTCTCCTGAACAACTTCGCAATAAAAGCGTGGTGAAGCTGATCGCCTCCCGCCAGGTGGACTGCTGGATCTTTGACGAAGCCCACTGCCTGTCAAAATGGGGACATGACTTCAGGCCCGACTACCTGCACGTGGCAGACCTCATTGCCGACCAGAAAAAACAAACAGGCCGAATGCCGGTGATCGGTGCCTTCACCGCCACGGCCAAAAAAGAGGTTAAAGAAGAAATCTGCCAACATTTTAATGAAAAACTCGGCCTTGACCTGGACACCTTTGAAGGGGGTGTAGAGCGGGACAACCTTCACTTTTACGTCTATCCTGTCACAGCCGCTGAAAAATACGATGTCATTGCCCGCACCCTTCACGATAATCTGTCGGAAACCAAAGGCAGTGCCATTGTTTATTGCGCATCCCGAAAAGGCACCGAAGCGTTAAGCCGATTTCTGAACGAGCGCGGCATTGTCTGCCAGGCATTTCATGCAGGCCGCCCCGAACCGGACAAGCGCAACATTCAAGATGATTTTTTATCAGGTACCATCCCTGTGATCTGCGCCACCAACGCCTTTGGCATGGGAATAGACAAAAAGGATATCCGGCTGGTCATCCATGCGGATATCCCCGGTTCCCTTGAAAACTATCTCCAGGAAGCCGGCAGGGCAGGACGGGACCAGGACCTTGCCGACTGCATTCTTCTTTATGAAGAGGATGACATTGACAGCCAGTTCTCCTTGAATGCCTATTCAAAACTCTCTTTGCAGGATATCAAAAAAATCCTCAGGGTGTTAAAAGACCGGGGCAAAAAATCTCCCGAAATCGTGATTACCCCGGCAGAGATCCTTCGCCTGGCAGGATATGAGCATATGGGCGGCGATGATCAAAGGGCCAGGATTGCCGTGGCCTGGCTGGAGAGACGCGGATTTATCCGGCGGGATTTCAACCGTACCCTGTTTTTCAAAGGCGTTCCTTTAGTGAAAAGCCTGGATGAAGCAGAATCGAAACTTAAAAAGTTCAATCTGTCCCGAACCGTTCATTCGGTATATATGACGCTGTTGCAGGCCCTTTTCAACGAAGAGAAAAACGCCCTCATCTCGGCGGACATGCTGTGCGAGGCCCTCAGCGGCATTGAAAACCTGCCGGATAAATACCTGGATCCGCGCACCATCATGAATGAACTGTCCAACATGGCCAATGCAGGGCTCCTCCGGGAGGGTTCAGTTATGACCGCCTTTATCCGGCCCAGGGGTCGCAACAGCGCCGAAAAGCTGTTAGAGCTTTTTTCCCGCATGGAAAAGACCATGGCCCAGCTGATGGCAGAGCTCTCCCCGGAATCCAGTGCGGACAAGGCCGATCTGATCAACCTACGCCTGGTTGCCCAGCGCCTAAAGGACAAGGGATTCGAAACCGCCACCGCGGATATCTGCACCACCTTGCTGCACATCATGGCTGCCGACCAGGGGGAATCCGGGGGCAAAACCCTGAAGATCGCGGGTAAAAAAGGCGCCGAACAGCAGCGGGTTTTTGTCAATGTGCCCTGGCAAATTTTAAAGGAGCGCATGGCGCTGCGCCACAGGTGTGCCCGGGTCTGTATTGACGCCATCATCAACAATCTTGATCCGGATCTTAAAGTCGCCCAGAAAGAGATTCTGGGACAATTTTTCCTCTCGGACATCATCCAGGCCATGACCCAAGACATTTTTCTGTCCGGGTTCAAGGGAAACGGCAGCAGGCTGGTGGAAAAAAGCCTGTTGTTTCTCCACGACACAAAGGTGATCACCCTTCAAAACGGTCTGGGGGTATTCCGCCAGGCATTTACCCTGTCCATGGAAGAAGCTGCCCTGCCCCGGCAGTACACCCGGGGGGATTACGAGCCCTTGTCCCAGCACTATGAACAAAAAAATGTCCAGGTGCATGTCATGGAAAAATATGCCCAGTTCGGCATGGAGAAAATCCGGACCGCCCTGGACTTTGTCCGGGACTATTTTCAACACTCCCACGATAAATTCATCCGCCGGTACTTTCCCGGCCAGAAAAAAATCATCACCACGGCCATGACGGCCAAAGCTTATGCAGATATTATTCAAAGCCTTGGCAATAAGGTACAGGAGGCCATTGTGGCGGCCCCGGAGGAGAGGAACCTGCTGGTGCTGGCAGGCCCCGGGTCGGGCAAAACCCGGACCATCGTCCACCGATGCGCCTGGCTGATCAAGGCACGCTCAATCCCCCCGGAAAGCATTCTTGTCCTGTGCTTCAACCACGGTACCATGATTGAGCTCCGGGCCAGAATCAAAGCATTGACCGGGAAACGGGCGGCCCAGGTGACGGCCATGACCTTCCACGGTCTTGCCATGCGCATCACCGGCCGCTGCCTGCTGTCGCTGAACAATGGACAAAACCCAAACCGGGAGATTGATTTCAACAAAGTAATTGACGAAGCTGTTGATATTCTTGACGGCAACAGACAAATCCCCGGTGTGGAAACGGATCAGGCCCGGCAGTACCTGCTGGCTCGGTACCGTTATATCCTGGTGGATGAATACCAGGATATAGACGCACGTCAGTACCGGTTTATTACGGCACTCACCGGCCGACTGTCAGCCGACGACGATGCAAAAATCGCCATCATGGCCGTGGGGGACGATGACCAGAGTATTTACGGTTTCAGGGATGCCAACGTCAAATTCATCCACCGGTTTAAGGAAGATTACAAGGCTCACGAATTTTATCTCACCGAAAACTATCGCTGCCCCCATCCGGTGATTGAAGCCTCCAATGATCTGATTGCCCAAAACAGGCAGCGCATGAAAACCCAATCACGGTGCAGGATCAATGACAAGCGAAAACACCTGGCCCAGCCCCCTGACAAGAGGTCTGAAACAGATCTGGTGGCCATGGTCAATTGCCGGGATATCCAAAGCCAGGCCGTATATACAGCGGCCTGTATTGAAAAGCTTCTGGACCAGGAAGGCACAAGCGTCAAAGACATTGCGGTAATTTCCCGCCAGGGCATTGGATTTCCCGCCCTGGTGGCGCTTCGCATGGCCCTGGCAAGGCGTGGGATTCCCATCAGTTACACTCTTACATCCAGCCCCGGGTTTCCGCTGTTCAGAATCCGGGAATTCCAGGAAACCTTGTATTTTCTAAATGAACACAAACATGAGAGCATGACCCCTGGGGCCTTAAAAGAAGCGGTTATGCATCTGTTTAAACACAGATCCCCATGGACCAAGCAGGTCTGCGGTATTTTAAATGCTTTTTGTTCTGTGATCAGCGGCACAGAAATTTCGGTCGCCCAGGCAAGGGAATTTTTCCTGAGCGCACTGATCGAGGAGAAACAGGCTCGGAAAACCGGCACAGGCATTTTTACCGGAACGGTCCACAGCATCAAGGGCATGGAGTTTAAACATGTGTTTATCCTGGACCACGGCTGGAAAGACAAAGAAATAGAAGAGGAGCGCCGCCTTTACTACGTGGGCATGACCCGCGTCATGGAACACCTGACACTTTTTGCCGTTCAAGATTCCGGCAACCCGCACACCGCCGTTTTGGCCCGCCACCCCTTTGTCTGCTGCAAGCAAGCGTTAAATGCCGAAATAACAGGTTTTTCAAAGGATGTGACCATTTCAATCCTTGGGATCGAGGACCTTTATATCTCTTTTCCCCAACGGTTTTCCCAGGATCATCCCATCCATAAGCATCTGGCCGCCCTTAAAACAGGAGACCGCATATTTCTGGAAAAAGACGGTGCCTATATTCGCATCCTCAACCCGGACCGCCAATGGGTGGGCAGCCTGTCCCGAAAAGGCGTTGCAAAATGGGAACACAGCCTGCCCGGCATCATCAATGCCCAGGTGTTGGGGGTGGTGATCCGCAATGCCGATGAAAATGATTTTCCGCTGAAACCCCAAACAGACATTAAACAATGGTACCTGCCCATTGTGGAGATCCTCCACAAAATCTGTTGAAAACTTTTCTTAATCGGAAAAATCTTTACAGCCACCCCAATAAGCCCGGCACAGGGTCAGATTTATAGCGTCATGGCCTGGGAGCAAAATGAAGGGAAAGCCCAACACCGGTATCTTTCAACGGCACCACTCCGGCCAGGGCAACCTTTGAATCAAGATCCGTACAGTGGCAGGCATGAAGCGCCAGGGGTGTTATCTGCCTGAAGTAATCCAGGGTTCCTGCCATCTGGGAGGCCGACGGATTAAGCAGATGGAAACCACCGATGACGTCAGCAATCCGTTCGTCCCCACACACGTTTCGGGCATGGGAAACGATGTTGCAGATTCCTGCATGGGAACATCCCGTGATAATGACAAGCCCGCGGTCCGACTTATAGGCCAGGGCGGAATCGTCCAAAATCAGGTCAGGAACAGGGCCTTCAAGTGTTTGCTTCATCCCGATGGGTGTCTGGCCTTCAAACAAATTTTCCCTGGGGATTTCACCTAAAAAAACAAGGCGGGAACTTAAGTTGACAGGGGTTTTGGTCAGGGTCAGCGCCATGTGACGAGCGGCTTTTTCCTTTGTCACCAGAGACCCGATCTCCGCAAGTGCGTCAACAGAGACCGAAGAAAAAACTTCCGGATGGGCCACAAGTTTCGGATGTTTTACGGCAAGACCTTCAATGGTCCGTTCGGTCAGGTAACGGATAAAAGGGTCCAGTCCCCAGGTATGATCCAGGTGGCTGTGCGAAAGGACCAGAAAATCCAGACAGGACAGATCCTTTCCCAATTTTGCGGCATTTTTTAAAAACAGATCTGAATAACCCAGATCAAAAAGCACCGTTACATCTTCATCTTCAACCAAAATTGACAAACCAGGCTCGGCTGTCAGATAACGGTCTGTAAACGTCGTATTGTCCACCAGCAGGGTAAGGTCCATTATTTTAACTCACACTCCCCGGCGGCTCGTCCGGCCGCAGCAAAATCCAGCTCTGGCAAATTAATATTCATATTGATATATTCTTCACACGGGGTTTGGATGATACCGCCATATATCAGTATAACTTTAAAATCGGGGTTGCACATGCAGTTTTCTGCGTAAAAATAAAGATACCCTTAGATTTGTGGTTTGGCAATATTCTTAAAAATCGAAATTTAAAAAGCAATAGCCTGGACCAACCCCAAGAAAAAAATGAATAAAAATATAAAAAAAAGAGTTATGACCTGGACAAAAAAAACCGTTGCCGGATTGGTTATTGCCGTGGTAGCAACCACATTTCTCCAGGTCGTCGCCTTCAGATTTTTCAATCCGCCCTTCACGGTCAACATGGTTTATGAAAAGGCCATTGCAGCCTATAAAAAGATGCCTTTCAAGGCCAGGGCCTATGAATGGAAGGATATCGCTCAGATATCCGTATATCTGCAACAGGCCGTGCTGGCCTCCGAAGACCAGCGTTTCATGGAGCACCATGGATTTGATTTCAGGGAAATAAAAAATGCCGTGGAGGAGATCATTAACCACAAAGGATTTCGGGGGGCATCCACCATCAGCATGCAGACAGCCCGCTCCCTTTTTCTTCCCTCAAGCCGCACCTTCGCCAGAAAACTTGCCGAAGCCTGGTACACGGTCATGATTGAACTGGTCTGGGATAAAAAAAGAATTCTGGAGATCTATCTTAATACCGTAGACTGGGGAAGGGCCAATGTGGGTGCCCAGGCGGCAGCCCAAGGCTATTTCTCCTGCGATGCCAAAGATTTGACAGCTAAACAGGCAGCCCTTTTGGCCGCCATCCTGCCAAGCCCCCACAAACGGTCTGCAGTCACCCCCGACCCCTATGTCCTGCGACGCCAATCCCGCATCTTAAAACAAATGAAGAACATGCCGGTACTCAATTAATATCTATTGGAAGTCTACCAGCTCTACATCGAATATCAGGGTGGACTTGGGCGGGATCGCACCAGGATACCCCCGCTCACCATATGCCAGGGGATACGGAATCAACAGCTGCCGGGCCTCGCCTTTTTTCATGCCTTCAATCCCGATATCCCAGCCTTTGATCACCTGCCCCTGACCCAGAACGAATTCAATGGGGTTGCCCCGGTCCCGGGAGGAATCAAACTTTTTGCCGTTGGTGAACAGCCCCGTATAATGCACCTGTACTTTTGCCCCGGACATAACGGCAGGGCCGGTGCCTTCCTGTACCGGCACATACATCAGACCGGATTCGGTTTCCACGGCATCGGGATATTTTTCATGCATCTCTTTTTTAAACGCTTCCATATCTTTAATTTTTTCCTGTTTAATTTGGACTTTCCTGTTTGCAATAATGGCATCAAAGCCATCCTGATCTGTTCTGAAAACCTTTGCCTCATCCCCTACTGCCAGGATCTCAACGGTTTTAATTTTATCCTCTTTTTCTATGGCATTGACCACCGTCATGCCCTGGATCACCTTGCCGAACACCGTGTGTTTGCCGTCCAGCCAAGGGGTGGCTTTGTGGGTAATGAAAAACTGGCTGCCATTGGTGCCCGGACCTGCATTGGCCATGGACAAAATTCCGGGAGCGTCATGTTTTAATTCAGGACTGAACTCATCTTGGAACCGGTATCCTGGACCTCCCCGGCCCGTGCCCTGGGGGTCTCCACCCTGGATCATAAAATCCGGAATCACCCGGTGAAATGTCAGTCCATCGTAAAACTTTTCGCCCTTTTTAACATCTGTATCCATTTTTCCCAGAGCAAGCCCTGCAAAATTGGTAACAGTCAACGGGGCCTGTTTGTAAAAAAGCTCAAGAAGAATGGTTCCTTTATCCGTATCCATTTTTGCATACAGACCGTCTGCAAGGTCACCTTCGTTTTGGGCCATGGCGCCGGAAGGGATCATGGTCAAAGAAAAAAGAATCCCCCAGGCCAGGACGGATCTTAATATTTTCAAACTAATATGACGGCAAAAACCCCAAAAAGAGATATGGCCGATCCGAGCTCTTTCATTATTATATTTCATCTGCTCTATCCTGAATTTTATTTTTTAATGTTGCCAGGCAACTGGAATTATTGATATTTGGGGGCCTAATTCCCGGTACCTGAATCCAATTTCGATCGGATATTAACATGTTTCTTCTAAAATACAAATGCATTTAAAACAAACGCGGCCTGGCCATACAAATGTCGCGCCAAGTGTTGCAAACTTCAATCCGGTTTTTCTTTTTTTAAATTTCATCAACTTTTCGCTTTATCAAGCAGCACATTTATGCTGTTTAAATAGACGATATTTTGACAAGGTTTGGAAACGTGGGTGCTCACCCGGTAATACTTTGAAAAAGAAAAAATGCCAATTATCCTATCAGTTTGGATATATATACCGAATTGATTGGAGGATTGACCCATGCGAAAACCCAAGGACTGGGGCCAGCCATGCCCAAACCCGGAATGTTCCCATTATCGGCTGATGAACCGAGGTAACATTAGCGCCATTTCGACCTATAGGTTTCCAGAAAATTAAATTGTTAATATTTGAAAAAAGTTATATTCCTAATTTTATTTGAAAAAAATTAAGAACAACACGAAATCTTCTGGAGGTCATCATGCTTTATTTTCGGTTAACTTTG
>Ga0209467_1001978_pt1 | contig 15766 bp, 11 predicted proteins | sample Higcelwee11metaG_FD_187175 | JGI IMG/M metagenome (GOLD analysis project Ga0209467, IMG submission 187175) | Freshwater pond sediment microbial communities from the University of Edinburgh, under environmental carbon perturbations - High... | ecosystem: Environmental > Aquatic > Freshwater >...
GGTTCGTTTTTGTGAGGCCTTATGCTTATTCGTCCCATTCTTCTTTCCGGCGGCTCGGGCACACGATTGTGGCCCGCCTCGCGCAAGCGTTTTCCTAAACAATTTGCGCCACTCGTCGGCGAAGAAAGCCTGTTCACGCGCGCGTTGCTCGGCGTCGCTGACCGGTCGCGCTTTGCTGCGCCGCTCATCATCGGCAATATTGATCACAAATTTCTTATTCTCGATACGCTTGAGCGTTTAGAGATCACAGACGCCCGCATTTTGCTCGAACCCGAAGGGCGTAACACGGCCGCCGCCGCGCTCGTCGCCGCCTTGGCCGAACAAGAACCGGATATCACGCATCTTGTGTTGCCGTCCGATCATGTGATCGAAGATCGCGCGGCGTTCCATGCCGTTCTTGATGCTGCCGCGCCGACAACGCGCACCGGACTTTTTGTTTTGTTCGGCATTCAGCCGACGCATCCCGAAACGGGCTTTGGATACATTCGTCCCGGCGCGGCCTTGCCGGGCACACCAGCCGTTAGCCAGATCGCCCAATTTTGCGAAAAGCCGGATGCCGCCACTGCCGCACGTCTTATTCAAGACGGCGCGCTTTGGAATAGCGGCATTTTCTTTTACGCGCCGCAAACGCTTTTGGATGAAGCCGCGATCCTCGCGCCCGACCATTTGGCCCTGTGCGCTGAAGCGTTAGCCGCTGGCCAAGAAGATTTGGGCTGCCTCACGCTCGGCGCGGCAAGCTATGCGGCCATGAAGGATCATCCGTTTGATCGTCTGATCATGGAGCGGACGCAAAAAGGCGCCGTCGCCCCCTGCTCAATCGGGTGGAGCGATTTGGGTTCGTGGCAAGCCATGTGGCAAATGGCCACCAAAGACGAAAACCAAACAGCCAAAATCGGCCCCGTCGTCGCGCTGAACACGCACCGCTCCTATATTCGCTCTTATGGGCCAACGGTGGCTGTCTCGGGCCTCAACGATATGACCATTGTGGCGACGAAAGATGCCGTCCTTGTGATGCCCACCGCGCACGCGCAGGATATCAAAGCGCTTTACGCCGCCTTACAGGAAAAGAACGAAGCGCTAGCTCTCGAACATCCGCAGGTTTTACGGCCCTGGGGTTCGTATGAACGGCTTGCGGCGGGCGAGCGTTATCAGGTCAAACATATCATCGTCGCGCCGGGCAAAGCGCTTTCGGCACAAATGCACCATCATCGCGCGGAACATTGGGTTGTGGTCGAAGGCACGGCCAAGATCCAATGCGGCGATAAAGAAAAGCTTTTGTTTCCGAATGAGTCGCTTTATATCCCCGGCGGCACCAAGCATCGCCTTTCGAATCCCGGCAAGATTGACTTGCACCTGATCGAAGTCCAATCCGGCGATTATCTCGGCGAGGACGACATCGTTCGTTTTGATGACGCGTATGGCCGCGCGTAACGCCTGAGGACTTTGGGATATGATCAAAAACGCCATCCGTTTTCTTTGGAGCATTCAGCCGCGTAAGATGCGCCGCTTTGAGCTTGATGTGCTTGAGCTGTGTTTGACGCAAGCCCTGCCCGAAAACAGGCCAACGCCGCGCGGCGATATTGTAGTCTGCGGCTTTCTCGGCACCGCCTCAGGCATCGGCCAAGGCGCGCGGCAGATGTTGCATTTCTTTGAAGAGATGAACCTGCCCGTTTGGGGCGCAAACGCCAGCCGCTTCGCCATTTTAGAAGATTTTGAAGGCGGCCCGCTTTGGCCCGCACAAGCCAGCGCAGGTGGCATCGTTATTTTTCATATCAACCCAGACATTATGAGTCTGGTGTGGCGAGCCATTGGCCGCAAGCATCTGATCAGCCGTTACAGTGTCGGCGTATGGGCGTGGGAGCTTGATGTGCCGCCGGAACGGTGGCGACGCGCCGTGAATCTCGTCGATGAGATTTGGGCGCCCAGCACCTTTGTCGCGCAAGCCTTAAGCAAAATCGCAGGGGGGAAACCCATTCATGTCTTGCCCCATTATTTAGACGTCGCTTCGTTCCGCTCGCAGCCTGCGCACGATCCTTTGCCTGCGCTTCAAGGCAAGACGGTCGTTTTCTTTTCTTACGATGTGCGCTCGCTCCACGCGCGCAAGAATCCCGAAGCCGTTGTCGAAGCGTTCCGACTGGCGGCGGCAAACAATCCGCAAGCGGCGCTCGTGATCAAAATCAATAACAATGGCACATGGCCCGAAGCCCGCGCCCGCGTTGAATGCGCCGCCGAAGGCCTGTCCAACGTTATCATCATGGAAGACAAATTGAGCGACGATGGCATGCGCGATCTTCTTGCCCGCGCCGATATCGTCATGTCGCTTCACCGTTCGGAAGGCTTTGGCCTTTTAATGGCCGAAGGCATGGCCGCAAGCAAACCCGTTATCGCCACGGGCTGGTCTGGTAATTTGGACTTTATGACGCCGTCGTGCAGCGTTCTGATCGACTACACGCTTGTTCCCGTCGAAGATCCGCAGCACATCTATGACAAATACGGCGCGCTTTGGGCCGAACCTGACATTGCCCAAGCCGGAGCCGCCCTGAAACGGTTGATCGAAGACCCGGCCGAACGGCAGCGCCTCGGTCAAGCCGCCCGCGCCCAAGCCGAAGCCTTTTTCTCTAAAGAGGCTTGGATTAAACTTTTACCGTCATCGCTTGCCGGCGCGTTAGAGAAGCGCCCGCGCTCTTCCACGGAGGCTCCATGATTCTCGTGACAGGCGCCAATGGCCTCTTTGGCAAAAAGTTCAAAGACAAACTGGGCGAAAGCGCGGCTTTCTTTGCTACGCGCGCGGAGCTCGACATCACCGATGCCGATCAAATCCGGCGCTACCTCGAAGATAAAGCCATCGACACCATCATCAACTGCGCCGCTGGCCGCGATGCCGAAGCGTTGGAAAGCGAACCCGAGCTTGCCCAGCAGCTCAACGTCGTCGGCCCGCGCAACCTTGCCATGGTTGCCAAAGAAAATGGCGCGGCGCTTATCCATTTTTCGACAGATTACGTTTTCGACGGCGCAAAAAACGAGCCCTATACCGAAAGCGACACGCCCAATCCGCTTTCCGTTTATGGCCGCACCAAATGGGAGGGCGAACAGGCCGTGCTGAACACCGCCGATACGGCGCTTGTGCTTCGCGTTTCGTGGTTTTTTGCCGAATCCTTACGCAGCTTTACGGGCAAGATTGTTAAATTAGCGCGTGAACGCGAAACGCTTTCTGTTGTCTTCGATCAAGTTGGCTCGCCTTGCTATATTGACGATCTTGTCGCCGACGTTCTGGCGCTTGCGCCGCGCATCCCCAAAGGTTCACGCGAGCTTTATCATTTAGGCAACCAAGGCGTTGCTTCCTGGTATGACGTGGCCCACCAAGTCGTTCGTGACGTGGGCTTGCCGTGCAAAGTTGTGCCGATCCGTTCGTCCGCCTTTCCGATGAAGGCGCACCGTCCGGCTTATTCCGTTTTAGACAAGGCCAAGATTGTCGCCGCTTATGGCCTCGATCTTCGGCACTACACCGATGCCCTGGCCGTTTGTGCCCACAACATTAAGGCGTTTGGGGAAACCCCCTAACCGTTTGGAGCTTTTATGCAGGAAAACACACCTCTCGTTTCGGTCGTCATGGCCGCTTATAATGCGCACGCGTATATCGAAGAAACGATCGATGCGCTGCGGCATCAGACTTATCCTCATTTTGAGATCATCGCCGTTGACGATTGCTCAACCGACGATACCGGTGCGCTTTTGGATCGTTTGGCGCAGCAAGAGCCGCGCTTGATTGTCGTGCATAACGACGTCAATCTCGGTGCCGCCGAAAGCCGTAATGTCGCCATCGCACGCGCCAAAGGATTCTATATCGCCATTAACGATGCCGATGATCTTTCTCTGCCGGATCGCTTTGCGAAGCAGGTAGCTTTTTTAGAGGCGCGGCCCGATTACACTTTTGTCGGTTCGCTTGTGTCGTGCTTTTACGACAGAAGCTGCCCGAATGGCGACGGGGCCTATACCACCACAGAAATCCTCGAACAAAATCACTTCAACTACATAAGTAAAGACGGCGATTTCGAAAAGACCGCTGCGTTGATCCGTCATGGCATGGTTGAGACAAACCGCTTGTGCCACAGCAGCGTCATGGGCCGCGCCGGCGCTTTTAAAGAACTAAAATACAAACGTGTGTTTGCCGAAGACACCGAGTTTTTCGTCCGCGCGCTTCTCTTAGGCTATACTATAACGAAATTGCCTGTTTGCTTGGTCAACTATCGCATCATCGGCACGGGCCTGAGCGGCACGTTTTCAAAGTGCGGCATCGAACGCGCCTTGCGCGATTTGCGCGCGCTCGATAAAGAGATCTTTAAGACGGCTGTTGCTGTACGCAACTATGCCTTTCTTTCCCGGTTCTTCGCGCTTCGCTTCAAGCTTTATCTTTCCGCTCATCTCAGACATAAAATTGGAACCTTTCTTATGAAACACGGTCTTCACCCCCGCACTTTGATCATTCGCGCGTTAAGCCTGATCAAAAAAGCGCTGCCCTTACCCGTTCTGAAATTTATTCGCAAACTGCTGAGCCATATTTTGCATTACGGGATTATGCGCCGGGTGCCCTTACTCAGCCCGCTTATGTTCCAGATCACGGCTGTTCTTAATGCCGACCCCGAGGTCACCGGCGAAAAGATCAATGGCGATACGCCCTGCACGACCATCGGCATTTGGACAATTGAGAAAAAGTGGCTCATGGGCGGGCTCTATACCATCTTGATGATGGCCGCTGAGATTTTACGCAAAGGCGGGCGCGTGCGCTTTGTCAATTATGGTCTTCACACCGAGAGCTTGATCGAAGAGTTTTTAGACTGCCTTGGCGAGCTGTATCAGCTTTCCGCAGAGGATTTGGCGCGGATTGAGCTTGTGTACTTCCTCACTTATCGCGAGAAGTTTGAGCTTTGCCACAAGGACGATCAGTATATCGCCGGATACTGGTGCCCGGCGGAGGATATTCAAAATATCCACAAGAAATCGGATCACTTCCGGCATAAAAAATACGCCTATATCATTCAAGATTATGAACCGTCGATGTTGTATCGGTGGGGCAGCGAATATATTCGCTCGTTCAATACCTTTCTCGACACGAACTATTATCCGGTCTTCAACAATTCTCTTTTCGTGTGCGGCTATCTTAAAAAGCTTGGCCTCATCACGCAATGGACGCCGCAGCAAGTGTTGCACGGCGAACCCTGTAAGACCGAGCCGCCGAGCCCCGCCAAAATGAAAGCCGACGCGGACAGCATCCGCCTGTTGTTCTACGCGCGTCCGACGGTGGACAAAAATATCTATGAAATCAAAATTGAAGCCTTGAAACGGTTCATCGACGCCCTTGAAAAGAAAAGCCCGCAGCGCTTGCGGTCGCTCAAGATCACGGGCATTGGCGAATCTGCACCAAGCCTGAGCTATAAAGGGGTGCGCATCCATAACCTCGGCAAGCTCAGTTATGCCGATTATCCGGCCTTTATTCAGGATTATAATGTTGGCTTGTCCTGCATTATTTCCCCGGCCTTTGCCTATCCTTGCTTGGAGTTCCCGCGCGCCGGGCTTGTCACCGTTGTGAACCGCTTTGAAACCCGCGATTTAGAGCCCTATTCGGGCAACATTATTTCGTGCGACAATTCGGCGGACAGCATTTGTGAAAAGTTGCTTGAAGCCGCCGACCGGATTCAAGACATTGACGCCCGGCAAAAAGGGTCACACTTTGAACTCCCGGGCGTTGGGATTGCCGAAGCGACAGAAAGCATGCTGAAGTTTCTTGACGAGTCCTGTTAATTTTTTTGATGAAGGCGTGATGCCCCCCACACTTGCCTTACCGTCCGACCGCGTCATCATTGGCATTGTCGTGACCTACAACCCCTCGCCCGAGCGCTTTCGCGCCGTGCTTGAGGCCGTGCGCCCGCAGGTTTCCCACCTTATCATTGTCGATAATGGATCGTCAGACGCCTTTCTCTCCGACCTTAAGGCTGCGCAAGCGGATGATCTGACGCTTATCGCCTTGCCGGACAATAAAGGTATCGCCGCCGCGCAAAACGAGGGGCTATGCCGGGCGCGTGAGCGAGGGGCTAACTATGCCCTTTTGCTCGACCATGACAGCATTCCCGAAAACGACATGGTTGCCCACCTTTTCGCCGCCGCAGAAAAGATTCAAGCGAGCGGCCAACATCTCGCCGCAGTGGGGCCTGTTTTCACTGACACGCGTCTTGATAATGATGCGCCATTTATCCGCACGGAACGCCTTCACCTCGTGCGCTTTGGCTGCGCCAAGGAAACGATTGTGCCGACCGATTACCTTATCGCCTCGGGAAGCCTTATCCCAATGGCGACGCTGGCAGCCGTTGGCGAGATGGACGAACGGCTTTTCATTGATTACGTCGATATCGAATGGGGCCTGCGCGCCAAGCGTTTAGGATACCGAACGTTTGGCATTGGCTCCGCCCGCATGAGCCATGCTCTGGGCGACGCGGTCGTTCCGTTTTGGGGACGGCGCATTCCGTTACACTCGCCCTTGCGGCACTATTACCTGTTTCGCAATCGCGTTTGGCTTTACCAACAAAAAACAATGCCGCTGAACTGGAAACTTGTGGATGCCTATCGCCTCGCGCGAAGCTTCCTTTTTTACGCGTGGTTCGCCAAGCCGCGATTGGCTCATGTGCATTTTATGCTTTTAGGTCTTTATCACGGTCTGTGCGGCAAGCTTGGCAAGCTCACGCCGGGCGCCTAACGCCCACAGCCGAACCCAAACGGTTTTCTGCATAAAGGGAAATGGTGCACCCGACGTGATTTGAACACGTGGCCCTCGGTTTAGGAAGCGTTATGACCCCCAGTTCCTACAGCCAACGCTCTTACACTCTGTCACACTCCTTTACACGCCACAACACCGTTCCAACGCGGCTTCTGACGTATCAAAACCGTTTTGCCCCCGTGTAATGCCGCCTACCCCAGTTTGGCCCAATATCCCCCTGTTGAGGCAGGTAACTGCAAACGCGGGTGCGAACGCGGCAAAATACGTCTAACAGAAAGTTAGATGTTTGGAAATTGCTGCTCAAGTTCGAACAGCGGATGCGTAATATCGATCTGCACGCTGTATAATTCTGAGGCCCAGTTGCTGTTTATCGGATGAGAATTTGTTTTTATGTGGAAGCGCGAAGCAGCCTTAGCTAAGGCGGGGGCAAAATAGGCCTTATCAAATTGATTGGGCTGGCCACAGAGACCGCTAACTGTACCTACCTTTGCCGCCTGCTTTATGCGCTCTTTAAGTTCTTTTAACATCCCTTGCAGCTCTTCCGTTTCCCCTCTGGAAACAGTCGTCTTTCCATCGAGCGCATTTATTATGCGGCCTATCTCGTCTCGAAAACCGCGAAAGGCCATGATTACTGCTTGAGCCTGATCTTCTTCTTCAGTCATTCGACTGTCCTTTCATTCTCTTGTTCTTCTATAAAGACACCTTGTCCACCCTAGGGGACATGAATTTGTTCTCTTAAGGGCAAAATGGAGCTCCATTAACTCTATTCTGGCCTGTCACAATGACGGTACAATGATTCTGCGCTCGCGTAATGCCATTGTAGAGCAATCTGCGTAGATGTTCCGGCGTTCCTGTCGCGGTATGAGGCCAGAGAACGATGACATTAGGGAACTCACGGTTCTTGGCGCGGTGAATTGTCATAGCTAGATGACCCCGTTGCTGTCGCAGACCTAAACGTGACTGATGCAGAATTGTCTCCTGCACAAAATTCGCGACCTGTGTATTGGTAAATATTATTTGCCCAGATACTCTGCGCAAGCGATCCATACGACGAAGTGCTTGCGCGATGGCGATGTGCCCAGCCAATGGCGTGAGAAGATCGCGCAAGTCAGGCAAAGAGGTTGCGTCCGGCAACGCAATGTTGGCCAAAATTACGTCAGCTTCCTCTTTGTCGTTATTATCCCATGTAAGTGGATATGGCCCGAAGGTAACACTGCTATTTTTACGGGCATAGGTCTTAGATTGAACCGTCTGCAATGCTGAGCGAATAATTGAGTTATTAGCATCAGGAGTTAGTACGGCTACTCGGCCTTGACGTTGCGCAATGTCGTTGGCAATCGACCAAGCAAGAAGCGCCGGATTTCGTAAGGTCGCTGAGGTTTCAAAAAGACAGAAACCTTCGCCAACCCATGTTGTTCTTCCCTTATACGTCCTAGCTGTAAGAACAGCTTTCACATCTCGCGCTTCGCGTACGGCTAACGCCGCTGCAAGAAGTCCTCGCTGTTGTGTTCGACGAACCAACGTGAGGGGATGCTTTAGCCCTGCGTTATTAAGCCAGCTCATTAAGGCAGTAGTATCACAGTCACCCCGCAAACACTGGAAAGCATCTGCCGCTGCCACAATTTGGCACGATTGTGATAACCTTTGAAGGATAAGCAAGCGGTATTCGTCAAGATCTTGGGCTTCATCAACCATCACGAGAGGATAGCTTCTAGCCACCCATTGCCTGACGGTTTCGTTTTGCAACAGGGTTGCAGCAAGAAAGCAAGGCCCATCGAATTCACCTAAAGTTACCGCCTGCTCCCGCGCTTCGGCCGTTATCAAACTCCTACGGCGTGTGGCAAGCATGCGAGCGAATACATCAAAAGTTTGGCAATCATAACGCCTGCGGAATACTGCGTTCTGACCGAGACGCGCATCCAACCGACGGCGTGCACCATTCATGAATGTAAGTGCCAAAAGCTTTTGCCCTTCGCTCAGGGCTCCTATTTGAACGATCTCTTCCGCACGTCCCACAAGGTTATGGGTCTTGCCTGTCCCCGCCGCACCCTCGTAGAAATCAAAATTCATGGCGGCGCAAACCTAAAAACATGCATGCCTGTGGTCGAGTCTGCCGTAACGCGCGTAAAAAGTGGCGAGTTAGCGTTTGCGGGGTCGCGCAACACAGAGTTCAGAGCATTCAGTAACTGTGTTGCGCGAATCTGGCAGGCATTATTCGACAGCATAGTGACAGTAGTGTTCTCATGGGTTGGTGCATAGGTCTTTTTACTAAGCAGGTAATCAATTAGCTCTTGTGAATTTGAAAAGGTTTCCCCAAGTGCGTGGCTCAACTCGGCTAACATCGTGGCTTCATCTGCGCTCGCGATCCACGAAACTACATGCTCCATCGCCCAGTCTTGTGGCCAGAACACTACACAACGCGGCGGGGGATTGCTGAGCTTCACTGCATCAAAGTAGCTTCGCCCATCACTATCCCCATCCACAAGAATACAAGGATGGGCGTGAACGGCATTCACCAGAGAAAACGTGTCACCAATCTTTGCGTCGATTGTCGGCACGATACCGATGAAGGTTGAGAGAAGCGGCATGTTTCCCTGTGTATCATGCCAATCTTGGTGTTGCTCAAGGGTAGTTTGCAAAGTTTCAAGCCACGCAACATCCGAAACCCCCTCTGGGATCAAAACGCATTCGTGCATTAGGGCGGCAATAAGTTTCTGTCGCCACGCAAAAAGAAGATGCTGTTGATGGTTTGTTGGTTGAGCAGGCACAGTATCCATAAGCGGTTTTGCGCTCAACACGCCTTCGCGCGTTTCGATAAATAAAGTATCCGGCGCAGGAAATATCGCGGCCACGATGGGAGAATGGGTTGTAACAATCGTTTGATCGCAAAGCGCGTTCAAGCGATTGACTAACCGTTTCTGCTGAGAAGGCTGAATGTGTAGTTCCGGTTCTTCGATGGCCAAGATAAAGGACTGCCCCGTTTCAGCCCGAGCCTTACCAAACTGCATCAACAAGAGAAAGCTTTGTAATGAAACAAGCCCCGTGCCCTGCCTCTGCGAAGGTAAGGTTGGGCCGGTTCCTTGCGTAAAATGCGGAACCACACTTTCTAAAACGGAATCACTATCCGTTGCAGTCAGGCGCAGTTGGAGTTTGGGCGCACTTGCCATAAGAGAATGTAATTCGTCATTGACGGAACCGACAATTTCGGAAAGTCCTGATTGGTCTTCGAGGCGAGCACCTTTCGGTGGAGACCAAAGCCTTTGACGTTCTTCTCGTACCGCATTTGATGGAATTTCTCCACGAGTAGCCACGACTCGGCGGAATAGCTCTGAGGAGAAGGAAATCCAGCGATCCCATGTTCGCGAAGCGGGAACCAGAAAGAACCCAAGTTCTTGGAGTGCTTTGGCGTGGATGGTGTGTAAATGCGCATCTTCGGCAAACGGGTCCCCCAGCGTAGCCTCATCGTCCACGAAAAAGCGGGTTGTCTCAGCCTCTAGCTCATCCAAATCAAAACGTGCAGCAAAGCCAATTTGTATAGCTAGGTCTGTGTGCTGAGCGTCTGATGTGGCGCTCAGGGTTTTGGTTTTTGGATCAAACCATTTCTCTACTCCGCGTTCTGGGCTAAACCATAAAGGATGGTGCTGCGGGTCATTGGGCGCAAACCCTGTCACTGTAGCAATACACAAGATGCGTGAGGCCTCATCTGGTGCGCTGCCATGAAAATCGTGTTCGGTTAGACGGCGTACAAGGCGGTCACGCCCGAACAGCAGTGCTAACGCCTCAATGATAGTGGTCTTGCCGCTATTGTTCGTTCCAACAAGTACAGTGTGACGCCCCAGAATAATGTCGGCAGAACATATTCCACGGAATCCTAAAATTTTTAAGCGAACAACATGCATTCCGTTTCCTTTTTTCTGCCCCCTAAGCCGCTCGCTTAGCCGTATTTTGGCTAGCATACGTCAGCTTTGTTTTGCTTGGAATGCAGATATTACGGGCGAGTTAAAAGCCGTTGCCGCATATCTAAAGACGCCATCACATGCATCACGCAGTCACAGAGCGCACAACAACATATTGATATTAAATGAGAAATGGTGTCCCCGAGAAGATTCGAACTTCCGGCCCTGAGTTTAGGAAACTCATGCTCTATCCAACTGAGCTACGGGGACCTGTCGATTTTTGTGCCGCCCAAAGGAAGCCTAACGACCTAAAATAGCGGCCAAAACTTGCGAAAGCGTTTATGCCTTATTCTGCTGTCTGCTGCAAGCAAATCGGCACATTCGGGGCTTTTTTGGTTTTAGGTATAGGGTTACGCTGCATAATAATAAAAGCGGCAATAACGGAGCCTGTCGATGGATAAAAGCATCAAAGCTTGGCAAGGGGTGCTGGAGGAGTTTGATGGCGAAACGGCGTTTTGGGCGAAGTTCCAGCTCCACTCCGTAAAGCAAGCTATGCATTTTTCCCCGTGGGAAGGAGAAAAGGCGGGTGCTAAACTGATAACTTCTGGAGCATTGGCCTCGGCCAAGAAATATTATCCTTATGTTGAGGGGCTTGAAGGCTCAATCAAAGAGGCGCTTCGCTGGATGAAAAGGCCGCCCGCTCGATTGCGGGAAGGGCTTGTGCTTTTATCTGAGGGGAAACAGCCAAACGACCTGTTTTTGATTTTCAAACTATACGGTGACTTCAGAGAGCATCTTGCCGTTATCTATGCTCGCGACCCTGACTATGCGGGGTTTGCAAACCAGAGAAAAGGCAGCCAGGCACCCCAGAAACAAAGCGGGCGTGCAAACCAGCAAAAGAGCGCTTTAAAAATATCCCACAAACTTAAACGCTTTGCTGCCAGTTTTATGATGGCAGTAATCAGGAAACGCGGCGTATCTACAAAAAATGGAATAAAAGAAGCACGCCACTGGCTGGAGGAGTTTGCCGCTGATGTTGTGCTCAAAAAACGTGTTCCACCAGAAGAATTCGCAGCTTGTGACTTTTCAGCGCTTTTGCAGAAAGCCCCCACAAAAATTAACGTCAGTGACCGACGCTTGCTCTCACTGCACGAAAAATTTCGCAAAGAACTTACTGCGCCCCATCTAGAAGAGTGGGTTGATGAGATTTTGGTTTTGAAAATTCAAGAACTTAAACTCATCTGACCCTAGGTCAGACGCCGGTTTGTCGAACAACGACTAACAGCGATGTACTTTGCCCCCATCGTAAACCAATGGAGGCACACATGCTCGAAACACCACAAATCAACCAACATCCCGAAAGAATGTTTACCATCGGACAGGTGGCAGACATTCTTGGAATTCCTCGCTGGAAACTTTATCGCGCCGTGAAATACGGGCTTGTTCCGTGCCACAGAATTCTGAACTCAAGAAAGTTGCTCCGTCTTTCCGAGGTGGAAGCAGCAATTCAAAAGCACCAATATTTCCCGAGAATTAACGGGGGTGCCCAATGAGCAACATCGTCAACAAAGCTGAAGTCGCGCTGTTTGTCGCTGCGCGTTGGCCCGCACAATACGAAGGCGTTCTGCCTTTATGGAGCAAACAAAACCCTAATCAGACGGAATTCTTTGCCGCTGATGAAAATGAAGCGTTGATGGCTTCTATCGTACGCCGTGGCTCGAGTGAAGATATTTATATCGCAGGCGGTATCCAGCGAGAAAAACTTTCATCCAGCGAACGCGGAAAGACGGAAGGCATTATCGCCATTTCAGGTCTCTTCGCCGACATTGACACACAAATCGGCAAGGAGAGCCCACGCGGATATTGTGACACGAAAGAAGAAGCCCAGAGAATTCTGGATGATTTCCCTCTCGCGCCGTCTATCGTTATAGACTCTGGCAACGGGTTGCAGGCCCATTGGCTTTTCCCGAACCTGGTCGTTTTTGACAACGAAGAGCACAAGAAGCGCGTTCAGGAAGTTGCTCGGGCGTTCCAAATGAAGCTGCGCGCCCATTATGCTGAGCACGGGAAAACTATCGACAGCGTCCATGATCTGGCCCGTGTCTTCCGCATTCCCGGGACGTTCAACCATAAAAATGGTGAGGCGAAACCAGTCGTCGCCTTAAAGTATAACGACTACGCGCGGTATTCTTTGGCAGAGCTCGAGGCCTTCGCGCCGACCGTAAGAAAGGAGACTGTGACGGCGGTGACGGAGGTGATGGCGTCAGACCACCTTCCTGCAGATCACAACAAGATCGTTAAAGGGTGCGACTGGTATCGAAAGGCTGTTGTCGAGGGCGCATCAGACTGCAGCGAACCAAACTGGCACGCGGCGGCATCCATTGCTGTCCGCTGCGAAGGTGGGCGTGAAAAGTTCCACGCCTTCAGTAGCAAGCACCACCAATATTCGCCTAAAGAGACCGATGAAAAACTTGATCGCGGCCTCAGTGAATCCGGCCCTCGGACTTGCAAATCAATTTGCGATGATCTCGGGAATGAGGCGCACTGCCATGTGTGTCCTCATTTCGGTAAAATCACGTCGCCGATTCAGCTTGGACAAAAGAAGAAGCGTCCGCCTGCCGCAAAAGACGCAGCAATTGCTGTGGTTCTTGATAACGCAGAGTTGTTCCACGACGAGGGCGGCACAGCGTTTATGTCAGTGCAAGAAAGCGGAGGAATTGAAAGAACCAACATCATCAATTCATCCGGCGGAAAAAACCAAATCCGGCACTTGTATTATCAAGCAACAGGAAAGTCCTTAAGCTCGCAGGCCGTTGGGGACATTGTCGGCCTTCTGGAAAGCAAAGCCCTTTTCGACGGGCCTTGCCAAGAGGTGTGCCTGCGCGAAGGCTGGGCGGACGGAAAGATTTATATCGACCTCGGCAACGATAAAGGCTCAATCGTCTGCATTTCAGCAGATGGATGGACCGTTGACAACCAAAGCCCTGTGAAATTTTTACAATCAAAGGGATTCGGCTCGCTGCCTCTTCCGAGCAAGGATGGGAACGTTCATCTGTTCCGCGACTTTCTGGGGCTTCCGCACGATCTATGGCCAGGGCTTTTGGCCTTTATCATCAGTTGCGCACACCCTGGCGGACCATATTTTCATCTCATGATCGAGGGGGAACATGGCAGCGGAAAAAGTTTCACAAGTTCCTGCGTTAAAAACTTGCTCGACCCAGCAATGGCATCCCGTGTCATCCTGCCAAAAAACGAGCGTGATTTAATGGTAATTGCCAACTCGAACAGGATTTTATCGTTCGATAACATATCCAATATCTCAGGCCCAATATCGGATGTTTTATGCACACTGGCAACGGGTGGAGGCTTAATCGGGCGAAAACTGTTCTCAGACGCCGACCCTTTCATCATGAACTGCACAAGGCCAGTCATCATGAACGGCATCACCAGCATGATCTATAGGCCCGACCTCATGGATCGAACGCTTCCCGTGTTTCTTCCTGCAATTGAGGAAGGTTCAAAAAAACCACAGGCAGATTTGCTTGCGGAGTTTGAGAGGATTTTGCCGCGCATCCTTGGCGGGCTGTACGACATCATCTCGGCGGCCTTACTCAACATGGACAAGGTTCAGGCTCCAACAAACATCCGCATGGCCGATTGTGCCAAATGGCTGGTCGCTGCAGAGCCCGCAACAGGCTTCCCCGAAGGGACGTTCTTGAAGGCCGTACTGGATAGCCAGCGCATGCTTGTTCTTGAACAAATGTCGACCCACCCCGTTGTCCTTAGGCTTTACGAGCTTTTGCGGCACGGGCCGTACAAAGGGACTCTTGGCAGGCTTCACGAAAATATCTGTAACAGCCTTGGCTATAAGGAAAAAGAATTTATCGGACAAACCGCATCGGTTTTCTCGAATAAATTGAAACGACTGAAGTCATCGCTGCACACGGTCGGTATCGAGTTCTCATTGGGCAACAAGAACCGCGTTGGGAAAATGGTCGAGTTCTGGCTCACCGACAGGGCTATGCAAGAGAACGCCGATAATGGCGATGAACAAACAAGTGCCGATGGTCAGGACAAGCGAGGAGATAAAGAGTTCTAGCAGTTCGATGTGATGGTCGTGACGCGGGTGACGGTATTTGCTCCGCTTATCGCGAGGACAGATGCGCTTCGCAAGAAACGTCACGATCATCACATCCGTCACGCGAATAATTGTGCGGCATATATCCGGCGTGTTTTTCTTGGGAACCGGAGGCCATTTATAATCTCAGGAGAAGGAAAAATGGGAGCAGTCAATATCAGCAAGCGCAACATGACGCGCAAACTCAGGACGGGCGGAACGGTTGTTCTTCAACGGTACATCGTCAGCTACATCGACCCCAAAGCTGGCCAGCGGGTGCAAAAATTCTTTGAACGCCAGAAGGACGCCCAAGCGCATCAGGCCAAGGTTATGTCCGACCTGCGCCAAGGCGTTTATGCGGATGATCGGAAAGTTCCGACTATCGCCGAGGCTTTTGATAATTGGCTCGACGACCGTCGTGGCAATGTTAAGGAGACAACCATTGAGGGGTATGCTTGTTACCGCCCGTGCATCGTCGGCCCTCTGCTCTCAGGAACTGCGGAAGATCGCATGACTTACGGGCGCACAGGTATTGTGCCGAAAGGGCTCAATCTCCTGCCCATGCTTGGCCATAAGAAGGTTACGGCTCTGACAACGGCGGACATCCGCGCATGGCAACGGTTGCTGTGCGAGACCGTCGGCCCCTACATGACGAAGAAAGCGCAATCCTATCTGAAAACTTTGATGGGGCTGGCAGCAGAAGATCACAATCTGCGTCTTGCCCCCATGCCGCGCCGTCTCGGTCGCGGGAAGCCGAAGATCGAGAAAACAATCCTTCTGCCCGAACAGGTGCAAAAGCTTCTCGATCACGCCAAGCAAGATCGCGATTACGGAATTTACTACGCGTTCCCGTTCTTGGTCGGAACGCGCCCATCCGAGCAGCTTGGCCTTTTATGGGAAGATGTGGATTTTGAAAATCGTGTCATTCACATTCGCCGCATGCAAGAGAAAGACGGCAGTCTTTGCGAAACCACCAAGACCTCG